>Ga0207045_1007_pt1 | contig 45910 bp, 35 predicted proteins | sample Alteio_BWMinCont_69_FD_153299 | JGI IMG/M metagenome (GOLD analysis project Ga0207045, IMG submission 153299) | Enriched cells from forest soil in Barre Woods Harvard Forest LTER site, Petersham, Massachusetts, United States -... | ecosystem: Environmental > Terrestrial > Soil > Temperate forest >... | reverse complement strand
CGCCGAGACCCAGGTCGCACTCTTGCGCGTACTGCAGGAGCGAGAGTTCGAGCGGATGGGCGGTGGCCAGCCCATTCGCACCGATGTGCGCGTCATCACCGCCACCAATCGTGATCTGCCTGCCGCCATCACCGCAGGCACCTTCCGCAGCGACCTCTTCTACCGCATCAATGTCTTCCCCATTGAAATCCCTCCGCTGCGCGAACGCCGCGAAGACATCCGCCTGCTCGTCGAATACTTCATCGACCGCTACTCCAGCAAAGCCGGCAAGAAGATCCGGCGCATCGACAAGAAAAGCCTCGACCGCTTGCAGTCCTATCCGTGGCCCGGCAACATTCGCGAATTGCAAAACGTCATCGAGCGCTCCGTGATTGTCTGCGACACCGAGGACTTTTCCGTTGACGAGAGCTGGCTCTCCCACGAGCGCAGCACCAACCGCCCGCTCTCCGATGAGATCGTGGCCCAGGAGAAAGAGCTCATCGCCGCAGCTCTGGCCAAAACCCGCGGCCGCGTGTCGGGTCCTTCGGGTGCCGCCGCCCGCCTGGGCATGCCGGCCTCGACCCTCGACTCCAAAATCAAATCTCTCAAGATCGACAAGCGCCGCTTCACCACCCTCTAATGCCCTGGTTCATTGATCTCTGCCCTTCTGATGCAAGTAACCAAAATCGAGCGGGCGCAAGATTGGAGGAATGGTTACTGACGCATCGTCAAAAATTCTCGATCATCCAGACATTACTGCTGCTTGTCATTCCCGCGATGGCGAGTTCGCGGCCGTTTGGCGCAGCGATCGACCAGGTTCGCCATCCTCCCGGCTGGTCCCAGAGAGGAATGGCGCGACCTTCCAGATCCACATGGAGCAGGGTTGAACTCGTGGGCGACTGACTGGACAAGAAGAACGACTTGCCGTCCGCGGCCCAATCCACGGAATTGATCCCAGTCCATCCTTTGACTACGATGTCTCGCTCCGGAGCTCCTTCGAGGGAGAGTAGCTGGATGCGACTATCCAGCGGGTTGTACGTCGCGAAAATAATGCGTGAGCCATCAGGCGAGGGCATCCAGTTGTAGAGCACTCCAAGGAAACTGTAGGTCTCTCCAGGATCACTCTCGAGCGTGAGCACCTCGTGCACTTTCCCGCCTGTTGGATCAAAGGAACTGAACGCAATTTTCTTCCCGTCTTCGCTGGTTTGCGCGAAGAAGCATAGGTTCGAGGGCGGCCGCGAGCAGGCCAAGTTGCTAAACCGTTGCAATTCAATAAGAACCTGCGGGGTACTTTCGCCCGGCGTTACTCGCATGATCCGTGGTGACTGGCCGCCGGCGCCGGGCCTCCCAGTCACATAGAGGACGGATTTTCCATCAGGGCTCATCCGCGGCAGCCAGTCATCGTCTGGCCCGCTCGCCACAAGTTCCGCAGGCTGCTGGTCAATAGATTGCATAAATATCTGGTTCGAGCCATTGCGGTTGGACCACATCAGCACCGCCCTGCTATCACTCGTCCAGGCCGTAGGCCAGCTATCCCGTTCGTCGAGCGTCAGGCGGCGTGGCGTGGTCAGCCTTGCGCCTCCTGCCGCCAGTTCGGCGATGTAAACATTTGATTGATAGTTCAAGTTCAGGAAAGCGAGCCGCTTCCCGTCGCTGGTACCCGTCGGAGACCCAAAAGAAAAGCCGACCCAATTGGTGATGCGAACTGGCTTCTCCTCCGGTTTTCCTGTGCGCGAATCGAGCCTGATTGCCCAGAGATTGGAGTCGTTTTCGTTGGGAGCGGCTTCGGCGCGGGAGAAAAGGAGGCGGCCCTCCCGTGCCCACCAAAATCCCTGCTGATTCTGGCATAGGTTCACACCCGTAACCGCCACGACCGCCTGACCACCTTGCAGATCGCGGTTTTCGATGGAGCACTCGCTCCAGTTGAAACGTTGATGGATTTTGAGATATGCGATTCGACTCCCGTCAGGAGACCAAGTCACATTTGTGTATCCTATGGCCTCTTTTCCTGGAGCCAGCATTCTTGGGTCCTGTCCATTGATTCCCACCAGCCAAATCGCGTGATCACCGGCTAGGTACACGCCCTGGCGTTCGCCCACCCCCGTACGCCCGGCAGCGAACGCAAGCGTCGTCCCGTCTGGAGAAATTGATTGTGCGAAGGCATTATCGCGGAACTTTCGCGGCGCATTTCCGATCAGGGACAGAATCCAAATGCTGGGTGGTTTCCCGGCAACTTCGAGATTCGTGAACACCTGGGTTCCATCGGGAGACCACGCCGCCGGCATCCAGGTGGCGTTAGTTGACTCAACCTCAGCAGGCAGTGGAAGCGTCCTCATTTCTCCGGTTTCCACCAGCTTGATGTGCAACCCCGTGTCGTCAGAATAGGCCAGGTATTTGCCATCAGGGGAAATAGCGGCGCCTTTCACGCCGTGCCCAGCGGAATTGGTCGTAAGCTGGCGCTGCGTCATCGCCGGCTTGCTCGGCGGAGCGGGTTGGGTTCTCAGGTGCCAGACATAGACTCCAGCCAGAAGCAGAACCAGGATCGCTGCTCCCGCCCCGATCCAAGTGCGTCTTCGTCCCGTTGCGGCTGTTGTACTGACGGATTGGCGCTGCTGGCTATCGGAGCTGATGTTCTCAACCCTGCTCGCAGAAGTTACAGCCGGAGCACGTCCCGATTCCGTGTCGCGCTGTAGGCGCTTCAGGTCGGAACGCATTTCTGCCGCACTTTGACAGCGAAGTTCGCGGTCCTTTTCCAATGCCTTGCGGACAATGTTTTCGAGGCCCGACGGAACGCCCGGGTTCAAGTGCGATACCTGCACCGGCTCATCGCGCAGAATGGCGCTGCAGATCTCGGCCGAGTTGGAGCCGTTAAACGGCATCCTGCCCGTCGCCATCTCGTAGAGCACGGCGCCAAAGGAGAACAAGTCGGTACGTGCGTCGAGTTCCTTTGCCCGCACCTGCTCAGGGGACATGTAGGCTGCGGTCCCGAGCGTCGCACCGGGGCTGGTGAGGTGCGAATCGTAATCCGCGTCCAGCGTCTGGGAATTCCATCACCATAAAGGCGCGGCCGTTCTCCTCTCCGATGTCGTGGATGGTGCATATGTTGGGATGGTTCAATGCAGAAGCCGCCTGAGCCTCGCGCTGAAAACGCGCCAAAGCCTGAGGGTCGCGGGCTACCTGGTCGGGGAGGAACTTGAGAGCGACGAAGCGATGAAGCCGTATGTCCTCGGCCTTGTAGACGACACCCATGCCGCCGCCACCGAGTTTGGTGACGATGCGATAATGCGAGATCGTCGTGTCGATCATGGCGAAGCCGCCAGCGTTGCCTGATGATAGGGAGATCAGGGCTGGCGGTCAATTTAGCCACTCATTCGCGCGCTGGCGCTTTCCTCTGCAATCTTGATCATCCTAAGAGATGTACACGCCATTCAGCGGAGTGCTGCGGATCGCGCCGACCCCAATTCTCGACGCGCTGCGAGATGGGACGTTGAAAGCCGGATGGGCTGCAACGGCTTCAGCTTCTGACTCGGGAGAGTAAATCGAGACTCGATCCGGGGTTACCAAAGCATCGAAATGGCGCGGAATTTTTCCTATAACATTTTTATTTGTAATAAGATGCGATGCTCTAACTGTTTTCGCCCACTATCAAACTAAAAAATTAGTTACATTTTTTGATCCCCTCCGTCTAACCGATACTAGGAGATCCAGACGTGCCACGCAGGCCATCGGAAACGCTGACGGAAGCCGAATTGCGGATCATGAACGTGTTCTGGCAGAAAGGTCCAGGAACGGTCCAGCATATCCTCGACGCACTCTTGCAAGACCCGCCGCTGGCCTACAACTCCGTCCTCACGACCATCCGCGTGCTCGAAAAGAAGGGTTACCTCGAGCATTCGAAAGACGGCCGCGCCCACGTTTACCTGCCGCTGGTTGAGCAGCATGAGGCGTCGCGCTCAGAAATCAGCCATCTCGTCAGCCGCTTCTTCCGCAATTCCCACGAGCAGCTTGTCCTGAACATCCTCGAAGACCGCGGCATTGCCCCGGAAGAAATCGCCCGCCTGCGCCAAATGCTTGAGGAGAGCAGCGAACGATGAGCTGGCTTTCTCTTCAATCCGTCGCCCAAATATCGATCGAGCACGTGCTCAACTCCCTTCCCGAAGGGCTGCTGATCGCGCTGCTTGCCTGGCTCGTCCTGCGCCTCATAGGCCGCCAGAACTCCGGAACGCGTTTCGCTGTCTGGTTCATCGCCCTGCTGGCCATCGCCCTGCTTCCCTTCATCGGAGCCTTCACCGGCAGCGCTGCCCTTGTCGGCGGCATTGCATCTTCGAAAATCACCGTCCCCGTCTCCTGGGCGGTGATTCTCTTTGCCGCGTGGGCGCTTGCCGCCTGCGCGGCAGTGGTGCGCCTGCTGGCCGGACTCTATCGCCTCGCCACGATGCGCGCCGGCTGCACTCCCATCGACATCTCGCAGCTCGACCCCTCGCTCGCCGAGACCGTCCGCAGCTTCAACGAGTCGCGCCCCGTCACCATCGCGACCTCCGTGCAGCTTCGCGTCCCCACCGCCCTTGGTTTCTGGAAGCCGATGATCGTCATCCCCGCCTGGGCCTTGCGCGACCTTTCTTCCGAAGAGCTCCGTATCATCCTGCTCCATGAATTCGCCCACCTGCGCCGCCGCGATGACTGGACCAATCTCCTCCAGAAGATCGTCCGCGCCATCTTCTTCTTTCATCCGGCCGTCTGGTGGATCGACGCCCGCCTTTCTCTCGAACGCGAGATGGCCTGTGACGACGCCGTCCTCGCCGAAACCAGCAATCCTCGCGCCTATGCAAGCTGCCCGGTGTCGCTGCTCGAAAAAAGCAGCCTCAAGCGCGGATGGGCCATGGCGCAGGCCGCAGTCGATCGCGCTCGCGAGGCCTCGTTGCGCATCGCACAAATACTCGACCGCAGCCGTCCCGCCACCACTCGTCTCTCTAAGCCTGCTCTCGGACTGGCAGGCCTCTTGTCGCTGGCCGGCGTCGTGCTTCTTGTCTGCTCGCCGCGCCTCATCGTCTTTGCGCCCGACACACTCTCCCGTGCTGGCGACTCCGACTCCATCGCCCTCAACCAGATTCCGGCCGCAGCCGTCGTGCCCGCTGCCTATCACCCTGTTGCTTATCCGCTCGACCGCTCGCCGAAACGCACCGGCAGCCTCAATCCCGCGCTCGCCCGTCCCGCCGTATTAACATTAACGACCCAGCACCCCGTCGTGCGAACGGCCACCGTGGGAACCCCGGTCAGCAAGCATCGTCATCTCTCCCCGCATTCGACCGTCATTCACTCCAGCATCATGCAGTCCGGCCGAACGCAATCCAGCCCCGTCTATTTACTATCCGCGCCAGAACGCCCTCAACCCCGGGTCGTGATGGCAGCGCTGAATCAAACTCAGGCCCCATCCCCCTCTGCGCCAATGCTGGTCGTCGTCCAGACCACTCAATATGTCGAATCCGGATCGTCCGCGTGGACGATCCAGGCCTGGCAAGTATTTCTTGTCAACCAACGGGATTTACAGAACGGAGCGATCGCCAACACGATCTAAAAAAAATTGCCGGTAGCAACTAAATATTTAGTTGCTACCGGAACCAAACCTCGAATTCGCAAGGCAGGAGAATGCAAGCAATGAATCAATGGAAAGCTAGTTGGAAATCGAAACTCACCCGGCGTCTCGTCCTACCGGTGGTTGCTGCGACAGCCATCCTCGGCGTGACCGCTTACAAATTCGCCGGTCCCACCCGCGCGGCAATGGAAGCCCCTGCCATCGAACCGACCGCCGCGCCCCTTGACGGCGACAGCGTCGGTGCCTTGCTCTCACTCGATCAGGCCATGGAAACCCTGGCCGCGCGCGTCACTCCCGCAGTCGTCAACGTCACCGTGACCTCGAAGACCTCGGAGCATCAGGCTGGCGAGGACGACGACCAGCCCTCCGAGCAGCAACAACAGCAGCAGTCCCCCTTCGGTCCCGGTTCTCCCTTTGGACAGTTCTTTGGCCCACAAATGCAGCAGCAACAAGGTCCCAGCATTGAGCATGGCCTGGGCAGCGGCGTCATCATCTCCCCCAACGGCTACATCGTCACAAACAACCACGTGGTTGCCGGAGCCATCGACATTCACGTCACCATGAGCAACAAGGAAGTCCTCTCTGCCAAGCTGGTCGGCACCGATCCGCTGACCGACCTGGCCGTCATCAAGGTCGAGGGCAACAATCTGCCCAGCGTGCCCTGGGGCGACTCGGAGAAGCTGCGTCCCGGACAGACCGTTCTGGCCTTCGGCAACCCCTACGGCTTTCGCTTCACCGTCACCCGCGGCATCATCAGCGCGCTCAACCGGCCGAATCCCTCGGCGACCGACCGCCACAAGCCCGGTGAGTTCATCCAGACCGACGCCGCCATCAACCCCGGCAACTCCGGCGGCGCTCTCGTCGACGCTCGCGGTGAGCTGATCGGCATCAACACCTTCCTCATCTCGCCTTCAGGAACCTTCTCCGGCATGGGCTTCGCCATTCCCACCGAGATCGTCCAGCCCACCGTCGAGAAGCTGATCCGCTACGGCAAGGTGAGCCACGGTGTCATCGGAGTCTCGATCTCTGACATCACTCCCGACAACGCGAAGTTCTTCCAGATGAGCAAAGCCAGCGGCGCCGTCGTCAGCGATGTGAGCGCGGGCTCGGCTGGAGCCAAGGCCGGACTCAAGACCGGCGACGTCATCACCCAGCTTGACGGGCGTCCGGTCACCGACGCCGGTCAGCTCCAGATGCTCGTCAGCCAGAAGCAGCCCGACGACACCATTCATCTCACCGTCGTCCGCGATGGCAAGGAAACCACCATCGACGTCACCCTCGAGTCCATGAATAAGGATTCCGGCACCAAGGTCGCGGATAACGGAAACGGCAAGGGTCGCTGGGGCCTCGGCCTGGCCGACCTGAGCCCTGACCTGCGCCAGCAGGTGCAGGTTCCCGGTAACGTCCAGGGAGCCGTCATTGAAAACGTGCGCCCCGGCAGCTCGGCCGACAATGCCGGCCTGCAGCCCGGCGACGTGATCGTGCAGGTCAATCGCAAGTCGGTCCAATCTGCCTCCGACGTTGCCCAGGCGCTCTCCAGCGTTCCTAAGGATCAGGACGCGCTGATTCTCGTCTGGTCGAACGGAGGAAATTCCTTCCGCGTGCTGCATCCGTCGGAAGGGTAAGGGGGCTCTCCTGGGCCCCATTTGTACGGAGACGCAGGCAAGCGCAGCCGGTTGATTCTGATCGGCTGCGCGAGCGGCGTGTTTGACCCCTCTACTTCGGACGCTTAAACTTTATCGCGTCACTCCATCATCAATACCTATGCAGTTTTTCCTCAGATTGTCTCGTTATTCAGCTGTCCTGGCCGTGGTTCTTCTGGTCACAGGAACCACCTCTCACGCCCAACAGTCGGCAAAGGCAAAAACTCCGCCCCCGCAGACTCCCGCAACCAAGCCACCACCGCCGCCCAAGCATCCCGCGCTGGTTGACCCCGCTGGTCCGGCCATCAGTCTACAAACCAGCGAAACCATATTCGACATCGCCGTTGCCCTCAATGCCTGCGGCTACGACAACGGTCTGGCCACCTCCGATCCCCTTCGAACCCACGTCCGCGAGCAGGTCAATGCTGCCGTCGCACAATCCGCCGCCGCACTCGACGCGCGCGATGGGCTATGCGCCTACATCGAACATCACCGTATCGCCGACTCCCGGCTTGATCTCGCGCAGTACGTCTCGCTCGCCCTCTACATCACTCCGCCACCGGAGCTGGCGCCAAGCGTCGAAGAAGCCGACATGCCTCCCGACTCCACGCAGGTCGAACAAATTCTCCCCCTGCTGCGCAGCTTCGCCCAGGCCATCGATCTTCACGTTATCTGGCTCTCGAACCACCCGGCCTACGAGGCGCTCGTCGCCCAGCTTCACGATCCCATCACCAAAATGATCGTGAACACCAACGTCTATCTCAAGATGCCGGCCAGCACCTATGACGACCGCCGCTTCCTCGTTGTGCTTGAGCCGCTGCTCTCACCTGCGGAAACCAATGCCCGCGTCTACGGCACCGACTACGTCGTGGTCGCATCGCCGGCGAATGGCATGGTTCATATGGAGGAGGTACGCCACACTTATCTGCACTATGAGATCGAGCCGCTGCTCTACGCCCGCGCAACCGCCACCGACCGCCTCCTGCCTCTTCTTAAGACCGTTAGCGACGCGCCTCTCGACTACCGCTACCGCAGCGACATTGTCGCGCTGGTCATCGAATCGATGATCCGCGCCATCGAAGCCCGCACCATGGACACCGGCGTGCCCGTCTTCAAAATCCCCGAGAATGTGCCGCGCAGCGAGCTCGAGCAGTTCTACCGCGAACACAGCGCCTCCATCCAGCAGGACAACGCCGTCCGCCAGAAACTGATCAATCAGGATATGGCGGCGGGCTTCGTCCTCACGCAATACTTCTACAACGTCCTCATCCCTTTCGAGCACTCTCCCGCAAGCCTTAAAGAAACCATCGGCGAGATGGTGTACGGAATGGATGTCGACGCCGAAGTCCATCGCGCTCGCAATGTCCAATTCGCCGAGGAAGGTTCAACCGACGTCATCCGGCGCGCGCCCGTTCAGCCTCGCGGCCTCGATCTGGCCGAAATCGACCTCATCAAAGGAGACGCCAAGGCCGCCACCCAGCTTTCGCAGCAGGCACTTCAGCAGCACACCTCGGACGCAGCCCGGGCCAACTTCATCCTGGCCCGCGCCTCTCTGGTGAGCGGCAAGATCGACGACGCCGAAGGCGCCTTCCGCGAGACCATCCGTCTCTCCAACGATCCGCGCATGCTCGCCTGGTCGCACATTTATCTGGGACGCATTCTCGATGTTGAAGAGAAACGCGAAGACGCCCTCGTCGAATATAAGGCTGCACTTACCGTTCGCGACAGCCAGCCCGACACCAAAATGGCTGCCGAAAAGGGCCTGAAACAGCCCTTCGCCCTGCCCACGCACCAGGTTTCCGACGACGACGGAGACGACGACTCCGCCTCGCCTGCAAAAACCACTCCACCGCCGTCCCCTCCGGCCGCACCACAACCGCAGTAAGAGCATCCATCGCCACGAGCTGCCATCACATGTTTAACGGGTCCAAAGCTCAGGAAGGGGACGGCGATTTGAAACACCCATCGGGTCTGTTCGAACTGGAAACGTTGCTGGGGCATCGCTTCGAGCGGCCATCTCTGCTCACCCGCGCCCTTACCCATCGTTCCATCGCTTATGAAATGAGACTCGCGGCGACCGAGCCCGCCACCGGACCCGAATCGGACAATGAACAGCTTGAATTCCTCGGCGACGCCGTCGTCGGCTTTCTCGTCGCCGAAGACCTTTGCCAGCGCTTTCCCGAGTTGCACGAGGGTGAGCTCACTCGTCTTCGCGCCGAGCTCGTTAACCGCCGTCATCTGGGCCAGGTAGCCGCTCGCCTCAATCTCGGTGCCTACATGCTTCTCGGCCGCGGAGAAGAACGCGGCGGCGGTCGCACCAACAGCGCCCTGCTCGCCAACTGCATCGAAGCGGTTATGGCTGCCCTTTACCTCGACGCCGGCATCGAGACCACGCGGCGCTTTGTGGTGACCGAGATCATCGAGCCTTCCGTCGCCGCCCTGCGTCAGCAGATGCTCGGAGGCAGCAGCATCGGCGATTCAAAATCCGCTCTGCAGGAGATGCTGCAATCGCAAAAACTCGGCCAGCCCGAATACCGGGTAAAAGCGGAAAGTGGGCCCGACCATCGCAAGCGCTTCCTGGTTGAAGTTTTCATCCAGAAAAACGGACCAGCCGGGAAGGCCCTCGCCCGCGGACTGGGAAATACTAAAAAGAAGGCCGAACAGGAAGCCGCGCGCCGCGCCATCGCAAAGTTGCAACGAAAGAAGCCACAGCCCGTCGAAGCACCAGCAAGTTAGCGCTTCTACTGAATGAGCGATCCCTCCTCCAATCCGCCGATCGAGTCCACCGTCGCCCCCCCCGACTCTTCCGCTACTGACTCTTCCGCTACCGACTCTTCCCCCACGACACTCGATCCGCCCCCCGTTGCACCGCGCCGCGCCGCTGCCGACAAGCACATCATCTATCCTTCGCCGCTCGAGACCGTCCGGTCTCTGCTCTCCATCATTGTCATCGCGCTCTTCGCCCTGACCTTTATCCTGCAGCCCTTCCGCATCCCCTCTGAGTCAATGGAGCGCACCCTGCTGGTCGGCGACTTTTTGCTGGTCAACAAAATGATCTACGGCCCTCCCGGAAAATGGACATGGCTGCTGCCTTATCGCCGCGTCCAGGCCGGAGACATCGACGTCTTTCACTTCCCGATCGATCCCGCCGACCATGTCGTGAAGCGTGTGATCGGCCTCCCCGGAGACCGCATTCACCTCCATGACGGAGTCGTCTACCGCAATGGCCAGCCTGTCACTGAGCCCTATGCCGTCTACGAGTCCGCCTACTCCGACAGCTTCCGCGATCAGTTTCCCGCCGTCACCTATACCGATCCTGGAGTCGATACCCACTGGTGGCAGGAAATGCGTCACGACGAGATAAATGGCGACCTGGTCGTTCCCGCCGGCGAATACTTCGTCCTCGGCGACAATCGCAATCATTCGCGCGACAGCCGCTACTGGGGATTCGTTCCCCGAGCCGCCATCGTCGGCCGGCCCTTCATCGTCTATTTCTCCCTGCGGCAGCCCTCCACCACCGATCTGCCTGAGCGGCCCCGGGTCACCGCCACCCAGCCCCCGGATGATAAACTCGGACACAGGAATTCTGCGCTCAACCGGCTTGCTAACTTCGCTCGATGGGACCGCATGCTCCGCATCGTGCGCTAGCTTCCGCAGACCGAATCGCAGCTTTTCACCCCAGGGCGCCACGCACGACAATGTAGGAGAACATGGAGCAGACGCTCGAGCAGCAAACCGTAAAGAGCAAGCACAGCAGTGAAGAAACGCCTCTCGAAGCTTTTGCCTCTATTTGCGGCGTCCTCGTTCTCGGTCTCTTCGCGCTCACCTTCGTCTTCCAGAACTTCGCCATTCCCTCGTCTTCCATGGAGAAGACTCTGCTCGTCGGCGACCACGTCATGGTCGACCGCGTCACGCTTGCGCCGCCCACTCCCTGGGCGCCCTTTGTTCACTACCGCAACGTCCGCCGCGGCGACATCATCGTCTTCTTCAAGCCCGGCGAGCCCGATCTCTATCTCGTCAAACGCGTCGTAGGCATTCCCGGCGATCGCATTCATCTCCACAACGGCATCGTCTACCTCAACGGACAGCCGCAGAATGAGCCGCAGGCCGCCAAGCCTACCGACGACAATTACTATCCCTACCGCGACGACTTCCCGGCCATTTCACCGCCCGACGGCAGCGAAGTCACCGCCACATGGTCGGTCGCTCTGCCTGGCTATATTCATGACGGCGATCTGGTCGTCCCTCCCGGCAATTACTTCGCCATGGGCGACAACCGCACCGTCAGCCTCGACAGCCGCTACTGGGGATTCGTTCCCCGCGCCAACATCGTCGGCCGGCCCCTGTTTGTCTACTGGTCCTTCATCACGCCCGAGTCGCAATACGAGAAGACTGCGGTCTCCGATCGCGTGGGCTTCATCCTTCACATCATCCTGCACTTCTTTGACGAGACCCGCTGGCGTCGAACTCTGCATCTGGTGAAATAACATGAGCACGCCCGCTCCGGGTGTCGCGCCCGCACCGCCCGTACCACCACCCGACCGGCGCACGAAACTCCTCCGCTGGCTCGCCGTGTTCATCGTCCTGGCGGTCTTTGCGGCTACTTTTCTCTTGCCGCTGGTCAACATCAGCCGCTATCACCGCACCATCGCCGAAACCCTCAGCCGCAGCCTGGGACACCCCGTTCACCTTGGCTCCGTTCAGCTTCAGCTGCTGCCCCGTCCCGGCCTTGCCATCAGCAATTTCGTGGTCGACGAAGACTCCCGTTTCGGAGCCGAGCCGCTGCTCCGCGCCCCCTCCGTCACCGTCTCCCTGCGCTTCATCTCTCTCTGGCGAGGGCACCTCGAAGTCAGCCGCATCGATCTCGATGACGCCAGTGTCAACCTAGTTCGCGACCCGTCCGGTCAATGGAACTTCGCTTCCCTGCTCGAGCAGGCTGCACACAGCTCCACCGCGCCCACCGGCCAGCGCCACGCCAGCAGCGCCCCTCGTTTCCCCTATATCGATTTCCGCAACGCGCGCTTCAATTTCAAGAACGGATACGAAAAGCAGTCATTTTCTTTTCTTAACTGCGATCTCTCCATCTGGCTCGCCGAGCCGCAGCAATGGCGCCTCCGTTTTGAAGCGCAACCCGCGCGCACCGATCTCGATCTCGATACCTCTGACACCGGCCTCATTCGCGTCGAGGGCTCGCTCAATCGCGCCGTCTCTCTCGATCAGATGTACGTCCGCCTTCATGCCGAATGGAATGGCGCGCCCATTGGACAAGTCAGCCGCCTTACCCTCGGCCGCGACATCGGATGGCGAGGCGATCTCCGCGCTGACGCCGACATTGCCGGTGACATGCGCGATCTCGAGCTGCGCACCCGCCTCCGCGTCGCCGACGTGCATCGTCAGGAATTCACGCCCATCACGCCCTTCAACATCGACGCCACCTGCCAGGCCGCCTACCGCCGCGGATTGCGTTCGCTCGATAACCTCACCTGCTTCTGGCCCGTCGACAGCGGCCATCTGCTGCTCACCGGAGACATCCAGGACCTCGCTCATCCGCAGGCCCATCTCGACCTCAAAATCAACCACGCCCCGGCTTCCTTTGTTCTGAATGCCCTCGGGTTACTGCGCAGAGGCGTGCCGGCGTCGACCCGCGCCGACGGCCTCGTCAACGGAGAATTCGCATGGGCCAACACCACGCCCAGCGCTACCACCCGCGCCGCCACTCCGACGCTCTCCGGTCAGGTGCTGGTAACACCGCTCTCCGTCACCCTGCCCGACGCCTCAAAGCCTTTCGCCTTTCCGCCACTTCACTTCGTCGCCCCACCCCCTGTCATTTCGCAGCGCCATACCCGGCGCCCGGCACCAACAGTATCGGTACGACCGCTTTTAGTTCTCCAGCCCGTACCCTTGGCTATGGGAGCGCCCACTCCGCTTCAGCTCTCCGGACAGCTCACTCCCGCGGGCTTCGATCTACGTCTCAGTGGCGCAGCCGCGCTACCCCAGCTCGCGCCGTGGATCAATTCCTTCGCCGTTCTACATTCCTCGCTCTTCAGTCTCTCTACGCCCGCCAATTCTCTTCCAGCCGTCGCCGACCTGAACCTCGCCTTGCAGGGTCCCTGGATGGCCCCCGTCAATTCCGAAGACCATCCCCGATCCCTGACCCTCGCCCAGGGATCGCTTCGCCTTCAACACGTCGAAGCTAAATTGAAATGGCTGCCCGAGCCCATCGAGATCAATTCGGCTACCGCCAGCTTCTCGGCCGGCATCGTCACCTGGAGCAACGCCACCTTCAACATCAACGGCATCGCCGTGCAGGGCTCGGCCAGTTATCCTTTCCCCTGCGAGAATCCAGCCGGATGCGCCGCACACCTTACGCTGGACGCCGCCAACCTCGACGCCGCCACGCTTCAATCCGCTTTACTCGGCACCGGTCACCACGGCGAGCTCATCGACGCCATCCTCAGCGAAGTCGGCTACAAAACCTCGCCCTGGCCTCCACTCGACAGCGCCACTCACATCGGCGTCCTGTCTCTTGGCCGGCTCGTGCTTCACAATACCCGTGCATTGGTGAGCGTTCGCAACGGTCAACTCAAGATCGATTCACTCGACGCCGACACTCTCGGCGGCTCTCTTCACGCCAGCGGAACCGTCGCGACCTCTGGATCCGGCCCGCAATATTCACTCGACCTCAACGTCAGCGGGCTCAAGATCGCCGAAGCGGCCAATATCTTCCACGAGAACTGGGGTGCCGGTTCAATCGACGGCGGAGCCCAGCTTACCCTCCACGGATATTCAGCCGCCGACCTTGCCTCCTCAACGCAGGGCGCTTTTCACTGGAACTGGAGCCAGGGATCGCTCCCTCTCAGCGCCAATTCGGCGAGCTTTCAACCCGCCAGCCTCACCCGTCCCGCCGCCGGTCTGTCGCCTCTCCACTTTTCCCGCTGGTCCGCCAACGGAACCATCTCTGACGGACTTCTCCACCTTGCTCCCGACGCCTCCGGAAACTCAGTCACCGGCACCATCAGCTTCCAACGCGAACTCAACCTCAATTGGCCAGCCGCCAAGGGCCAGCCTCTCCACCTCGGCGGAACCCTCGCCCACCCCGCACTCGAACCAGCAGCACCCTCTGTACCGAGCCCCTAGACGGTTCGTAGACGGTTCGCAGACGGTTCGCAGCAAAGTGCTTCCGGGCCTCGCCGGAAAATCCTTCGCGGAAACGGATTGCCGTATCTCTCGTTATGGAGACGGCATCTCTTCCGCGCCAGAACCAGACTGGGGGTCAGTCTGCCGCCCCGCTCTATCTTGCTCAAAATCAGTCTGCAGCCCCGCTCTGTCTTGTTCGAGCTCTCCCAGGCCTCTTAAGCGCAGATTACGATTTTGCTGGGGACTATCAGGACTATGAGGACCGGGGTCCTCCTTCGCACGTGCTGCTAGTTCTCGGTTTATGAGGTTTTTTACTACGCCTTCCGGGCTCAGGCTCAGGCCCTCAATATGAAGCGCAAACTTGGCTCGGGTTTGCGGGAAGCTTTTGCCTTCTCTTTTATTCTTCGCGGCTACATCCTTCAACGCGTTTCTGTAGATTTGCCCGGTAGTCGCCCTCGAAAACTGCTCTCCTGTCGCATTTTCCGGCAAATGATCAAAAGGCGTCGGGCTGGCGTGGGCCGAAAGCTCAGGCGACGTCTCGACAGAATCATCAATTTGTCGTGGCGGAGAATCTTGGCCGCTTTCCAGCGAGCCTTGCGACCTGTCTCTTAACGGAATGAAGCTTGGGGCCTGCACAGGTTTTCCCCGCAACGCGCGATTCGGGGGCGTAGTGTCTATCCCGGGCAGCGGCGGCAAAGGTTTTGGGTCTGACCGGCGCTTCCCCCATGCTGCGCTTAACAGGCGCCTCCTCCATATTTTGGAGGTCTGCCCGCTGTCAACTGGCAGCGCAGAAGAGGTGGCCACAGGAGAGGTCGGCTCGTTCTGGGGCTCAGCTTCTTTCTCCGCGACAGGCGCTTTGTCAGACTCCTCATCGTCTTCTAAGCGTTCATACCCTTGATATCTCCCGAAAGGGTTAATAGCCGACATTTTTATCTCCTTTAGACAACAACACCTGCCTGGATTCTGCATTCCCATACGCTTACTGCCCGATATCGCGATGCGGCGAGGTGGAAGGTGACGAAGGAGTTGCTGACAGTTAGGCGTTTTTCATGGGGTAGACTTCCCCTGTCTTCAGAACCAGGCTATGACCACTACCCATCAGGCCGCGTCTCCCGTGCATCAAGACTCCGGCGAACTTCCTCGCCTCTCGTCCGGCGTGCTGTTCACGCTCTGCGCCCTCAAGTTCGTGCTCCATCTCTTCACCAGCGTCCGCCACTACGGATACTTCCGCGACGAACTCTACTACCTCGACCTCGCCCGCCATCTCGACTGGGGATACGTCGACTGCGCGCCTCTGGTCGCCGTCTACGCCCGCATTGCTCTGCTCCTCGGCGGATCGCTCGCCGTCCTGCGCATCCTTGCCGCTCTCGCCGGCACCGCGCTGGTCGCGCTCTCCATCCTCATCGCCCGCGAACTGGGCGGAGGCCGCTACGCCCAGTTCCTTGCCGGGCTCGCCGTGCTCGTCTGCCCCGGCATCCTGCTCATGGACAGCCTCATGACCATGAATGCCTTCGAACCGCTCTTCTGGATGGCAGCCATCCTCGTCCTCGCGCGCCTCCTGCGTACCGGCAACTCGCGCCTCTGGATCTGGTTCGGACTCCTCATCGGCCTCGGCATCGAGAACAAGCATTCCACCGTCTTCTTCGGACTCTCCGTAGCCGTGGCTCTCCTCGTCACCAAAGACCGCCGCGAGTTCCTCCGCTCCTGGTTCTGGATCGGCTTCGCCATCATCCTCGCCCTCGCTGCGCCCAACCTCATCTGGCAAATCCGCCACCACTTCCCCACGCTCGAAGACCTGGGCAACGTCGCGCGCACGCACAAAAACGTCATCCTCAGCCCCTTGGCCTTCCTCAAGGAGCAGATCGTCGACATCCACCCCATCCTCTTTCCGATCTGGCTCTCGGGAGTGCTGTGGCTGCTCTGGCAGCGCCGCTGGCGGGTCCTCGGCCTCACCTTCGTGGTCTTCTTCTCCGTGATGGAACTCATCCACGCAAAGAACTATTACCTTTTTCCGATCTACCCGCTGGTCCTCGCCGCCGGAGCGGCCGCCCTCGTGCGCTGGCTCACTCCGCGCTCCGCTGCCTCATCCGGCATACTCGCAACTTGGACCCGCATCGCCATCGTCGTCATCCTCGTCACCGCAACCGTCCCCTTCATTCCCTTTTCCACCTGGATGCTCTCGCCCGAGCGCTTCCTCGCCTACGAAAAAAACATCGGATTCACGCCCAGCAAAGCCGAGGTCAACCACGCCGGTCCTCTGCCGCAGCCCATGGGAGATCAATTCGGCTGGCCGGAGATGGCCCGTCAGGTCGCTGAAATCTATAACTCGCTTCCTCCAGACGAACGCGCTAAAACCGGCATCCTCGCGGGCAACTACGGTGAGGCCGGAGCGATCGACATGTTCGGCCCCGCCTACGGCCTGCCCCGCGCCATCTCTCTGCACCAGAACCATTGGTATTGGGGACCACCCGCGCAGCACTACGACAACTTCATCACGCTTCAATCAAGTCTTGATGACGTGAAAGAGTACTGCACTTCATATCAGGCCTACGAACACACCAATCCCTACGGCATGGCCGAAGAGAACACACCCATCTATCTCTGCCGCGGCGCCAAATTCGAGCTGGCCAAGGTCTGGCCCCGTTGGAAGCACTGGAACTGATCTGTTATTCATCCATCATGTGCCGGTGAATGCTCGCCGCTACCTCCGGCACCGTCCCATCGTTCAGGATCACCTCCACCGGCTCGCCCTCGATCAGCATCCGGTGCGTGGTCTTCGTCTTGCCCGGGAGCCGCACACGTTCCGTCAGGGTCGTCTTTCGCGACCGCACCGTCACCGGCACTTCGACCTCGGCAAAGCCATCGTTAGCCATATCAATCGCCACCAGGACCTGCCCCTCATGCGCCGCCGGACTCGGATGCACTGCCACAATCGACAGATCCGGCAAGCCGCGATCGCGATACACCCAGCTGTCGAAAAACCACTTCAGATTCTTGCCGCTCGCCTGCTCCAGTAAATGCTCAAAATAGTCCGGACTCGTATCCGCAGCCGCGTCGTATTTGTGCAGCGCCGCGGCCAATGGCCCGTCGCCGGCCACATCGCGCAGCATCCATAAGACGTAGGTCGCCTTCGCACGATAGAAGACCGCGTCCGACGCGTGAATCAAGTCCTCTCCGCCCGTCTCTCCCGGACTCGGCGGCTCGGCAAACGTCAGCCCGCCACGGGAGGCCTCCAGTTGCTCCAGCGCCAGGCTGCGGTCATGCATATGCTCCGTCCACAGTGTCGCCACAAAATTCGCCACTCCCTCATTCAGCCATTCCCGCGGCGACTGAAAATAGGAGTGCGCCAGGGCATGGCTCATCCCTTCGGTCAGCTTTTCCGGCGGATCCGCATTCATTCCCGTCAGCAACACGTTACCCTGCTCAAAGGGCGAGTCATCTGCCTCCGGCAGATCCAAAACCGTCAGCGGAGCCTTCGCCTTTGCCCCCAGCCATTGCTGAACCAGCGGTTCCACCATCGTAGCTGCCGTCAGAAAGCCCTGCGCATTCGCCTGATTCTGGCTCTGGGCATAAACCCGTACGCCATCGCCTTCGCGCAGCGCCCTCTCTGCGACAAATAGCGTCGGGACCGCAAAGCCCAGCCGCGTCGCCGCCAGCGAAGCCGTAATCACTCCCGGATACTCATCTGTTGACATCGCCGTTGGCTTGTCCATCTCGACTTGGTGGCCAGCCAATATCGCCACCGTCGGAGGATTCCCAAAAAACTCCTCCGTCACCCGCATCTGTATCCGGGCATCTGCCTGCCGCTGCTTCTGCCCGCCAATCGCCGTGAAGACCTTCGCGCCATCGCCCAGCAGTTCCGGCACCGAGCTTACCGGATACCACACAACATCGCCAAAGCCTCTCAGCCCGACAAAGCCCTCGGCAATCTGATCCCAATCCGAATGCTCCGCCACTTCCTCCGGAGTTCCTATCTGCAGGAGCCGGGTCGCATTCAGCTCAACCACGCCGCTGTAGAAGATATCCAGCTTCAGCGTGCCCTTCGAAGCAAGCGGACTCGGCAGCGCAACCACCGCCTCGTGCAATCGCCCGGTATGATCCACGTCGCTGGTGATCGTCTGCTGACTGAAAGCGAGCCTCTTGCCCTCCGCGCTCACATCTTCGAAATTGAGCGACGAAGAGAGCTGCAGCGGAAGCTGCTTCAGTGGCTGATCGCTGTCGTTGCGCACCTCAACTCGCGCGCGCACTGCCAGCGAATGCTGCTTCGGCGCCAACCGGACATCGAGATCGTAGGCGGTAAAAGTGATCGCCGCCCGCTCGGCATCCATCACCTTCGCCGTCGTGGCGGGAGCGTTACCGGCCTTGGCCGGCTTCTCGACTGCCTCATCCTCATCGGAGCGCGAAAAGATCACCTTCGCGTTGGGATTCGCCGGGGGCGGAGTCTGTTGAGCCGACGGCTCTGCTTGAGAATTCTGCCCCTGCGCACCCGCCGGCGATGACGGCTTCGTCTGCTGCTGTCCTGAACCTGCCTGTTGCTGCGCAACCGCTTCTGATCCGCACAAAATGCCGCAAATCGTCATCACGGCTACGAACTTCAAAATCCTCATGAACCCAAACCTTTTTTCTCCTTGTGCGGCTTCGCGGTTGCCGCAGCGCTCACCCGGCCACGCCGCTGTCTCGCCGCTTCGAAGAGCACCACCGCTCCCGCTGCCGACACATTCAGTGACGCCACCCCACCCGCCATCGGAATGCGCAGCAGGTGATCGCATGTCCTCCGCACCAGATCATGCAGCCCATCCCCCTCACGCCCCAGCACCACCACCGTATTCGACGTGAAATCGTACTCGTCGTAATTGGCCGTGCCGCGTTCGTCCAGCCCCACACACCAGATATTCCGCTCCTTCAGCTCTTCGAGCGCCCGGACCAGGTTCACCACCCGAGCGATGCGCACATGCTCCGCCGCTCCCGCCGAGGCCTTCACCGCTACCGGACTCAGCGGCGCAGCCCGGCGCTCCGTTAGCAGAACCCCATCCACACCCGCGCCATCGGCCGTCCGCAGCAGCGCACCCAGATTCTGCGGATCTTCAATCCCGTCCAGCGCCAGCAGCAGCCGCGGCTCCGGCCCCTCGAAGAGATCCTCGATCTCCAGAAACTCCCGTGTCCGGACAATCGCCACCACTCCCTGGTGCCCCGCCGTCTTGGCCAGCCGGGTCAGCTCCTCGCGCGGCTCAAAGCGCAGCCGGACCCCGTTTTCGCGGGAAAGGTCGATCAGCCGCTGCAATCGCTGGTCATGTCGTTCTCGTGCCACGCAAACGTGGTCAAACTGCCTGCTTCCCGAGCGCAATGCCTCTTCCACCGGATGCAGGCCGTACAAAATCTCCATTCCGTTAGTTTACCCGGCAAACAAGCGGCTCTTGCTCCGCGCCATGTACGGGCGTGATAATGGAAGAGTTAGCGAAGACTCACCCCTGGGCTTCTTTCTTCGCTCGCACTTCAACCCAGGATGGCACTATGAGCTTCGCCCGTAAGGTAGAAATTCTTGTTGAAAAGAGGGTCTTCAGACGTTCCGCGAACGTCTCTGAGAACGAGATGAGCTCGACACTTCTATCGCTGACCGAGCAGCAGTCCCAGGCGGAGAATCTCCTGATCGCGCAGGGACTCAAACGCCACGACGCCGAGCTTCTGGACCGCCTCATCGTTCAGTTCCAGCATCGTCTTCTGCGCTACCTCCTGTTTCTTACCGGCAATCGCGAAATGGCTGAAGATCTCTTCCAGGAAACCTGGATGCGGGTCCTGGTGCGCGGCTCGCAATACAACGGCGCCGCCCGCTTCGACACCTGGCTCTTCACCATCGCGCGCAATCTGGTCATCGATTACCGGCGCAAACGCACCATGGCCAGCTTAGAAGAAATGTGCGAGGCCAATGGTGAGGACCGTCCGCTTGAAGTACCCAGTGACGACCCAACCCCCTTCGATCTCTATCAAAACCGCGAAAATAGCCAGCGCATCACCCAGGCCCTGCTTACTCTCGATCCCCTCCATCGCGAAGTCCTCGTTCTCCGTTTTCACGAGGAGCTCTCGCTTGAGGAGATTGCCCAGGTCACCCGCGCACCTCTTTCGACCGTCAAGTCCCGCCTTTATCGCGGGCTCGCTGCTCTCAAGCCGCGCATGTCGATCGATCGCCAACAGGAGGTGGGATGAAGCGGTTCTCTGATCTTTCGACGCGCGAAACACTTCCCGCCGAAGAGCGCCACTCGGGACGCGTCCCAGAAATGAGAAACTCTTTCGAAGCCGACCCTCAGCTCTTGAGGGCGCTGGCTGGACTCGATGCCGACGCCGACATGGCGGTCGTGCAGCGCACCCGCCGGGCCGTCATGGCCGCCACCCATGAAATGCACGCCTCACAGATCAAGCGGCGGCGGCAGGTGGGCATTGTCCTCTTAGTCACCGCGGCGCTCGTCATCCTGCTCACTCCCGCAATCTGGAGTGTCGTCGATGATCTCTCTGGCGGCGAGCACTTCTTCGATGCGCCCACGCTGACCATGTCGCTCATCGCCACGCTTATCTCGACGATCTTCGCGGCTCTCATCGTTCGCTGGCGCAGTGGCCAGTCGCGCAATGGGGAAAAGTTCTAAAGATCTGCAGCAGGAGAGACTGAGACAAGGGCCCAAAGATGCAGCACAGCGACGCAAAACTTGAAACTCGCTTTTCCGATGAGCTGCGCCTGATTCCGCGCTGGGCCATCGCTGGCGCGCTTTTTGCATTTGCCGCGACGCAGTATTACTTCTGGGTCGTACTTCCCGCCCACCGTCATCATCCGGCCGGCGTGCCCATCGCACTTCGTTTTTATCTCATCATCTCCTGGGGTGCGCTCGCCGCTCTCTACGTGCTCATGATCGGCTATATCAGCAATGATGCGCCGCGGCGCAACATGAGCACTCGCCTCTGGATGATCTGCGTCGTCATGCCCGGCGGCATCGGAGCGGTGCTCTACTTTTTGCTCCGCCAGCCGGTCATCTCCACCTGCCCGGCATGCGGAACCCATGTCGAAGGCGATTACCACTACTGCCCGCAGTGCTCCTATCAGGTTGCCGGCTGTTGCCGTAACTGCTATCGCAGCGTCCGCGTCACCGATGTCTACTGCGTCCACTGCGGCCACGACCTCGCTTCCGACCATCCCCCGGCGCGCCTGCACGCCTTCATGAAGTAACTTCCATCCCCTGAAGTTCGGATCCGCCGCCAGCCCTCTGAATTTGTTCAGCCTGCATCAGCCGTGTCATCCTTCGAGAAGATGCAGGGACTCGTAAACGCCCATGGCCCGCCAGCTCATGACTGAACCCACCACGCCGCACGCGACCGGGCGCCTTTCGCCTTTCCTCTTCCCTCTCGCCATTGCCGGAGCCTTGCTTTTCCTCTATCTGCGGACCTTTATCCTTCCCGCTGCTCCTTTGGTTGCGCACGACGACCAAGTTCTCTTCTTCATTCGCGCTGCGCGGATGCTTCACGGCCAGGTCCTCTACCTTGATTTCTTTGAGCTCGTTACGCCCGGCATTGACCTCCTTTATGCGGCTGCATTCCGCCTCTTTGGCGTCCACGCCTGGATCATGCAGGCCTGGAGCGTCGTCCTCGGACTCGCACTCTTCTGCGTTATCACCCAGATCGCCCGCCGCATGCTTCGCGGGCCGCTCATTCTGCTTCCCGGCCTCCTCTTCCTCGTCTTCGACTTCAATCTCGCCCTCGACCCCACCCACCACTGGTACAGCACCCTCTTCGCTCTGGCTGCTGTCGCCGTTCTTGCCGGTGGCGCAAGCGCGCAGCGGATTCTCGCCTCTGGCGCACTCTGTGGAATCGCTGCTCTCTTCACCCAGACTCAAGGTGTCCTGACGTTTGTAGCGCTAATCATCTATCTGATCTGGCTCAAGCGATCTGAAGCCAGCATTCCCGCGCTCCTGCCCCGGCTCGCAGCACTCGCGGTGCCCTTTGCCCTGATCCTCTTTTGCGTTCTCGGTTATTACATCCACAAAGCCGGCTTTCACACCCTTTTCTTCGATCTCGTCCTCTTCGCTCCCCGATACATGTCTTCGAGCGAATTCAACTCGCCGCAGACCTACCTCCATCAATTCCCCCCGCTGCACTCTCTGGCCGACATCGTGCGGCTGATCCCAGCCCTCTTCATCTACGCCGTTGTTCCTTATATCTATCTCTTCGGACTGCTCCAGCTCTGGCGCCAGCGCAAAACTCTGCCTGCAGAGCTCGTGCAAAATCTGGTTCTCCTCCATCTCGTCGGATTCGCGCTCTTCCTCGCCGTCGTCAACGGCCCCAGACTTCACCGTCTCTGCACCGTTGCTCCCCCTGCCATCCTGATCTGTGTCTGGCTAATCAGCCGGCCCGGCCGCGGATGGAAGATCACGCGCAATCTCTTATGGTTCCTGGCGACCGTCTTGGCTCTTTTGCTGGTCATCTATCGCCAGGCGCAATGGCATCGCACCCTGGATCTCCCCATCGGCAGGACTGCTTTCTACGATCCCGTCGAATTCGCGGAATTTCAATGGCTCGCACGACGCACGCACCCATCCGATCTCCTCTTCAATGAGGGCGAGCTCGCACTCTATCTCTCGCTCGACAACCCAACCGCCTCTGAGTTCGTCAACCACGATGAGTTCACCCGGCCCGAACAGGTAACCGCAGTCATCCAGTCGCTCCAGCACCACCCGCCCCGTTTCATCATCCTTGACCAGGGAGACCCGAATCCCTCCGACCCTCACGACCACTCCGCTCCCTTTCGGCGATACGTTCATGACCATTACCGGCTCGCCCAGAGCTTTTCTCTGGACCACGGCGCCCGCGACGAAGAGATCTGGGAGCTCAAGCCCAACGCCGCCAACCAGCCCAGGTAACTCAGCCCCTGGATCTGAGAACCTCCCCTCCGAGTTCCGTCGTATAGCATACGGACGATGAAATTCATCCTCCTTCTGGCCGCCTCTATCTCTTTCTGCGCATACTCCATCGCGCAACCGGCACCGGCCACCAGCATCTATCGCCTCGACGGATCGAAGATCTCGCTTCAGGATGCCGATGCCTTCGCAAAGAAAACTCTCGCCGAAGCACATGTCACCGGAGCACAGCTCGCCGTCCTCAACCATGGCCGCCTCGTCTGGAGCGCCGCCTACGGATTCCGCCGTCTCGATCCTCCGCTGCCCATGGATCGAAACACGACCACCTGGGCTGCATCCATCACCAAGAGCGTCTTCGCGACCTACGTCATGCGGTTAGTCGAGCGCGGCGAGTGCAACCTCGACCAGCCCGTCGCCAGCCAGCTGGAGAAGCCGCTGAACGAATACGAGCCTTATCGGCAGAGTGCGTCAGACATCGTTCACGACCCCGCCTGGCCAACCGTCACGCCACGCATGTTGCTCTCGCACACCTCCGGCCTGGCGAACTTCGCCTTCATCGAGCCCGACAAGAAAATGCATCTCCGCTTCAAGCCGGGCACGCAGTTCCTCTATTCCGGTGAAGGCATCGATCTGGTGCAATTCCTCATCGAGCAGAAAATGCACAAGCCTCTCGACCAGCTTTTGCAGGAAGCCATCTTCACCCCACTCGGAATGACCCGCACCGGCATCATCTATCGCAAGGAATTTGAAGCCGACGTCGCCGATCGCTACGACCTCGACGGGCATTTCCGGTCTCAGACGCGCCGTTTCCCCGCGCGCGCTGCCGGATCGATGACCACCAGCGCCGACGATCTCTCCCGCTTCGCTTCAGCTCTTCTCGACAACAAGATCATCAAATCTTCTACCCGCGCCCAGATGCTGAGCCCGGTCTTCAGCATCACTACTCTGCACCAGTTTCCTTTCGCTCCTGATGAAGGCCAGGGCGATGAAGCCCGAAATGTCGGCCTTGCCTACGGCATCGGCTGGGGCCTGCTGACCAACACCCGCTTCGGCCCGGCATTCTTCAAAGAGGGCCATGGGGACGGCGCACAGAACTACATCATCTGCTTCGAGCGCCAGAAGTCCTGCATGATTCTGCTAACGAATAGCGACAACGGCGAGCTCGCCTTCCGTCCTCTGCTTGAGACCATCCTCGGCGACACGGTCACTCCCTGGGAGTGGGAAGGCTACACGCCCTCCTACATCGACGAGAGCCGCAATCATCCCTGAGGAATTACGCCCATCCCCGCCGCAGGCGGCGTTCGCTGGACGCGCAGTCCTGCGCTTCCTATACTCAAGCTTTGGCCTTATGTCGATTACCGCCCTCATCATCGATGACGAAGAGCTGGCCCGCGAAGAGCTGAAGTACCTGCTCGACACCACCGGCAGCGTCGAAGTCCTCGCTCAGGGCACCAACGGCATCGAGGCCGTCGAGCTTATACGCGAGTACCAGCCTGATCTCGTCTTCCTCGACGTGCAGATGCCCGGCCTGGACGGCTTTGCCGTCCTCAAGCAGCTTCTCGAGCATCACGATCGTCTGCCGCAGATCATCTTCGCCACCGCCTTCGACCAGTATGCGGTGCGTGCCTTCGACGTCAACGCCATCGATTATCTACTCAAGCCCTTCGACAAGGCTCGCGTCGGTCAGGCCATCGAGCGCGCCCGTCTACGGCTGCAGGAGCTGGCCCAGGCAGAAGGCGAATCCGCTCCGCCCAGCGGCGATCTCAAAATCGACGCCCTCATCCGCCTCATCGAACAGCAACAGATTCTGCCCCGTCATCACAGCGGCAAAATCGTCCTGCAAGCGCAAAGCCGCCTGCTGCTCATCGATCAGCGCGATATCTGTTTTGCCTCCATCGACGAGGGCATCATCTCCGTCGTCACCCCGACGATCGAGGGTCAGTCCAAATGCCGCACCCTCGAAGAGCTTCTCGAATTGCTCGACCCCAATCTCTTCTGGCGCGCCCACCGCTCCTACGTGGTCAACATCAACCACATCAAGGAAGTCGTTCCCTGGTTCAAATCCAGCTATCAGCTGCGCATGGACGACAAAAAGCAGACCGAGATCCCCGTCAGCCGCGCCCAGACCAAGCGCCTCCGCGAACTCTTCAAGTTGTAGCTAAGGAGCGGTTAGCTAGTGAGGCGGGTAGCTAAAAAGCGGTTAGCGAGTCATCGAGGCGGTTCGATTTCTTCGTGAATCCGTCACTACGTTCAGAATCACGCCTCAGGAATTCTTCAACTGGCTGCTGGCTCGCCGACCGCTTCTTTGCTGTCCGCATTTAGCTATCCGGTTCTTCGCCAACCGTCTTTTAGCTGCCTTTTGCTGTCCGCTCCACCAGCTAACCGCCTCTTAGCTGCCTTCGATCAGTCATACCTCTCGAAGATCACCTGCTTCTTCTCCCAGCCCAGCCCGGTGAGCCGGTCGCGATTGGCCGAGACCATATCGTTCAGCCCGCAGATATACGCGTGGATATCGAATCCCTGCTTCTCTGCCACCGTCGGTACTGGACCGGAATGGTTCGTCTCCGCCCGGCGTACAACGATCTCTGCCACATGGTCCTGCACATAGCCGCGCAGCCCTTCCCAACCCTCGTGCGGCCGGCTCAGCGTCGATATGTAGTGGAAGTTGTGCCGCTCCGCCGCGACCTTTTCGAAATACTTCTGGTAGTAGATCTCCGTCTCGTGACGCGTCCCGTAGACCAGCCAGATATTCCGTCCGTTGCTGCGGTCTTCTCCCGCATGCGGGCCGTTATCCGGAAACAGATGCTCGACAAAGCCACGCATCGGCGCAACGCCTGTCCCCGTCGCAATAAAAACGCTGTCCGTCAGCGGTGTGCGCAGCGTGAACAGCCCATGCGGACCATGAAACTTCACCTCGTCGCCCGGCTCCATATCGCATAGCAGATTCGAGAAGAATCCGCCCTCCACGCGATTCACGCACAGGCAAAATCGATTCGCCGCCGGAGCCGACGCAATCGAATACGCCCTTGTCTGCTGCTTCCCATGCTCGTCATCGGCCACCGTCGAAACAAATTGACCGGCAACGAAGTCGAACGATGGGAGTTCGGGCACCGAATATTCAAGGTGAAAGCACTGCGCGCGCTCCGACAACAAGAGCTTCTGATCGAGATGGGCGGTATAGAGCTGACGGGCCAATTCGTAAACCCACTTTCCTGAGCCTCCAAAAACACGGCTCTAGCTCATCAGTTTACGTAATTCCCCGCGCCCCTGAAAACAACGTGAGCACATTCGTTTCGTCCCGACTACTTCACCGGCGAATTCTCGACGAAAACCACGCTGCACTTCTCTCCCGACGGCTCCGCCAGGTGATTGCAGCTCTCCAGCGATTTCTTGCGCGCATCCTCCGCTATCATCTGCGCCGTCGACATCGCGTAGTGGTGGGCCGACATCGCAAAGGCCTTATGCGGTCCCAGCATCAGGTAGTCGCGAAACGCCGCCTTCCCATGCTCGGATAGACCTGCCGGCGGCGGAATCTCCGGCGGCTTGGGCGCCGGCAGAGGTTCTGTGAACAACACCAGGTTTTGCTCCTTCAAAAACCTATCCACCATTGGTCCCCAGATATCGATGCCACGATTGAACAGCGAATGGCCGTCCTCGCCAAACGCCGGAGCGCGAATGAACTCGTCCCGGCCGCCCGTTGCGCGAAAGGCTGTATCGAACTGCTGCGCCAGCTCCGGCCAGAAGAACTTATCGTTTTCCGCGTAAATCCACAACATCGGCACTCGCGAATGCTTCCCGAAATTGTGGTACGCCGCCACCAGCGAGCCCGGATTACATACATCGTGATCCGCCTGTGAGCCGCGCCCTCCGGCAAAATTGATCGCTGCCACCAGGTTTTTAGGTGCATCTGCGGTCAAGGCCACCGTCGCCATCCCGCCTGTCGAAATGCCCACGGCCACGACCCGCGTCGAATCCACTCCTGGCAGCCTGCTGCCGTAGTTAATTCCCGTGCGCAGATCCTCCGCCGCCTTCTGCGACGCGCGCTCGTAATCCGTCTGCGGACATCGTCCCGCCTCGAGATAATCCGGTCTACCTCCCGAGCTTCCGTAGCCGCGACGCACCACTACCAGGACGACAAAGCCGCGCCGCGCAAACCACATCGCCTGCGGCAGCAGTTGCCAGACGGTCTGATGATTGCGCGGCTCAACGTCGCGCGCCGTGCCATGCGTCATCACCAGCAGCGGATGCTTCACCGGCAGATCGATTCCCGATTCTTTCGCCTTCGCTATTTCAGCTTCCGTAAACTCGGCGGAAACAATCAGTCCATCCAGTCCCGCCGCGCCCGCTTCCACCCACGGAATGCGAACCTCCTGCTGGCGGTACTCCACAGCCTTGGCCATGCTCACAACCAGCAGGAAGAAGCCCACCGCTGGAAACACGTAGACACCCTTGAAATGCATCACCAATCCATGATTCATAGCGATCGCAATTAAGACAAGTTGGTCTGCGGCAATTCCATTCTTGATAGCCGCCTCAATCTGAAAGCGCTCAAGGACGCTCGTCAGTTCCTCGTGTACTTCGCTGAACAGAGCGCTAGCTCGGACATTTGGTGTAGTGCCAAAGAAAAGCCCCGGCAACCGCCGAGGCTTTTCCCCAATCGCCTGTGTCAACCAGCCGGCAGCGTAACCGCGCCGCTGCGCTGCGCAAAAGCGGCATCGCACGGCTGGTCGCCACAAGCTCAAACGCAGTGGAGCCGTTCACTTCCACGCTCTCGGCGTAGTAGCTGTCAGCCGAAACCCGACCAAGCCAGGTCCGCGTCTCCGCAGTTTCGCCCACGCTGTAGAGATCGTAGTAATCATCTGCGTCGCTGCTTTGCCAACGAAACCGCACCTGCACCGTATTCGGAGCAACTCCCGCGGCATGCGCTGCCACGGTAAAGCCCGAAGGCGCAGCAAGCGTCTCATTCGTTAGCGGCCTGCCCGCATATATCTCCCCAATGTGGAGATCGACGGTCGTCCCGGCGCGCGACGGCTTCGCACGAGCAAAGCCCAGCAAAATCGCCGCAATGGTCCGTCCGCGCCACGCGGAGAGGTTGATCCTCGAACGCGTCCAGCCATGTCCCATCTGCTGATGCAGAACGCGCTCTGTCTCTGTGAAGCCAATCCACTCCACGTGTTCCGGAACGTCTTCAAAGACCAGTCCGACGGACAAATTCTGCTCAGTCCCAGCAAGCCCCTGCCAAACCAGATGCAGAGAAAGATCGTCAGCATTCATCACGTCGAGCTTCGTTTTATACAAGCGCAGCGAGACGCTGTCCTGAGCTTCAAGCAAGCCGGACACACGCAGCGACGCGCCTCCGTCGTAAGCCAGCGCTCGGTCAAAGCCAACCTGGAGTGGCGCATAGTGTGGGGCGCTTCGATCAAGCGTCCCATGCATCGGCTCCATCCACCACTGCCAGGTAGGCAAAAGGTCCTGAATGCCCATGTTGAACCACCGTTGATCGCTCCGCTTCACGCCGTCTATGAAGAACGCATCGCCAGCACCGAGATTGAAGCGCGTAAGAAACGGAAACGCACCAATCACCGAGTGCTCCACCGTGAAATTTGCAACGCCGTAAGTAATCGGCAGCCTCAGTTGATCGGTAGATTGATCTTCTGTCGCAGAGTACTCGGTGTATCTGCGCGTGCCTCCCGCCACGCTCGCATAGAGATGAGCCTGCTCCGCGGTTGGAGTGTTGTCCAGCGCAGGATTCTGCGATTGCCCGCTGAAGAAGCTGCGCTCCAGCGCATAATACTCCTCTTCCGACGAGAGGGAAGAGTTGTGACCCGGGCCTTTGTCGATGGCCTCCTGCATGGTGTGCAGTCCATCTTCAAAGCTATAAACCTGCAGGCTGCCATAAGCAGTAGCGCTGTCATTCGGATGAATCACGGAGGGAGCCGACAGACCAAGATATCCAGGCCCGGGATAAAGCTGATAGCCGAAGAAAGCCGACTTATAAGGATCGAGCCCGTTCTTACGGCAGTATTCGTATACGGAAGCAGCATCTGTCGGCTGGCCCGAGCAGCAACCATGCGTCATGCTGTAACCGCTCCATCCCTGGTCCAGCATGGTGCTGTCAGCAAACGAGGCCGCCGGCACAGACGGCGATCCCGGCGTCCGCACCGGCATCAGGAGATCCATATTTGCAGAGCCATCGTAGAACTGCAGATAAAAATCCGACTTGCCCCGAGCATGCGCCTCTTCGTGCATCATGGCCATCAGGTCGAGCACCTGTGCATGTCCCTGCGGCGTACCCTGCTCGAAGTTCATAAAGTAGCCGTCGAACCCGAAGTAGATAGCCAGCTCCACAAACTTCGCAGCCACCTCTCTTGCCGGCACAGCGCTCGAGTCGAAGATCCGCTTATCCGGCTGAAAGATCGTTCCGAGGCACAGGGCTCCATTGCGATGTGCAGCGTCCGTCAGCGCGGGATTCGGGATCATGCCGGGCCCGCTCCAGCTCACCACGACATCGTGATAGCTGATCATGCGCGAGACATAAACTCCGCCCTGCGGCGGTGCTCCATAGCGCGAGCGCCTGTAGCCGTCGTCCGCAGCCACGCCCAGCGTACGATAGCAGCCCGTAAGCGTAGCCACCTGCGGCAGCGGGCTCAGTCTGGGATGAGCCTGCGTCGGTGCGAAGGCCGAAATACGTCGAGCCCGGGGCACCCGTGACCGAAAAAAAGCGGCATCCGGGTCAACGGATGGAACATATTCCATCAGTGCGGCAAAACTATCGTGCGATCTCGCCGTTAAGGGGAAGACCGGAGCAAGTGTACCGGTAAACGGTGTGGATATATGTAACTGTTGCAATGCAAAGGCGTGCCTCGTTCCCAAGAAACTTAACGACGAAGCAGCGGCTAAAAAGGAAAACTGGCGTCGCGTGAACGAAGCCCCAACGTTGGTGCTGTTCTTATTAGAAAAAGCCATCTTTTCTTATTATTCGCATGCCGGCGTCATGAGTTGCGAACAGGTGGTTGAGATTCATACAGTCGAGGCAGCAGACTGCAAAGTAGCTGTCGGCAATCCGCCGAAGCGTCGTTCCCTGCGGTGGAATTCTTCTAACGCAGCATCGAAGTCGTTCTTATCAAACTCAGGCCACATGCAATCGGTGAACAGGAGTTCGGCATAGGCGGACTCCCAGAGTAGAAAATCGGAAAGTCGTTTTTCCCCTCCGGTACGAATCAGCAAATCGACCTCTCCTCCCTCCATCATGAGAGCCTGCGTGAGCATCAGCTTGAATATATCCAGCGAGGACGATCCTATGTTCGTGAGGGATTCCGTTACTCCAACCGCAGCACGTGCAATGGACTCTTGTGATGAATAGTCGAGGGCAACGCATAGATGAAGGCACTTTCCTGTCGCGGTTGCTGACTCAGCTTTTTCTATCTCGCGCAGTACCGGTTTCGGCAATCGATCACGTCGGCCGATTGTCTGTAACCGCACGCCACGCCTCAGAAGGCGCTGGGTTTCCAGGCGAAGGAAGGCTCGGAGCAGCCAGAAAATGCTCTGAATCTCTGAAGCCGGCCTACGCCAATTATCGGAAGAAAATGCATAGAGAGTCAGTCGAGCAATACCTCGATCCACTGCGTGCTCCACAATACGACGTACGGACGCGATTCCAGCGCGATGGCCCGCGACACGGGGTAAACCGCGCCGCGCAGCCCACCGGCCATTTCCATCCATGATGATGGCTACATTCAGTCCTTTACTTTGCATCGATTCCGGCAGCTTCACGCTGTCTCTCCCGGAGCCATTGGGCTGGATCGTTCAGGAGTCTCGGGGGTTGGAAGAGAACTGTACCAGTCGATCCTCCGAGTGACGTACATGGCCGCTGCGACTGCCAGGAAGCTGGCAATTGCTCCTACCAGCAATGCATTGTCCTCGAGAGTGAGCAACAAATAGATCAGTGTGTATAGCACTGTGAAAATAACAAATGCCCTTATCCCCTGTAGCCGGCTTGCGAATATCCATCCGGCATTGGCTGAGAGCAGAAATATTGTTGCCGCACCCGCGAGCATAAATCCGTACTCAAAACCGATCCTTTCGGCAAAAGACAAAAGCAGCAAGTAAAAGATGATCTGCGCCACTCCAACCAAAATGTACTGCGCAGGATGAACTCTCTTTCCTGTCGTTGCTTCAAAAACCAAGTAGGACAGAAAGACCAGGCCCAGAAAGAGGAGCACATACTTCAGTGACCGATCGACGGATTGATAGGGATCAGTCACTTCGATGAATGAGACACCAAGCGCCGTAGCATCGAGTCCTGTGACTAAATCGCTTGGCCCTTCAGCGCGCACACCACGGGCAATGAAGGGCACAGACCACTCGGCAGTAAAGCCTTGATTCGTGATATTGCGGTTGACTGGGAGAATGCCTCCATCAAATCCTGGATTTCGCCAGTCTCCCTGCGCGGTGAGGTGAGTCGTTTTGCCGTAGGCGAGTACTGCGATCCGTTCAGCGCCGGAGAAGCGCAATGCGGATGTCACATGGAATTGGGTATCTGGTCTTGCCAGGTCACCGATCTTAGAGCTGAACAAGGACAATTTGATGTGCTGGTTTTGATCTCCGCCGATGGAAATGTTCTCGGCAATCTCCGCCGGCACAAGCGTCACGGTCTTCGTTTCCGTCGTCAGCGTAGCGTCGGCCAGCGCTCCACGTGCATCGCTTACTCCAACGATAATTTCGGCACGGCTCCAGTCGAGTACGGCACCTTGCGGAGCTGCGGCGGGAACTCTTGACAGATCGAAATTCGCATCGAACTTCAAATCTGCTTGAAACACGGGTACCCTGAACAGCGACCGGTGTCGCTCTTCTGTTGCCGTCTTGAGAGTGGCGGAAGCTTGTGCAGGAAACACCAGGTAGGTACCGTGTTTTGTGGAATCGGCCGAAGATTGCGGAGGAACACTGTACGGAATGGCGAGCGTCGGTCCGAGGAAGGTTTGCGGGCCACCGACATGGCCGCTTATCTCTCTAACGACATCGTCAGCACGTTTTGTTCTATCGTCGACCAGCCCACTCACGAAGAACGCAGGAATGGTCATGATCAATGCCAAGCCACACACCATGATGAGCTTTACACCCATAGACACCGATCTAAAAAATTCCCTGGGACTCGATTGCAATAACGAAAAATTACTCACTGAATGCTCCCTATCGTAAAGTGCTTTGCATTGCAAAGTTATCAGGCAAAAAATATATTCAGGCTCTTGATGGCGTCAGACCGCGTATCGGATTGCCTGCCGGCTCATCTTTCGTTTCCTTCGCCGCATCTTGAATCACTTGTTCGAGCGTGGAAAGGTATTCGAGATAGCGTTTGCGGCCTGCTGACGTGATGCGACATACCGTCAGTGGCCGGTTATGCTCATGCCCCTTCAGAATCTCAACCATCTTCCCTTTCTCCAGCACGTTCAGATGCCGGCTCAGATTGCCATCCGTAAGGGCGCAGAGTTGCTTGAGATCATTGAACGCCAACCCTTTCGGATTCGTAATGAGCGATGTAAGGATGCTGAGCCGCGCGCGTTCGTGGATCACCCGATCTAATCCCTCATAGGCGAAACGACCCTCGCTGGAAGAAGACTTAGACTTCATCTTCATTCTCCTGAGAGCTGAAAAGCAGAATCGCCGCGACCAGTAGCTGACCCGCGCCGTAGGAAATTCCCATGGTCCAGGGAGAGAGTGCTCGAGTGCTTCCCATGGCGAGGCAGCTTAACCCAGTCAGCAGATACCATGCACCGGCTGCAATCATGGGTCGGGGCAAAAAGCGACACGATGAAAATACTCCCAGGCCGAAAATCATCTGCCACAATCCGGGGAGCATCCAGGCAGCCGTTGCCACGTAATGTACAAGTACGATCGTTAGCAGCAGGCCTGCTCCTACTGAGGGTAGAAATTGCACGACGGCCATGCGAAGCATCTCGTCCGACAATCCTGAATGAATGCGGCGCGTTCGCATATACATCTGCACAGCCGTCAAGGCGGCTGACAACGCAGCAGTCGTAATCCAAATGCTCAGGTAAGCCGAAATGTGATTGGCTGGGTCGGGTAGCCAAACAGCTTGTCCTCCTCCAGCCAAAATTGCGAACATGCCAGTGGCAGCGAGAGTCGCGGGACCGTAGCCACGAAACTCAGTCGTACTGGCCATCTGTCTGCGAATGCTGCTGATGTCACCGAGCGCTTTATAAAGATCGTTCATCGCAATCCACTTTACAATGCAAAGTAATCTACTAGCGAGTGATTGTCAATGCGAAAAACTCTTAACCTGTCACGCAGACTAAGTTCGATGCTCCTGACGATCTCCACAACACATATTCCAGCAACAGATTTGGGATATATTCTGCACAAGAACCCCGCACGCCTGCAGACGGAAGCGCTGTCTTTCGGAAAGGCTCATGTCTTCTATCCGGAGGCGAAATGTCGATCTCTGCACGAATGTGTCTTCGGAGTACTGGCCTTGGAAAGCGAACCAATTGATCCCACGGTTGTAGACATCGCGGCTAAGGGAGCCATGTGGGGTATCCAGGTTGGGGTATACATTGAAGCGAAACTGAGATGATTGAGCAGGAATGAGAGGGTTAGCTCCACTCCATAAGATTGAGATGTAAAGCTTTTGGCTCCTTCCACCTGGTTCGGGATCCAGGGTTATGTGGACCAGCTGCATCAAACGAACCATGGTAACTTCCCATAAGCCGACACATCATTACCAATCCTTGGCGAAGCTCATAAACCGCAGAACAGAAGGCAGTTTCGCATCAATTACGGATGGATCTTGTCAGAAATCCTGTTCCTAACAGCTGATCGCCCACGGTAATTTGTCCCAAATGTCGACTTATCATCCATGTTACTCGTTCCCAATTTGTCGATGAGTGAATTGGCGATTTTGCACGAATCCATAAATACTCTCAGCGAGAATGGTTCGAATTTATAGAAGCGACCATCTCTGAGAAATGCGAATCAAGGACTACCTAAGTCTGTAAGTTGCGCCTTCTCCATACGGCCATCGAGTCCCCATGCCTTAGGGATGCGGACCAATCCCTAATTTCTGCGCAAAGCTGAAGTTAATTTGTATGCTAAACATTATGCCATCAGGCTATTTTGCCCTGCGCCGCGCCGCTGCCATAATTCTGCTTATCTTCGCCACTCCTTGGGTACACGCGACGCAGGCAAACACGAAGAGCACGGCGGCCGCCCCGCTCGTTATTAAAGCGCTGGGCAAGGGCACTTTCACACTCAACGGCCCATGGCAATTCCACACTGGAGACGATCTCGCTTGGGCAAGTCCCACGTTCGACAGTTCTAATTGGGAGCAACTCAGTGCAGACCGGCCGTGGGGCAAGCAGGGGCATGCCCAGCTCACAGGTTTTGCCTGGTATCGATGTTCTGTCACGCTCATCCAAGGCGCCGGCGAACCTCAGGAGTCCTCGCTTTTGGTGCCAGGGATCCGCGATTCATACGAAATATATTGGAATGGCGCGCTGATCGGGCATAACGGCAAGCTGCCACCCCGTCCTGTCTGGTATATTTCGCAGCCGGTGCAGACCTTTGACCTTGGCCAAATACAGCACGGCGTTCTGGCCGTACGCGTCTGGAAGGCCCCCCTGCTCTCCGACGATTCCGGCGACGTGGGCGGTTTTGATGCTGCTCCTCTGATAGGAAATCCCGAAGCCATTGCTAACGCCAAGGCCGCGTATGAGTTTCAATGGCTGCGCAGCCGGCAACTCCATTTTGGGGCCAATCTTCTCTGCGCCGCGATTGCCTTCCTGAGCTTTCTTCTCTGGTTGCGAACTCCCAACCGGTGGATCTTGTTCTGGACGGCAGGCTTTGCCATAGCTCAACCAGCCACTCTTCTGCTCGTGAATGCCCATATCGAGTGGCCCTACTCACTGGCCATGGCAGCTTTACAACTCCTGGACGCCGTGCAGGACATATCGCTCTGGTTTCTCCTTCTGTGGCTTCTTTCTCTCCGTGAGGACTGCGGCATTTACCGCATCACGCAAATCCTGGCTTACCTCTACGCCATCAGCGAAACATTGGATGGAGCGCTGGTCGCCATGAGTTGGAATCCGCAGTGGACCGGAGTTACCCAGGTCTTTGATGCTGTATTGACGGTCTTCCTGCTCCTGTTTGAAGCTTTTCCCCTGGTCCTGGTCGGCTATGCGCTTTTCCAGCGCAAGCAGTTTGATTCGGCCCGCTGGCTGGTAGCCATCCTGGCATTTCTCGACGAAATGCTGCTCTTTTTCAGCGACACCGTCAAACAGGGGCGTCAGTTCACCGGTTGGTCAATCGCGGATAAGATCGACTCGCCCTTTTTTTTCCTCGATGGCAATGGCATCTCCCTGAGCACACTTGGTGGAACTCTCCTGCTCGCTGCTATTGTTTACGTGGTCTATGCCAGCGTTCGCGAGGATCAGCACCGCCAGGATGCGTTGGAACGGGAGAAGATGGAACTACTGCACGAAAGCGACAGGATGCGGCATCACGCCGAGCACGACGGTTTGACCGGCCTGTGGAATCATCGCGTGATTGTTGAGCGGTTGAGCGAAGAGATGATCCGCGCCCGTCGCGATGGGACACCGCTGAGCGTGATCCTGGCTGATATCGACCACTTCAAGAACGTCAACGATACCTTTGGCCACCTGGCCGGCGACCTGGTCTTGAAAGAGATTGGCACAGTTCTTTCGCATACTCTGCGTCCTTATGACTGCGTAGGCCGGTACGGTGGCGAGGAGTTTTTAATGATCGTGCCGAATTGCGGAATGGAAAGTGCGCTTCTCCGTGCCGAACAACTACGAGTGGCTGTGCAATCAGCACACATCATGGAGGGCGAGACATTGGTGCAGGTAACCGCCAGCTTTGGCGTGGCCTCGGATTTCCCGCCTCATTATGAGGCTGAAACGGTAATCCGAGTCGCCGATGCAGCTCTCTATCGGGCCAAGAGCTGTGGACGCAATTGCGTCGTCCTGGCTGAAATGAATACCTTGGTTTGCGACAGCTAGGGCCTGTTCCCACTATTAGGACGGCAGCGACGGGAGGCAATTTTTCTGGGTTCTAGGAGCGAGGAGCGACGAATATCGGGAATCTTCGAGCGACGAGTGACACCGAAACCAGGAAAATTGGCCCCGTCCCTGTGGGTTGCGGCGAAAATCGGGCCATACTTCGTTGTCGACCTTGCATGAGGACCTGCCACACGCTTCGGACTCCGTCTCGTCTGACCCGATTTTCGCTCGCAACGCTGCACACCCTAATAGTGCGAACAGGCCCTAGTCTCACGGCATCCCGCACGTGGCTTTATTGCCCAGGTGCGTAATCGGGCAACGACGGCAGGACCAGAGAATCTATGCTCGGTCCATGGTGCTCAAGATCATGGTTTCCGGATACAGCATCTCTGGTCTTTCGGTAGCCAACGTTACTCCTCTACGTCACCCAGAAGCGGCGCCTGCTCCGCGAATGCTTCCTCCGTGCTAGTTCGGACCTTTCTTACAATACCCGTCCATACCGGATTGGTTTTCGATGAATCGTAAGTCCCACTTGTTACTTCTGCTTCATAAGCTGCGCTCTTCTCCAATCCGTCTTTGTAGGCTGGAAGTTCTTTCACGAGCCTGAAGGCGGCCGCAATTACCACGCCGACGTCGTCCTTAAGATCCTCCGGCACGGATGCGTAAACGTCTGACTTGTGTTCCTCGATCCACTGAAAGGCGATGGGCAACACGACTGAGCTCACCCAATCGCCGTAGGCATTCAAGGCTTCCATGCCAGCAATCCACGACGGGTGCGTCTCCCAATCCCGAGGAACACCGGAGACCGGAGGCTTGTGGTGATGATGAGGTGGTGGCGGACAGTTCGTGCAGCCCTTTTTGACATGCAACATAAGCGATTCCATAGACACGAGTGCGACGGATGAAGACTCGATGCCGAGATTAGAAAGACAATTTGTTTGCTATTCAGGCCATGCTTGTTTAGTTGTGAATTTGGATTATGCACGTCATTGAGACGATGAATATGGCAGGCATTTTGGTTCTGGGACGAGTTGAATTCTATCATCCAGACATAGAATTTGAGCGCAGGCCTCCGGGGCCCTTAAATGTGAGTCGCCGACAGTCGTACACGTTCGGCACAGGCCTACCCTTACACACACAGGTCGCGGTCATCGCTGAAATGATGCCCGACTTCCCGTGCCCTGAGGAAGACTTGAACTGGCCTATCTCGATGAGGTCTGCCCCTGCATTGATCTATTCTGAGTGATCTTGAAAGGCACAGGTGCTCAGTCCAGATACATGCCACAGGGCTATCATTGAGGCTCGCACGCTCAGTTTCGATCTGAGAGGTGAGTTCACGGGCTTGCACCGTGAGCGCAATCATGAAGCAATTAAGCAAGCTGAGAATTATTCCATTCTTCCGAAGGGCTCAGACCTTGACGGCCCAGAGCAAACGTCAATGGCCAAAATGAGCAAATTCTTTACTTAACGATCAGCGACCATTTCCGAAAAGGCGTAAATGTATCTCGTACTTCGCGATGCCCCTCGAGGCCCCATCCTTGCGAGTAACTAACTGCAACCTGAAAACCGCCATTATGTCCGTTAGCCCGGATCTCAAGTCCGCTCGACCCTCAATGTCACGAGTTCCCAACCAGCAACAGGCATTTCACCTGATGCAGGGCTAAGTACTTCCTCGGCCAGGTTGCTGAGAAATGTCTTACCCACTCCCGAACCAGACCAGCTTAAGGTGGCATTTCGCGCTTCTCCCGAGGCGCCGAAGAGACGGACAATCCAGGCATTTCCGTCGTCGCTGGGCTTTAATGCAAGCACCATCACATCGCTCGGCTCAACGCGGAGCAGCGAATTCGCAGATAGTTCCTGACTGGAGGACGGCGTCGCCAGCAGGGGCTCGGTGAGCCCAATTGCGAAGCGGCTAGCGGCTGCGGCGTCATATTGGCGATGGGGCCACAAGGCATAGCGAAACTCCACCCGGCCTTCCTGATAAGCGCGGTAGTTCGTTCCCCAATGGTTATTCATGATCCATGAGTAGAAGGCCTGCGTGGGCTCGATGTGCTTGCGCCACACGCTGGGGTCTCTCTGCGAGCCCAGCATCGTTGCGGTGATGCCGCCAATTTCGACCAGCGGAGCATCCAGCGTTGCCCAGGTCACACCGTAGTCTTTATTCGAGACGTCAATCCAACGCCCTACAGGCAGCCAGTTTTTACAAGACCCGGGAAGCTGATCGATTTCAGGCTGCATGTTGCCGAGTGGAATGTCCATCGACATCTTCCCTTCCGGCACGGCGAACGGAAATGCGAACTGCAGGCTCTCTTTCGATCCGCGCTGCGCGAACTCGCCCGCCTGATTCCCTTGTCCCGGATGCGGGTTAAGCGGTGCCCGCTGCTTGTCTACGACATTTGAGATCTCCAGATGCTGCATGCCGGCAGCCAGTCGCACTCTTCTTACCAAGCTGTTGCAACTGGGCGCTGAAGACTCGATGCGCAGCGAAACAACGAGCGGCCCATGTTCTTCCACGGTGATCTTCGCGGGCCCGCTTCTTCCCAGATGCTCCACATCTGTTCCGGAAAGATAGAGGTATTCATTCACGCTCCCTCCCTGCCGCCCATCGACGAGATTTTCGGATGCACCGTGCAGGTTCAACTCGGTGATGTTTCCGGTGCTCGAATCGATCTTTGCGCGGACGATTCCATTTTCCAGAACGCCATCTTTGATCGAAGCAGGAGTTCCGGATCGATGCGCCTTTTTCGCAGAGATCTTGTAGCGAGCAGTCCCAAATGCAGGCATATTCGAGACCATGACCGCCAGCTCTCCAGTGGAGAGCCGTTGCGAAGGCATTGGCTTGCCCGCATGGTCTTCAACATGGTCCCCCGCCATGGATAAGTCATGCGAGAGATAGACGACCTCTGTCCTGTCCCACGATGTCGAGTTATGGATATCGATCTGTGACGATCCTGCAGAGGATGTAGATTCGCCGAGCGCGGAATGCACCAGATCCTTTGACATCTTGTCGGCATCGACAGCAAATTGCCGCTTGAAGTCCCATTGCTTCTTCGTGAATGGGTTTTCGGAGTCGGAGACGCTGCAATACGCTCCCCACGTGTGCTCGGAATAAAGCAGTACGTTGCGCCATGCATCGTCGTATGTCGCAGGCACGTAGGACGCGGGCGCGTCGACGGCGCACAGCGCAGTGGCCTGATTCAGGGAGTCTGCAGCGAGGCGGTTCATCCGCGTCTCCAAAGCTGAAGAGGCTGCTCCGTCCTCCCAGTAAGGCGTCAGATCTCCGCGATATTGCGGCAGCTGAGTTCCGTAGCGTTTTTCAAATGCCGAAAATGCCGTCGACGTCGATGAAATCGCAAAGCGAGGCCACTCGTACTTTTCGTTCCATGCGCGTATAAACTCGCTGAGTTCGGGATCGGGCTCTGCATTGTCGCCGTGCCCGGACCAGCGAATGTAGGAGATATCGTAGGGATAATGCACATCATCCATGCGGTTCTGGTAGTTCGCTACAAACTCATCCCCCAGCTTCATCACATGGGACATGGCGTATCCTGTCCACGGAACCCAGAAGAGAACTTTCTCTTTTCCCGAAGGTGAAACCCACCAGAAGGGCTTGTCCTGCCACGCGATCATGAAGGTTCCAATACGGTCGAAGTAATTTGGCGCGGCCGAGAAGTAACGGATGCCCGCCTGCGACATGGCTGTGACCGTTCCCCACGCGAAGCCCGGTACATCGCTCATCATGGCGGAGTCAACCTGTACTCCGCAACGCTTCCCCAATTGTGTTGAGTAGTGAAAGAGCTGGAGCAGCTCTTCCGGGCGGCACAGGCCAGTCAGTTCGTTCGCATAGGATCCATTGAGCCCGATCCAACCCTTCCGGACCGCTTCGATCAACTTCGACTTTGCATCTTCAGAGCTGCGCTGCATGTATAGATCCGCGCCCCACAGCACTTCCAGGTTCCACACGAATCTAGAGCCTTCGGGATAGCCCGCCGTCTTACGAGCGAGTTCTATCCCACGCGTAATGTTGCGAATCTGCTTGTCTTCCACAGGGGCCTGCAGATCCGTATACCCAAGATCGTGGTGGGAGTGAGGGAGAACGTAGATCAGCATTTGCCGGACGGGCTTGAGTTCCACCGACCCCGTCTGCACTTTTCCTTGGATATCGACAGAAACCGTTGCGGTCCGGATTCCGGTTGCTGGTTGAAGATAAAGCTCAAACGTATTGGCGCCGCTTTGCAGAGTGCGCCGGTCGATCTCCACTCCATCCAGTTTCGTGATTCCTTCGGCCGCAGAACCATCATTTTGAATGGTCATCCGCAGGGGCTGCACGAGGGTGCCACTTCTCCGTACCAATCCACGAATCGGCGTCGCCAGTTTAGACCTGGCCTCTTCGGTATTCGCCTGCGCCGCGGCACCCTTCCAGCCGGATGCGGAGCAAAGTGCGCCCCCTGCCGCGATGGTCAACCCTTTCAACAGATCTCTTCGCTTCATCCTGCTCCCTTTGGCTGGCTTCTGGATCGCCTATGTTCAAGAACCGCGCCGTCTCGCAACTTCGGCCCGAATACCCGTTGCGCGAGCGGACCCCTGGGCACCCCGGCAGATGCCTCAAACAGAATGCTTACGTTACGACTATCTTTCCGGACGATAAAATCGTAGACATGGTTTCTATTTATGTCAATACGATGTTTTTTGTGATCATTTTAACTACATTCGCTCTTCCGGCTTCTGTGAAAAAAAGTAAGCCCCGCCGGAAGGCAGGGTCGAAAGTCCCGAATCAGCCTCGCGCAGTCTGCCGTGAGCTCCAAAAGAGAGTGATCTCTTCCAGCGTCTTGCCCCTGGTCTCGGGAACAACGAAGTACACAAAGACGAGTGTCAGCAGCGCCCCGGCACTGAACACCCAGAAGGTGCCGCTTGCCCTAAGCTGCTTCATCATCAAGGGAAAGAGCTGGTTGCCGAGATACCCGGTCATCCACAGCGCAGTCGTCGCGATCGACATGGCACGCCCGCGCACCTTCGCGGGATAGATTTCGGAGATGATGACCCAGCAGGCTACCCCATTTCCAAATGCGTGGCCGGCAACGAACGCCATGATGAGAATGACAATCGCCACGCCGCTGCCCCGCGCATGGTAGATCCATCCCACCAGTCCGAGAGCGGCGAATTGCAGGGAGGTACCAGCCAGGATAAGCGTCTTTCGTCCGGAGAGATCGACAAGCCAGAGAGCGAGGAGCGTGAAGATCAGGTTGATGACGCCGACCAGAACGGATTGAAGGAACGCATCGCCGGTAGCTGTTCCGGCAGCGCGGAAGATATCGGGGAGAAACGAAAAGACAGGCGTGATTCCGCTGATCTGCTGCAGGGCCGCGAGCATAAGGCCGATGAAGAGCGGCCTTCTAAACGTAGTGAAGAGTTCCGTAAAACGGCCTTCTTCCAGCGCGAGGGCGGCTTCAATCTGAAGAAGCTCCGCGGCGGAAGCCTGGGGATCATTCAGGAGGTTAAGTATTTCAACAGCTCTCGCCTTCCGGCCCATTTTCAAAAGCCAGCGTGGGCTTTCGACAGAGAGGAGCGTCATCAGCCCAAACACCAGGGCGGGCGCCAGCCCGATCAAAAACATTAACCGCCAGCCCACGGTCTCGTTCCAGAGCTCGCTGCCGCCACGCTGAATCAGCATATTGCTGAAAACAGCAGCGAGGATACCTAGGACAATACCCAGCTGATAGAGAGTAACCAGGCGTCCTCGAAGCCAGCTCGGGGCAATCTCGGCAATGTACATGGGGCAGACAATCGACGCCGCCCCGATTCCCAATCCAGCGAGAAGCCGCCACGTGACGAACTGTCCGAAATTGCTGGAGAGCCATATGCCCGCCGACGAAAGGCCAAAACATGCAGCGCAAAGAGCGAGCGACTTCTTTTGCCCGAGATAGTCTGCAATCAGCCCGGCCGATGCCGACCCTGCAATGCACCCGAGAAGTGCGCACCCGGCAGCCCATCCGATTCCACCTGCGCTCAGCTTGAAATGCAGGCTGAGGTAGCGGATTGCACCGCTGATCACGATATTGTCATACCCGAACAGAAGACCCCCCAGTCCGGATACAACAGTGGCGATCACTAGATAGCCACGCGGACCTCTGGCTGCCGAAAGGGACACGATCGAATCCTCCGAATGCTGATGACGGTGCAGATATTGTTGGTTCACGCTTCGATCAATTCACGTTTGCGAAGCCTCACATGATTCCGTGTCTCGCAAAAGTTTCGACGGCGCTTACGCCATTTTCCAGATCCCGCTTTACCGTCTTCTCGCTTCGCGCCTTTTCCAGCGCACGCGAGAAGACCTCAGCCTCAGCATCGAACGGAACCACTAGGACGCCGTCGACGTCACCGAAGAGAATGTCGCCCGGCCGAATGGAGACGCCTCCGATCTCGATAGGGACGCGAAAGTCATAGACTTTGTATCGAGGGGCAGAATCCTGACCATACGATCCGAATGAAAACGTGGGGTAATTCAGCGCAAGGATAGCCCGAGTGTCGCGCACGTATCCGTTCAGAACGGCTCCTCTTGCACCCAGCTTGATCGCACGCGTGCTCATCATCTCGCCCCACATTGCATTGCGAGGGGATGATCCAGTGTTGACGTAGATCTCATTCGGCCGAAGATCGTCTAACGCTTCCAGCATGAGCCCGAAGGGTTTGGCGCTCAAAGCATTGGCGCTGCCTTGAACTCTTTCCTCAAATACATCGCCGGACAAAACGGGCATGGCACGCCCTAACAAAATCATGTCGTCGCGCAACGGCCGAACCGCCGGCGGCAAATACTGATGAGCAAGCTTCATCTTGTCCATCACGTCCCCGACAACGCACGTGAAAAGCTCTCGCTCAGCAATGGCGAACAATTCTTCATCGGACTTCCAAAGCGTCATAGGATTCCCCTTACGTATCTTCGGTGCAACTCCTCAGGCGTGGAGAGATCTCCATTCATCCTTCCCAAGCATTGCCAGCGTTGCCTGGATAAAGCCGATGGTGTGCGCCATCCCCGCATGCCATGGAGCCGCGCAGCTCATTTGTGGCGTGTGATCGGGGATCACTACGCCTTCAAAACGATTCGACTGCAGGATGGAGAGAATGCGAATCATATCCACTTCACCCTCATCGATAAAGGTCTCTCGATAGTGCGGGACCTTGCCGGCAACATTCCGCAAATGGATATAGGCGATCTTCCCCTGCCGGCTGTATCGATCGACAGCATCGTAAACGTCGCCTTCGCTCATCTCGGCAAGCGTACCGACGCACAGTTCCAACGCGTTGTTCTTGCTGGGCACCAGATCGATCAACCGTTGATACATGTGCGGCTGATAGACGAGGCGAGGCTGCTGCCGCATAGTTGGCATGGGCGGGTCGTCCGGATGGGCTGCTAACCGGACTCCTGACTCTTCTGCAACAGGGACGATTTCCTGCAGAAAGCCTTCAAGCCTTTTCCAAAGCTCCTCGTGAGTAGCGGCAGGCTGGCTGGCTTGTAAATCGTCTTCGCGATAGATCATGTTCCATACTGTTCCCTTCGCCATGGGGATATCGTCCACCGGGCCGTCCATGCCGACGGTCACGGCACCGCCACGGCCCCATGGGCCGGAGACACGTCCACAGACGCCGGCGATGCTGAAGTTGTATCCAAGCACAGGAATGCCTGCATCGCCCATGCGGCGGACGATCGTCTTCACGCGCTCCATCTGCTGCGGACGCGAAGGCCCATCGAGCAAGATGTCATACCAGATCGCTGGATCGAGGTTTTCGATGGCTTCCAGGACGAGACCAGCATCTTCAATCTCGTGTCGGATTCTGCGCATTTCCCCGACTGTCCAGAGTGCGTCGTCAGGGTCTCCTGCGTGACCCCAATAGCCTGATCTGCCACCGGTTGGCTGGTTGTTACGGGGATTGACCTCACCCTGCCGAAAATAATCGACGAGATGAATCACAATGTGAGTGCAGCCGGTCTGCCGGGCGAAGTCATAAGACTCACGCGATAGCATATGCCGATACAATCCTAGCCCGACCTTCATACCTTCTCCTTGATGTTTTCCATCGCATACTCCAGGCCATGAATAACACCGCGCAGTTCAGCAAGCCCTTTCAGCCTTCCTATCATCGAGTAACCCGGATTCGATGGTCGCTCGGAATCCGTTGCCAGAAGCTGTCCGTGGTCGGGTCGCATCGGGATCTCACTCTCCAGTTCACCTGCTTCGCGCCTGCGTCTCTCTTCGAGAAGCAAAGCGCGCACGATGGCAACCATATCCGAACTTCCGGCGAGGTGCTCCGCTTCATGAAACGACTTTTCCGCCTCGCGCTTGACCTGACGAAGATGCGCGAAATAGATGCGTAGAGCAAACTCCCCAACCATGCTCTCAAGATCGTTATCCGCCCTCGCTCCATAGGAACCTACGCAGAATGTAAGACCATTGCTGGACGTGTTATATCGATCTAGAATCGCCCTCGCGTCTTCCGCCGTCGACACAATGCGCGGCAACCCGAAGAGCGACCAGGGAGGGTCATCTGGGTGAATCGCGAGTCGAATGCCGTATTCCTCCACCACTGGAACAACTTCTCCCAGGAAGGTCATCAGATTAGCCCGGAGGTCCGATGGAGACATTCCCTCGAATTCGCTTAGGGAGCGGCGCAGCGTCTCGCGACTATACGACGCTTCCGCTGCCGGGAGGCCAGAGATAATCGTATGTTCCAAATCGTCACGACGCCCTTCCGTCATGCATTCAAATCGCTCCCGCGCAGAGGCGATTTGATTCTCCGAATAATCATCGGAAGCGCCTCGGCGTTCCAGGATAAATAGATCGTAAGCAGCAAAATCGATTCCATCGAAGCGTAACGCATATCCGCCGTTTGGGAGACGCCACTTCAGGTCGGTTCTAGTCCAATCTGCGACGGGCATGAAGTTATAACAAACCAGCTTGATGCCAGCTTTCGCGATCGAAGCTAATGAATCCTTCCACCATCCGATGAATTGCTTGCAGGGGCCTGATCCCAACTTGATCGACTTATGGACGGGAATGCTTTCCACCACAGACCAGACGAGCCCCCCTGCTTCGACCTCCGCCTTTCTCTTGAGAACTTCATGGAGTGGCCATGGCTCGCCGCCATAGAGATGATGCAATGCGGTCACGACTCCAGTCGCCCCCGCTTGCCTGACGTGATCCAGCCCGATCGTGTCCTGTGGTCCAAACCACCGCCATGTCGCCTTCATGCTTCACCGTTCGTCGCTGGAATGGCTTTCCCAACAGACACGATCACCTTTACGAGCGCGTCCCCAAACTCTCTCCCGAGTGATCTGCCAGGAATGCTTCGCATCCCTCAGCGGGAACCGAGAATAACGCGGCACCGTTCTCGTCACTCAACTCGATCGCATCGCCAACCGTTACGACGTTGCCAATGGATTGAACTTGATGCGGCACCTCGAATAGGAAGATGAGGTATTTCGTTTCTATCCTTCCGCGGGCAGGAAGCACACAACCAGTAGGCGTTCCGAACATGATGCCCCTTTTTCTCGCTTCATGCTTGCCAAGTGGCAAAGGGGTGGTGCCGAATTCCATGCCGCGCGCTTGAGTTCTACCCAGCCATGGCGTCTCCGGCCGC
>Ga0207045_1006_pt1 | contig 47686 bp, 44 predicted proteins | sample Alteio_BWMinCont_69_FD_153299 | JGI IMG/M metagenome (GOLD analysis project Ga0207045, IMG submission 153299) | Enriched cells from forest soil in Barre Woods Harvard Forest LTER site, Petersham, Massachusetts, United States -... | ecosystem: Environmental > Terrestrial > Soil > Temperate forest >... | reverse complement strand
TGCTATGCCTGATAGTACGAGTATGGTTTTATAGCCCATCTGCACACCGCCCTGTATATCGGTTTCCATGGTGTCGCCAACTACGGTTGTCTCGGCTGTTTCAAGCCCCAGGTATTTCCTTGCCGAGCGCATCATCACCGGGCTGGGTTTGCCGGTAACAAATGCCTTGCGGCCGGATGCTTCTTCTATCATGGCAGTTGTTGCTGCTATCCCCAAATTATTCCATCCCGGTTTTTTTGGCGATGGGTCGCGGTTGGTGGTGATAAATTTTGCACCACCCAATATCATGTCTACAGCGCGTTGCACCATTTCGAGGGTAAAGTTCCTGCCTTCGCCTAATACCACAAATTCGGGGTCGCTATCAACCAGGGTAATGCCATTTTCGTGCAGGCTGGTCAGTAGTCCGCCCTCACCAAGCACGTACGCTGTACCGCCGGGGCCTTGCGCGCCCAGGAATGTGCCTGTAGCCATAGCACTGGTATAAACATGATCTTCGGTTACCACGATACCCAGCCGATGCAGCTTACGTACAGCCTCAAGCCTTGTGCGCTGGCTGTTATTGGTCATAAAAGTAAACGGTATTTTATTTTTAAGTAAATGGGCAATAAACTTGTCGGCACCCTGTATCATTTGCTCGCCGCTATATATTACGCCATCCATATCTATCAAAAGTCCTTGTTTCATAATTGTTTTTGTTGATTAGGTTAATTATGTGAATGGTTGATTATGTTTTTTGTTGTGACTATCCAAACTAAATCAACTTATACTCATAATACCCAAAGATAGCCTTTCATTAAAATACATGAAAACATATTAACAGAAATGAAATAACATTAACAATTTGTTATTGTTCTACTTAAAAAAATAATACATTAATAATAGGAGCAAATTAAAACTGCCGTACTACAGGCTTACCATCAGCTGCTTCATCAACCTTACATTCAACTGCGATTCGTAGGCAAATTCCTTTTGAAGTATTGTGATAACTGAATAGTTATCCACCAAAAAGCTACAGGTATCTGTCGCCATACCAATACTCAGGTATTTTGCAATGCAGTTATGGCTGCCGAGGCCAAATGTGAGATTGTCATCGTTGTTATCGCGCTGCAAATCAAATTTCTCCGGATTTGTAAATATGCGACTATCGAGATTTGCTGCGGCCAGAACGATCAATACCGTTTCTTCGGCCTTTATGGTTTCGCCGCCGAGGCTAATATCTTTAACTGCGACCCTCCTTGTGTTGTGAACAGGCGGATACCTGCGCAGGGTTTCGGTTACAAGCTTATTGTAAAACTCGTTATCAGTTTTACCGAGCTCTCTATTATTAAATCGCGACAAAGTTAAAAGCACATTGCAAAGCAGTCCCCTTCCGGCATCGTAACATTGAATAAACAAACCGAGAAGGTTAGAGATCATTAGCGCATCGGTTGAAAAACCATTAACCAATGCATACCTTTCGGCGATAGCATAAAACTTGCTTATAACCGGGTTAAGTGTTTCAATATCTTCAACGGTTTTACTTGGCGCCATCACACTTACAAGTGCAGCAAGTTTTGTAATTATATAGGCTTTGTCTTCATCATTAAAACCCAAGCCTTTCAAAATAACCAATATTGGTAATTGCTTCCCAACTACCTCCACCCAATCAAATCCGTCGTTGGTGTTTATACCCTTCAGTAATTGCCCAAGCACATCACTGACATTAACTTTACTGATGCTGTCATATATGCTCATGGCCGCCCCGCGTGATGCCTGGTGCTTTTTATCGTTGCTGATGCGCGCCAGGTTGCGTAACAGCAGCTTCATTTCATTGTTCATCGGGCCGTTATCATCGATAAATGGTTCGGGCACATGGGCGTTTTCATCCAATAATAAAGCCTTACAGTACCCGTAACTGCAAGCAACCCACATTTTAAGGTTTGAGTCGTGATAAAGGGGTTGCTCTTTTAGCTGTTTTAAATATATCGCGGTTGGCTTAATGCCGTTCCAGTTTGAAATGGTGGTGTTCATTTTTGTGTGTTTGAATATTTCAAAAGTATTTACATTTAGGGTTCGATACTTCAGTATCAAATAAAGTGTTGAATACCGAAATGTAAGCTTGTTCAGATAATCCCCAATGAAACAACATATCGAACACGTTGCATTTATAGTTGATGAATACGATGAAGCCATCAGCTTCTATACCGAAAAATTAAACTTCGGTTACCAAACTACGCGAAAACCGGCCGGCGTATTTTTTTAAACGTTAACCATCGAAGTTTTTCGTTTATTTTAGGGGCAACAAACTTTTCTTAAATGCGAATATTTTTCACCTTTTTTTTCCTGACGCTTCAGGTCAATTGCTTTGCTCAGCGATCAGATACAGATATGATAGAAGTGACCGGAAAGGTTCAGTTACAACTGAAGCAAGAAGTGGAAAAAGAAATATTGACATTTAAAAAACATCTCGTAAATAAAGAAGATACAGCCTCCATCGCCTTTATGGTGGATACTTTTCGTGTTGAACGTTTTGAAGCAAAATGGCTTAAGCTGAATTATTCCGACTACAGCATGAGAATGGCGACAAATACTGCTGCTAAAATGTATGATGATTTGCTAAACAAATATTATAAAAAGCTAATGAACATGCTGAATGCAGCCGATAAAAAGAAGCTGCTTGAAGCGCAAAAGGCATGGCTGGCTTATCGCGACAGCGAGGAGGGCCTTATCATCGCGGTTGACAATGAAGCCTATTCCGGCGGAACGATAGAAGGGCTTGCGGATGCTTCGTCCTGGCTGGATCTGGTAAAACAGCGAACGATTATGCTATTCGACTACTATGAAGTTATTTCTCAGCGGTAATAAATCTCCCCTTGCCCAGTTGCGAACCCGGCAAAAGGCTAAAAACGATGGGGTTCTCATGCCCATGTGATTAGCGGCAAGAATATTTTAAAAGTATTCACATTTAGGGTTTGATACTTCAGTATTAAATGAAGTGTTGAATGCAAACCAACCCCGATAGGCCGTACCTTATGAATCAACATCTGCACGGTAATTTTCGGAACCTGCCGCAACCTGTTTCCCGCGACTGACCATTTGTAAACCTTTTATCATTTTTAAAAATATTAAAATTTTAATGCGAACTAATAGCGACTTTTGCGATTACATGTTACAACATGTAATTTAATTAGTCGATATAAAAATGTATAAACTTAAAATAATATCAGCAACCGTGAGGCCCGGGCGTAAAGGCCCGATAGTTGCAAACTGGATTGCCGGCTTAGCAAAAGAACAGGGTAATTTTGACGTGGAAGTGCTTGACCTTGGCGAAATTAACCTGCCGCTGATGAACGAAGCCATTCATCCCATAATGAAACAGTATGAGCACGAACACTCCAAACAATGGAGCGCAAAAATAGAAGAAGCAGATGCTTTTATCTTTGTGACAGCTGAATATGATTACAGCTACCCGGCTTCGCTTAAAAACGCGCTGGAATACCTGGTACATGAGTGGGCTTACAAGCCTGCGGGCGTGGTTAGCTATTCGGCAGGTGCATTTGCAGGCGTAAGGGCTGTTATGAGTTTAAAAAACGACCTGCTATCATTGCGTACAATTGCTTTGGCCGAAGCGGTAAATATTCCTTTATTACCGCAGTTGATCAATGAAGACGGCGTATTTGTGCCAAGTGAAATGATCGGCAACTCGGCAAATACGATGCTTACCCAATTAGTAAGGTGGACAAAGGGGTTGAAAGCTATAAAAGAGGATAAATAAGCAGAAGGAAAAACCGGTCATTTGAAAAGATTTACGAAGTTTTAAAAACTTCGTAAATCTGATTAGTTGATGGGTAAATGATGGCGCTCGAACCCACGACCCTCGGTACCGCTTTAACCAACTGATGCGCTAACCAACTGAGTTACCTCTACCGTTTTGGCGTGCAAAAACAGAAAACGCCTTTACAGTTGTGGTGGGATGGCCCTATATTTTTTATTTGTATGATGATGCTATCTGCTTAAGCAATAGTTAAGTAAAATCAGCCGTTGATCAATTTTCTCCGGAAAATAATCTTGTCGATGCAAGCACCTAAGGACCTCAAGACGTGTTCCTCTAAAAAATCCTCGTTCCTTAGCATCCAGTCACTGCCCAGCTTGAATAACATAACTATCTTTCCATCATCGAATTTCACGTTCCAGACATGCCAGGTCTTAAAATAGGCGCTGGTAATTTGCACCAGCTGTGCCGTGCCGTCAACTAATTTGATCTTGTATTTCATGCCAAACAAACGCTAAAACAATTGAATATTGTCCGGTTTAACATTAATTAACAAAGAAAACGGACCTTCGATGGGCTCGCCATATCGACCCTTAAATGAGGCATTCATGTTAATATATCTGAAAAACAAGAGTTAAGGCAAAAAATCTACAATTGGATTTTGATTCTGTTTCCTTAAATATAAAACGGTATTTTAGTGTTTGCAATTCAACTTGCCTATTTACTATCCTTGGGTTAAAACGCATATCATGAAAAAACTTACACTAATCGGCCTGCTTTGTGCGGCCTTTTTATTGGGCTATGGTTTTAGCCGGTTTACAAACACGGTTAACAGCGGTCCGCGGGTGACGGGTCTCGGGGGTATTTTTTTTAAAGCCAAAGACCCTGCCGCGCTTAAAGCCTGGTACAGCAAGAACCTGGGCATCCAAATCGGTGGGTTCGGTTCAAATTTTGAATGGCGCCAGGGCATGGACAGCACAAAAAAAGGCTTTACCATTTGGGCGCCGTTTAAGGAAACCACCAAGTACTTTCAGCCTTCCGAAAAGCAATTTATGATAAATTACCGCGTAGAGGGGCTGGACCAGCTTTTAGCCCAAATGAAAACGGCGGGTATCCTTCCGGTTGACAGCGTAGAAAAGACAAGCTACGGTAACTTTGTTCACCTGATGGATCCCGAGGGAAATAAGATAGAACTATGGGAGCCTAATGATGTGGAATTTGCGAAGATGGGGAGTGTTACTACGAAATAAAAGATGGATATCTTTTTGCCAGCTTTTTCAGTTCTTTAGTATCAACCAAAACACGGACAAGACCAACTGTAAACCAAAACACGGACAAGACCAAGTGTAAACTTTTTTCAGGACGAGACAAATACAAAAAAAACGAAATTTACGAAACGACTGATATACAGTAAATTACAAGCAAATCGTTAGAAAGTGCGAAATATTACATTTGGTTATCAGGCACTTAGCCAAATTTGATTATTTATTAAAAGCAAAACTACTGATTATCAACATGTTTCATAGTGTTCCACCTGTTCCATTTATAAAAGTGGAACGCTTGAAATCGAAATAACCAATGAAAGCATTCGAATGCCCACACTATCTGTTATAGAACCAACAAAAAACGTCTTTAAACAAAAAAGACTTACGAAGTTTTAAAAACTTCGTAAGTCTGATTAGTTGTTGGGTAAATGATGGGGCTCGAACCCACGACCCTCGGTACCACAAACCGATGCTCTAACCAACTGAGCTACATCTACCGTTTTGGAGAATGCAAAAATAGAAATCTTACGGCTATTTGCAAAGTGTTTTTTATTAATTGTTGGAAGGTTGGAATAATTAGTGAGTAGTTGATTGGGTTGATTTAGTGAGTAGTTGATATAAATGCCCTGAACCACTCACTTAATCAACTTAATCCAACCTAATCAACCGCCCTACTTAAAATTACAATCCCCTTACCCACTATCTTTTAAGGATGAGTAAATTTGTAGTATGGCTGAGCAATTGATTGAACTAAACGTGACGGGGATGCATTGTAATAATTGCGCCATGTCAGTCCATAAACTATTGGAAAAAAAAGGCTTGCGGAATATCCTTGTTGATTTCGCCGGTGAAGAAGTAAAGTTTTCGAACAATAACCCTGCGGACCTGCCGGGCATTATTAAAGATATTGAAGGTTTAGGCTATAAAGTTGTGGATGACCCCGCAACGCAGATTACGCCGTTTTATGAAAAGGTTGAGAATAAATTTATTTTCTGCGCAATCCTGACTGCCCCACTCCTGCTGCACATGATTTTGCCATGGCATTTTTTACAGTTGCCAATAGTACAATTGCTGTTGTGCCTGCCTGTGTTTTTGGTGGGATGCCTGCATTTCGGCAAAAGTGCTATTAACTCGCTTAAAGGCGGCGTGCCGAATATGGATGTACTGATATTTGTGGGTTCATCCGCCGCTTTTGTTTACAGTTTGGTTGGTACTATCGAGGGTTTGGGCGAACGTTACCAGTTTTATGAAACCTGCGCCACTATTATCACACTGGTACTGCTTGGCAACGTGTTGGAAAAACGTTCGGTAACGCAAACTACTTCGGCGGTAAAGGATTTGGTGAAAATTCAACAGGTTAACGCTAACCGGGTAGTAGATGGCAGTGTTGAAGTGATCAGCGCCAAAGAAGTGCGCCCCGGCGATACACTTTTGGTAAACCATGGCGATAAAATACCTGTGGACGGCGAAGTGTTATCAGGCAATGCATCCGTTGATGAGGCTATGCTTACAGGCGAAAGCATGCCGGTTGAAAAAGAAAAATATGATAAGGTAATTGGCGGCACTATTATTCAGCATGGCAATATTAGTATGATTGCCACCAAAGTGGGCGCAAACACGGTACTATCGCAGATCATCGAACTGATGAAAAAAGCCCAGGCAGCTAAACCACCCGTTCAAAAACTTGGCGATAAGGTGGCTGCTGTTTTTGTACCAGCGGTTATTTTAATTGCATTAGTAACGTTTGGTATTACTTACTTTTTTGTGCATACCGGCCTGCAAATTGCGCTAATGAACGCTATCGCGGTGTTGGTGATCTCGTGCCCCTGTGCTATGGGGTTGGCTACGCCTACTGCGGTTATGGTAGGCTTGGGCAGGGCTGCAAAAAACGGCATATTGATAAAAGGCGGGGATACTATAGAAGCCGTTGCCCATACTAAATATGTTGTTTTTGACAAAACAGGAACACTTACCACCGGGAAATTCAGCATCAACGATATTAAGCTTGAAGGCGATGCAGGTTTGGAGCAGGTAAGGGGAATAATATCGGCTATTGAGGAACGATCCAATCATCCGATTGCCAAATCACTGGTGAACGGGTTGAAATCGTTTGCGCAAACCAAATTGATTTTAAAGTCGGCCAAAGAAGAAAAAGGGCTTGGCATGCGCGCCGAAGATGTTGAAGGGAACCATTATTTTTTAGGTACAGGAAAAGTAGCTAACGAAAACGACTTTAATTTGTCGCTTTATAAAAATCAAAAATTGCTGGCGCAAATTGCTATTGACGACGAAATCAAACCTGAAGCGGCAGCGTTAATAGCACAGCTTAAAAAAATGAATATCACACCAGTGCTTTTAAGCGGCGATAAAAATAGCAGGTGCTTAAAAGTGGCTGAATCAATTGGTATTGATGACGTCCATTCTGAAAAATTGCCAGACGAAAAACTCGCTGTTATAGATATCTATAAACAAAAGGGTAAAACCATTATGATAGGTGATGGCATCAACGACGCCCCTGCTCTTACAAGAGCGGATGTAGGCGTTTCGATGAACGATGCAAGCCAGGTAGCCATACAATCGGCCAGGGTTGTATTACTCAATACAGATTTGCATTCGGTGGTTAAATTTTTACAGATCAGCAAACACACGCTCATCACCATAAAGCAGAACCTTTTCTGGGCGTTTGCTTATAATATTGTTGCTATACCAATAGCCGCTTTTGGATTTTTAAACCCGATGGTTGGCGCATTTGCCATGGCATTTTCGGATGTGGTGGTGATTGGGAATTCGTTGCGGTTGAAAGCGAAGAAGCTTTCTTAGTCCATGGTCGATGTACCATAGACCATAGCAAATTCTGCTAAATGAAGTCCCAACTTTAACTTAAATAAATTATCGGACACAATTTATTGTTTCTATTTTTGGCAGCTGGCTATGGACTATCGACCATGGGCCATGGACTAAAAAAATGATAGAAATATTTACAGACGGCGCATCAAGCGGCAACCCGGGACCGGGTGGGTATGGGGTTATCCTGCGTTCGGGCAAACATTATAAAGAGCTTTCAGAAGGTTTTCGCAAAACCACCAATAATCGCATGGAACTGCTTGCCGTAATTAAAGGTCTTGAGGCGATAAAAACCCTTAAACAGGATGTTACCATATACTCCGACTCAAAATACGTGATAGATGCCATCGAAAAAAGGTGGGTGTATGGCTGGCTGCAAAAAGGTTTTGCCGGCAAAAAAAACAAGGACCTTTGGCTTCGCTATCTTGATATCAGCAAAATGCATAACATCAAATTTGTATGGGTACGCGGCCACGCCGGCCACCCTGAAAATGAACGCTGCGATGAACTCGCCGTTGCCGCCGGCAAACAAAAACCCTTGCTGATAGATTCGGTGTTTGAAATGGAGGCCTCGAAGTTGGTTGATTGAGTTGGATTAGGTTGATTAAGTGAGTGGTTATTTAATAGGCACCAAATTCAGTAACTCAATCAACCACTCACTTAATCAACCCACTCAACCAACTCACTGTAGCTCCACCAGCCCTTCAAAATTCTTTTTAGTTAGCTGCGGCGAAAAACAGGCCATCATTTCTTCCGCTTTGTTTACCATATTTTCGGAGCCGATGAATATTGCCGAGCGCTGGTGCAACTCTTTTACTTCTAAATCTAAAATACGGTCGTACCCATTTGTGGCTTTGCCGCCAGCCTGCTCTACAATAAAAGCCATCGGGTTACATTCGTAAACCAGGCGAAGTTTACCATTTGGGGCGCTGGCAGTTACCGGGTAAATGAAAACACCACCTTTTATCAAATTACGGTGAACATCGGCCACCATTGAACCTATATATCTTGAAGTATAGGGACGATTTGTTTTAGCATCCTCTACCTGGCAATACTTGATATATTTTTTTACACCATCCGGAAAATGCGCGTAATAGCCTTCGTTTATTGAATAGATCACGCCATCCTTTGGTATTTTCATATCCGGGTGCGACAAGCAGAACTCGCCTATCGAAGGATCCAAAGTAAAGCCGTTGACCCCTTTGCCTGTAGTATAAACAAGCATTGTTGATGAACCGTAGATCACGTACCCCGCCGCTACCTGTTCTGTACCGCGTTGCAAAACGTCATCAATGGTAGCTTTGCCGCCGGTTGATTTACGGTGATAAATAGAAAAGATAGTTCCCACAGCCACATTTACGTCAATGTTCGATGAGCCATCCAGGGGATCCATCGCTACAATATATTTGGCGTCTTTAGATATTTCCGAGTCTATAGGAATATATTCGTCACTTTCTTCAGAGGCTACGATGCAACATTCGCCGCCGTGTTTTAGGGCCGATATAAATTGCTCGTTGGCGTAAACATCAAGTTTTTTCTGGCCTTCTCCCTGGATGTTTATAGTGCCGGCTTCGCCCAAAATATCGGCCAGCCCTGCTTTGTTTACTTCGCGGTTTACAATTTTAGCGGCTATACCAATGTCGCGCAAAAGGCGCGATAGTTCACCTTTTGCATAGGGGAAGTCGGCCTGTTTTTCGATGATAAACTGACCTAAAGTTTTAGCAATCTTCATAGGACTTAGTGTATTTTATACGTGTTATTTTCGCAGTTCAATAAGGTCGAAGGTATGAATTTTTTCTTCAGAAATGCAAAATCTAACTAAAGTACGTACTTTTTGCCAGCCCTGTTTTCCAGCTGCGCCGGGGTTTACATGCAAACAATTGATAGTTTTATCGTAAATAACCTTTAAAATATGCGAATGGCCGCATATAAATAGCATTGGAGGCTTAGTGTATATTTCACGCTTTACCTGCGGACTGTATTTTCCTGGATAACCGCCGATATGGGTCATCCATACATCCACATTTTCACAATTAAATCTTAAGTTTTCAGGATAAGTTTGGCGTATGTCCAAGCCATCGATATTGCCGTAAACGCCCCGCAACGGTTTAAACGCGGCGAGCTTATCGGCCAGTTCTATGTTGCCAAAATCACCGGCATGCCATATCTCGTCGCAGTTTTCAAAATGCTTAAAAACCGCGTCGTCAAGATAGCTGTGGGTATCGGAAAGAAGGCCTATGCGAACCATATACTTTTGAGGAAATTAATTGGAAAATATACTATTACTAAACAGCCGGATAGCGTCACATTTATTAAAAATCCCCCTTGGCGGCTTAGATTTGACAACTCTTGAAGAGTTGTCAAATCCTGGTATGCATCAAGATACCAGTATGTGCCGGAAAAATGGCCACTCCCAACCCTGCACTTTTATCATGTTAAGCGTAACAATATAGATCAATACCAAACAGCCTGCCAGCACCATGTTTATTCTAAATTTACCTTTAGTGTTTAACAGTATTGATAAAACAAAAAACAACAGGTAGCTAAACCCGTACAAAATGGGGGTTTGTGCAATTGATGATGAGGAGTCTTTTGGAATAAAAGGGGTATTGGCCTGGTGATAAATTTGAAAAATAGCGATGGAACAAACCATTACGGGTATTAATAGTAAAGCGGTAAGGATGATGGATATAATTTTCATAAAAGCAGCACGGGTTATTTTTAACGGTATCTTTTAATATAAAATTGCAGCCTATTTTACATGACTAAGTAAAATATTTGTCCCGAAATTTACGGCCAAAGATAAAAAGAACGACAAAAGTAGGGTGCCGCACATGGTACTATTTACGAGATATTTTTCTTTTGCATTTAAAACTATGGCGATGATCAGAAAAACAACATCAATTATGATATAACTAAGCGTGTGCCATTCAATAAATCTAATGCTTCCGGCGGACTCAAATTTGCTTTCAAACACATACGATTCATAGGCCGAAAACAAAGTGTAACCTATTGGCAGGATAAGCAATAGGGTAAAAAAAAGCGATACAATTTTCATGTTAAAAAGCGATAAAATAAGGTTGAAGCAATCGTTGGTATTCCTCCGAATACACCCCGGCTGCTTTATATATTGTGAAATTACTCATTTGTTGCGAAACTTTATCAAAGCCGAAGCATATGATCAACCTGTGTGGCTGTGAATGGGTGTAGGAATATATGTTTATAATTTGCCTAAGATAAAGGCTTTTGTTCGCAGCCAATGCAATAACAACGTCAACAATATTTACTGGCAATATCAGCCAACATAGGCCCGTTGCTGTTAAATGGTTAGATATACCTTTTATCAATTGCTCAAAAAAATCAACATCGGTATGTTTGGCCAGTACTTTTTTAGGGCCAGGCGATTTTAACGAATTGATATAAAACGGCGGGTTTGAAACGATAAGATCATATTTACTATCGGGGAATTGTTCAAAATAACTTTCAAATCCTACAGGATAAATATTCAAACGATCAGTAAACGCAGATCCTTTAAAATTTCCTCCCGCAGTTTGCGCGGCATCGGCATCAATTTCAACGGCATCTACCCAGGCTTCGGTAAATCTTTGTGCCAGCATTAGTGCAATAACACCAGTCCCTGTGCCAATATCCAATATTGAAGCCGGGTTTTCAGCAGCCGCCATCACGCCAAGCAATACACCATCAGTATTGATCTTCATGGCACAGCCCGTTTGATCCACACTGAATTGCTTAAATTGAAACATAGTTAGATTTACGAATTACGATTTTAGATTTACGATTTAAAGGTTAACGAACAAAACTAACCACATAACTCACCGCATATTCCGATGGGTAATTTTTAGACGGTTCAATAATTAACGCATCATCTTTTTGTTTCCAGGCTACCTTTTGATCGCTGCCGAGCATTTTTATACTGGCTATTTTGCCGTTACCAGAGTTTATTGATAATGCCTTGATACTTAATTGAGCATCTGGTAAACCTAAGGTCGTTACGTATAAAATATCACCTTTTGTTGTAAACCTTACATCCCGCCAGGTAAATGGTTCCTTCTGATCGGCAAACGAGCCACTGGCTGATTTGGTGGGGCCTTCGCCGTAAATTTTCCAGGGACGGGTGGCATAAATGGCATCGCCGTTTACGTCAAGCCATTTACCTGTCCCCAGCAAAACTGCGGTTTCCTGGTCGGTGATGGTACCATCGGATTTTGGGCCGATGTTTAATAACAGGTTGCCGTTTTTGCTTACAATATCAATCAAATTAGTGACTACGTACCGCACATCTTTAAAAGTATTGGTCGTGGTATATCCCCATGATTGGTTACCAATGGCATCGTCTGTTTGCCATGGCAAATCACGGATAGCGCCTTGTTTACCTCTTTCAATATCGAGGACTGCAACGTTGTCCGGGTAAGCGTTGTTTTTATAATTTATGACCACGCCTTTGTTCCAATCAAGGCCTTTATTATAATAAAATTGAGCGAATGACTTTTTGTAAGGCGCAAGCGCTGGTTGCTCTATCCACCAATCAAACCAAAACAATTGTGGCTGGTAGTTATTTACCAGCTCCATATCGCGCATCATCCAATCGTTCATATACTCAGGCGACATGGTTTCATTTTCTTCGTGTGCAGGTCCATAATAAACGTCGTATTTAGGATCAAGCACATCTGAATCAAACTTTTTACCACCGTTAAAGAAAAACCAATGTTCTATCCTGTGGGATGACAGTCCAAATATTAAGCCCTGCTTTTTTATTTCGGCGGCCAACTCGCCAACTACATCGCGGTGCGGGCCCATATCGTAAGCGTTCCATTTGGATAGCGAAGTTTTATACATGGCAAAGCCGTCGTGATGCTCGGCGACCGGCACTACATATTTGGCGCCGGCTTTTTTAAACAAGGCCACCCATGCCGCAGGATCAAACTTTTCGGCTTTAAACATCGGGATAAAATCTTTATAGCCAAATTTGCTTTGCGGACCATAAGTTGCAATATGATGTTTGTATTCGTCCGAACCTACCTGGTACATCAGTCGCGGGTACCATTCAGAACCATAGGCCGGTACCGAATACACTCCCCAATGGATAAATATGCCAAACTTAGCATCGCGGAACCAATCTGGTATTTTATATTTTGATAAAGACTCCCATGTGGCCTGGTACCTATCCTGCGCCTTTAAATTGGCTGTCAATAAAAATATTGCAGATAGTACGACAATGGTTTTTATAGTTCTCATAATTGCTGGTTTATCCCGTTGGTTGAAATTAATTCCGGCGCTATTAAGTAGCGGATGGTCATCGTACTAATATAAATAATTAACTTACAATATCGCTGTAACAAATTTTAAAGGCTGATACCTATTGAGTATTAAAGCAATAACGAATACAATGATTTTTAAACATGGAGAATAAAGAAACCCACTTTCTGCAGCTGATAGGAGAAAACAAGGGTATCCTGTTTAAAATATCCAAAATTTACCAGGATGATCCCGAAGACCGTGATGACCTAATACAGGAAATGACACTGCAGCTATGGCTGGCTTTCGATTCGTTCAGAGGTGACAGTAAATTCAGCACGTGGATGTACAGGGTGGCGCTTAATACCGCAATCGTGTTTTTCAGAAAACAAAAACGCAGGCCCGACAGCGAGCAACTGCCCGTAAATTTTGACCGGGACGAAGAACATTCACCTGCCGGAGAAAAGGAAGAACAACTGGCTGTATTTTATAAAGCCGTGCAGCAATTAAATAAAGTGGAAAAAGCTTTAATATACCTGTACATGGAGGATGTGGCTTACGAAGAAATTGCAGGTAATCTTGGTATTTCCGAAGGAAACGTCCGCGTCAGGTTAAACCGCATAAAAAACAAATTGAAAGAAATAATTAAACAAATGAATTATGAATATAGATGATTTAAAAGGCGCCTGGAAAGATGAAGCGCCTAAAGGGATGGATATCCCGGTTGGCACCGTTGTACCCGGAAAAACGTTATCGGTTGTTGCCAGGATCCGAAGAAACATGAAGACCGAATTTATTGCTGTGCTGGTATCCTACAGTATGTTTACCGCCTTAATGTTTTATGGCGTGCAGTCCACATTATTTTTCAATGTTGCAAGCATTTTTATGTTTGTAATAATTATACTGAACTGCTTTTACTTTTTCCGGTTTTACGTTTTCTACAAATCGATCAGCCGTTATGATCTAAATATGGCGAATAGCATTCGTAAGGTTACCTACGAATTGGAGCTTAATGCAGAAATTTACAAAACCTATAATTTTTGTGTTACGCCCTTAGCTGTATTGATATCTTTTATATTATTGTGCGGTAATAACGGAATAGGGTTTATGCATTACCTTTTGGCCTCGAATATTTTTAACTCCCCCTGGAATTTACCCATCGCGTTTGCAATAATATTGATCTCGTTCATCATAACTTATATATGTATTAACCATCATGTACGCACACAATACGGCAAGTACATTACTGAACTTAAACAAATAACGGACGATTTGGAGGATGAGGGGTAAAGAGCATTTTAAAGTCTCCCCTACCCGGGGCATTTAGAGGGGGCCTATTTCTCATAAAACTCAACAGGCAAACCGTCCGGATCAGCAAAGAAGGTAAAGCGTTTGCCGGTAAATTCATCAACCCTTACAGGCTCAACAGATACACCGGCTGCGTGCATGTGGCTTACTGCCTCATCAATATTGTCTACTTCAAAAGCCAAATGACGTAACCCGGCGGCTTCAGGCCTTGACGGCCTTTCGGGTGGGCCTGGGAATGAAAAAAGCTCGACCTGGTATTGGTTGCCCACTTCCAGGTCGAGCTTGTATGATTGTCTCGCTTCGCGATAAACCTCGTTTATTATTTTCAAACCGAGTATCTCGCTATAAAAATGCTTTGACTTTTGATAATCAGAGCAGATAATGGCGATGTGGTGTACGCGGTTTAGTTTAAGCATGCTGAGGGACAGCAATTTCAACTTCGGTTATAAAATATTCGTCCGCAATTTCACCTTCCTTAAATACGCCATCTGAAATGTGCTGACTAATGCCTTTTGCTTTAGGCATCTCTTCCCCATCATTTGTCATTGTTTCAAGGTGTAGCTGCAACGCCTCCTTAATCTGCGAAACTGTTTCTTCAACTGTTTTACCTGTAGCTACACATCCCCACACATCCGGCGAAAATGCCGAATAATTACCTTTTGCTTTTTCTATTACTACAAGATATTTTTCCATTACACAAATTTAAAGATATTAATTCCATAACAAGGGTTCACGAAACGGAAATATAACATATCGGTCTGGCACCAATCGTTCCGATGGAACGAAAAATTTCGATGTGGTTTGCTACCAACCAGTCGTTCCGATGGAACGAAAAAATAAGGGGGTGCATTTTTCATGCCGCCCAATCGTTCCGATGGAATGAAAAACCTTGATATTTAAAAAATGCCCATGTTCCTACGGAACATCTGGTTGGTAGAAAATAGCCGCCAAGTATACGCGTTCCGTAGGAACGCCTGGTGTCCGCGCTATTCCAGCTCTTTAAAGATACACCGCTCATCCCATTCAATATCGAACAAGGTCAGTAATTTCCTATATTCATCAAGGAATGTCATTTTTTTATGGTGTTCAGGTTGATTTTTAACATAGCGCACCACATCAGGCACCTGGTTTTTTGAATAAGAAAAAGCGCCATATCCTTCCTGCCATGCAAATGGTTGATTACAAAATTTTTGATCTTTGATCCATTTGCTACTTTCTGTTTTTACGTTTTGAATCAGCGAGAATATGGATTGATGAGGCCTCATCCCGATAAAAATATGGATATGATCAGGCATGCTATTAATTTGAAGCATTTTATGTTTATTTTCCTGAAAGATGCCGGTAATATATTGATGCAGCCTTTCTTTCCATTCATTGTTGATGAGTGCAGCCCGGTATTTTACAGCAAATACAAACTGAATGTGGATTTGAGTATAACTGTTTGACATAGAATTTAGGTTAAATATCGTTATTCATACGCACCGCACCAATCGTTCCTACGGAACGAGAAGGCGCGGCTGTGTTTTTTCAACCAACCAGACGTCCCGATGGAACGAAAAACTTTCGATTTTGTACTCTATCTTACGCCCCTAAAATTTCATGTAGCACATTATTATAAACCATTTTTATATCGGTGATATGGCCGAACAATTGTTCATCTACATTTAAAAAGCCGTTGGTTACAGTGCCTAATAAACTAAAATCGATTTCGCTGGTGGCCATCATTTCAATAAAACGTTCCTGGTCATGGGGCGCAATACTTATTACTACCCTACCCTGTGCCTCGCCGAAAAGGAAAGCATCTTTACGGATGGCATCATCGGTTTCTATTTCAAATCCCAAACCATTTGGCAACGCCGATTCAACTAAGGTAACATACAAACCACCATCCGAAACATCATGGGCGGATTGTATCACTTTATGTTTTATCAGCTGTTTTACCACCTGGTGCATGGCGTATTCCTTATCCAAATCAAAATGAGGTGCTGGGGCACTGACGATTTTATGGTAGGATGCAAGGTATTGCGATGATGCAATATCATTAACAGATTCACCAATCAAATAAACCAGGTCACCTGGGTTTTTAAAATCAGAGGTCATTATGTTCGACAGATCGTCCATTACACCCAGCATGCCAATGGTTGGCGTCGGGAACACCGGGCCTTCATCTGATGATTGGTTATAAAAGCTCACGTTACCGCCGGTAACAGGTGTCTCAAATTTGCGGCACGCTTCGCCCATGCCTTTTATGGCGCCTACAAATTGCCAGTAAACTTCGGGTTTGTATGGGTTGCCAAAATTAAGGCAATTGGTTATAGCCACTGGCTCTCCGCCGGCGCAAGTAATGTTGCGGGCTGCTTCGGCAACGGCTATGGCAGTACCCTTTTGCGGGTCGGCATATACATAGCGCGATTGACAATCAACGGTTATAACTATAGCCTTATCGGTATCTTTAACCGCAACCACAGCTGCATCACTGGGGCGATTGGTGGTCATGGTTGAGGTGCCGATCATGGAATCATATTGATCAGTTACCCACCTTTTAGAGGCGATATTTGGATGGCCTATCAGATGCTCAGCAACAACGATCAGATCGGCGGGTTCAGCTACATCTTCTATTTTGAATTGCTGATTTTTTTGAAAATATGCCGGTTCGTGGTACTCGCGCTCATATATTGGTGCGCCACCACCTAAAACCAAATCATCGGCTGGTACATCGGCAACCAGTTCGCCATTCATATAATATTCAAGGCGTTTGGTGTCGGTCACTTCCCCTATTATGGCACAATTCAAATCCCATTTATCAAATACGGCTTCAACTTCTTTTTCACGACCTTTAAAAACCACTATGAGCATACGTTCCTGTGATTCGGACAACAATATCTCATACGGCTTCATGTGTTCCTGGCGCATAGGCACTTTATCCAGCCAGATCACCATCCCGTGTTCCCCCTTCGCCGACATTTCAGAATTGGAGCAGATGATACCGGCAGCGCCCATATCCTGCATACCAACAACAGCGCCGGTTTTTATAACCTCTAATGTTGCTTCCAGCAATAGTTTTTCCTGGAATGGGTCGCCAACCTGTACGGCAGGAAGGTCATTAACAGAATCTTCGGTAATATCCTTGGATGCAAAAGCAGCCCCATGGATACCATCCTTGCCTGTTGCCGACCCTACAATATAAACCGGATTGCCAACGCCATATGAGGTTGCGGACACTGTTTCGCCAGCTTTTACAATGCCTGCCGAAAAAGCGTTTACCAGCGGGTTAACATTATAACATTCATCAAAAAACAATTCGCCGCCAACAGTAGGTATGCCAAAGGCATTGCCATAGTGACTGATGCCTTTAACTACGCCTTTTATCAGCCATTTGGTACGGTCGAGGCTAAGATCGCCAAAGCGGAGAGAATTTAACTGCGCAATGGGCCTTGCACCCATGGTAAATATGTCGCGGTTTATACCGCCAACGCCGGTTGCCGCACCCTGGTAAGGCTCAAGCGCCGAAGGGTGGTTATGCGATTCTATTTTAAAAGCGCAGCCTATGCCGCCGCCAAGGTCAACCAGGCCGGCATTTTCTTCACCTGCTTTGGCCAGCATACGCGGACCATCCTTTGGCAAAGTTTTTAGCCAGGTGATGGAATTTTTGTACGAGCAGTGTTCGCTCCACATTACCGAAAAGATGGAAAGCTCGGTAAAGTTGGGCACGCGCCCTAATATTTCTTTTATTCTGTCAAATTCTTCGGGTAGTAAACCAAGGTCTTTGGCGGTTTCAACGGTGGTTAATTCCTGGTGCTCCAATGTGTTATTTTTTATTTTGAAAGGAAGCACAAAATTACGAAAAAAGGTGAAAGGTGAAAGGGTAAAGGTGAAAGGTTAGCTTTAGTTTTTCTCAAACACGTTTATAAATAATTAAAGGTTAGGGTTAGCTCTGCCAAACTAACCACTAACCTTCATTCACAAATCCTATCACCTCAGTTATTATCCGAAGACAACTGGAAATTAATAGGAATATCATACCTAACCCTTACCGGCTGGCCGTTTTGCATACCCGGTTTCCAGGCTTTTGCTATTTTCAGCACGCGCAACGCTTCTTCATCAAAGCCATGACCGGCCTGGCGTTCTATTGTTATGTTTGATAAACTTCCATCTTTTTCAATAACAAAACTCAATATAACCCTGCCGCTAACGCCTTCTTCCTGGGCTGCGTACGGAAACCTTAAGTTTTTATTTAAAAACTTAGCCCATGCTTTCTCTCCGCCAACGGGTTCCGGCATAACATCAAGACCGCCAATGCTATGTATTGTTTCATCGGGCCCTGGCGCTGCACTTGTTCCTGGATTCGGATCTGGTAGCGTACTGGGCGGGCCAGCCGGGCCTTTGATATCTACAGGGCCAATGGCGCCTTGTATTTTGTCGTTTACAATTGGTTTCACTGCGTGTTGGTCATCTACAACAACCGGCGGCGGATCTTTTATGGTAGCTATTGGATGCGTCGGAGGTGTTGCCCTTAGCGGTTTTGGCGGATCCGGATGTTTAATAGGCGCAACCGGCGGAGGTAAAATTTTTATCGTTGGATCAATTGATACCGGTGTCACTACATCACGCGGAGCCGCCCTGAATATTATACTCGCCCCGCATAATAAACTTATGCAAAAGAAAGTAATACCCATGGCCACAATCATGTTTTTGGCATAGTGCTGCCGAAGTTCATAAGCGCCGTACTCTTTGTTACGGTCGTCGAATACAAGCTCGAGCCACTCGGGCTTGTACAAATCAAATTTTGAGATAAGCATGTTGATTGAAATTAAATTTTACTTTATAACGCCATCAACATATTTAATATTGCTGTTTTATTGCAACATTGTAACATTTAGCATTATTTCAATCAACGAAATGCAACATTGTGTATTTTACAATCGAAAGGGCTGTTTCTTAATAATTTATCAATAAATGCAACATTGTGTATTTACGTTTACCACTTATCAGTCACTACTTTTTTAACAACTTCTTCTTTTTTTGGCACATTTAATATAAATTGTTTCAACCTATCGCCAAATTGTTTGCAAAAGGCCCCTGTCTCGTCCAGGTAAGCATCAACATCTTTTTTTTCAAATTTCGATGCGGCATTTTCTAATGGGATATCAATGCCCTGTTGCGGCACAAAATTCCCGTATCTGTCGCGCTGATAGGGCGTAAAAACAAAGTCGGTTAGCCAGAAGCGATATTTTTGATCTTTAAATTCAATATTTAGCGTAAAGGTTACCTCCCCTTTTTCATGCTTCAAAACTGAAGTACCGCCATAAGATAAAAACTTCCCTTCTGCCGCGATATTTTTCCCGTCAGCCACCGGTTTAAGCTTTATTTTAGGATAGTATGCTTTTAAAAAATTTATTCCGCGGGTATGCAATGTATCAACTGACAGCCCAGGTACATCTGCTACCTGGTAATAGATGTATTTATTATGTTCATCAAATGATAACAGGTCTTGCTGGGCGAAGGTGACTTTACCAAACAGGATGCAAATTAAAGCGACTATAGTTATTTTCATGCCATAAAGATAAAAGCCGCTCCCGATAAATCGGCAACGGCTTTTAAATAAAATTTTTGGCCCGCTTTTAGAATGCGTAAACAGCAGCCAATACAAACTGTGTAGCTGAGCTTGTAGGCAAGCCGCCGCCATCAGTAAACATTGTATTTTTCGAGCTGTTATCAAGCCTGATCTCAGGGATCAGTGTTAACGGGCCAGTTTTGATATTCGCTGTAGCAGTCAGGCCGGTAACTGAGTCACCAGGGGCAGGGCCGGCGGTAGTTGTCCATGTTCCGGTTTTGGTAGTGAAATATTCACCCCTAAGGCCTAAAGTAACCACTTTTGACACGGCTAACTGTGGATATAATGCAACGCCGGAAAAGCCTCCGCTTAATCCTGTTGGCGCTGAAAAGTCAGCATAGTTTAAGCCTAATTTAAAGGCGGTTGTAATTTGATAGGCAGTTGTAAGGTCAAATTCCGTTCCTGATTGCGGGCCGGCAGCAACGTTAAGATAAGCAGTCCAGTTTTTTACAGGCGTAACAGTTAATTGTGCACCAAATGTATTCACTCTTCCGCCTAATGATTGGTAAGTATTCCAGTAATCATTAAAGATACCGGCCATTAAGCTAACTTTATCCGAGAAAGTATAGGTTGCTTTGAAACCTGCATTCTGGAACGGGCCATTGGTGAACAGGTACGAAGTAGAATAGTTAAAGTTGGCAGCAGGGCTGATAACTTCGTATCCTATAAAGGTTGACATATAACCACCTGTAAGGTTAAATTTATCCGTTACATTATATGATACATACAAGTTCTGGATGTGGTAGCTTGAAACACCCGGGGTATAAATAGGGTCGGCTTTGTTTGAACCATCCGGTAAAGATTGCTCCTGTCCGCGTGGCCCGAATGATAACTCACCAACAAATGATGCTTTACCAACTGATTTTTTTAAACCAAGATCGATCATCCCAATAGAGATTGAGCTATTTTCATTGGCAAAAGATGTGGGTATATTGCCATGGCCCGAAAAGTCGGTTTTAAAATAGGTATCTACCGAGCCGCTAAGTACAAGGGGAGCATCGCCTGTGGTCTTGATCGTATCCTGCGCTTGTGAGGATAAGCAAAATGCTGATACTGCAAATATTAAAAGTAAAAGTTTTTTGTTCATGATAATGATTTGATTGAAAGATTGTTTATTAATAGTTTGGTTTGATTGATTGACAAAATAAAGGCACAAAAGCCCCCTGTCCTGACCATATTAAGCTTAGTCAGGCAAGTTTATAAGTAAAATTTATTGTTAGTAAAGAAACCCTTGTGCAGTTGGTTACAATGGGTGGTAATTTTTGAATAAACTAACCAACCACACAAGGGTATATATTAATTGCTTATCAGGCAGTTACTTTTGAGTCTTTTTCGAATAAGCCGCTTAAGCTAACATCGCCGCCGTCTTCGTAATCATAAGCTGAAGCGCCGTGGTCGAACATATCCAAACCTCCGGGGCCTGTTTCGCCTTTTGCTTCAACACGCAGCTTCCATGGATGAGGCAATAACATTATCAGCTTCATCATTATCCAGGTTACCACAAAAACAGATATTGCGATGGTGAAAGTACCTAATGCCTGTGCTTTTAATACGCTGGCATCGCCACCGTAAAATAAACCTTTTACAATATTAGGGGCTGTGTTATCAGCACCGGTTGGGCCGGTAACACCGAACTGGCCGGTAGCAAACAGGCCTAATGAAAGCGTTCCCCATATGCCCGCAAAACCGTGTACCGGAACAGCACCGATAGGGTCGTCAATACGTAAATATTCTAATATTTTAACGCCGCCAAATACAACGAAACCGGCTACGCCACCTAATATAGTTGCGCCAAGCGGGCTAACCCAATAACAAGGGCAGGTAATTGCCACTAAGCCTGCAAGGAAACCATTAATGGTGAAACCTAAATCGAATTTACCTTTGGTTGAACCCCACCATAAGCCGGCCATCATAGCAGTAAAACCACCGCCGCAAGCTGCAAGCGTTGTATTGGTAGCAATACGGCCAATACCTATCGAGTCCATTGCCGAAAGCGAGCTGCCCGGGTTAAAACCGTACCAGCCAAACCAAAGTATAAACCCGCCTACAGCAGCCATTGGTAAGTTATGAGCAGGTGGCATACCGCCGCCATCCCGTGCAAAAATACGACCGATACGCGGCCCTAATACAATAGCGCCCGCTAACGAAGCCATACCCCCGATAGTGTGTACTACTGTTGATCCGGCAAAATCACGGAAGCCCTGGCCTAAGCTTGTATAGAAGTGTCCTGCTGAACCCATTAAAGCTAACCAGCCATCAGGTCCCCAGGCCCAGTGGCCAATTATTGGGTAAATGAAACCTGTAATACCTATACTGTAAAGAATATCTCCGCGGAAACCTGTACGACCGATCATCGCTCCAGAAACTACAGTTGAGCAAGTATCAGCAAAAGCGTATTGGAATATCCAGTGTGCTATGATAGGAACACCTGTGGCAAGGTAAGTATCGCCTGGGTTAAGTGGCGCACCTGTAAACGGCGCCCCAGTGGTGCCCTGTAAGAAAAACCAGTGGTAGCCTATAAAACCATTACCGTAGCTAAACATAAACGCGTAACCAATGGCGTAAAATAAAATACCGCAAAGGCAAGTATCAAAAATACATTCCATCAAAACGTTTACTGTTTCGCGTTTACGCGCAAAGCCAACTTCCAGCATCACAAAACCTGCCTGCATGGCAAATACCAAAAAAGCAGCAACCAGCGTCCAGGTTGTGTTAATTGCATTTATCGAATTTGTTGCTGTGGTGAGTAAAGACCGCTCAAGTGCTGATGTATCAGCTTTAGCAGCAACTGCTGCATGTGCAGATGTACCAAATAATCCGGGAACGGTCATAATGGCCATTACGATAAGGCCAAGGCCTATCATTTTTCCCGCCAAAATGGTCGCACCCAGCGCCCATTTTTCACGTGTCAGTTGTCGGACTGAACTGAGCAAGTTGAACTTTGTAGAGATTACTTTCATTGTTTGTTTGTTTAGTTTAATTTAGTTTGATTGATATGATTGTTATTTAGTGGTTTTGCATTGCTTAATGAATTTTTGCTTATTCTTTGTATTTTTTTATCAAAAATTTAATAATTATATACTTTTTATAAATTATTCCCTGAAATTATGGATGAATTTTAACAAAAACAAATTTCTGACAAATAAATTAACATTAAAAACACAATTTTTATAAATATAATAAAAATACACAAAAATACAGGCAATTTTTTGAGTATTTCACAATACAAAAAACAACAACAGTGATTTTATAAAGATTTTCAGTTAATTATTTAATTTTATTAGTTTAAAACAAATAAAATCTATCAAAATTTGTAAAAAAATGATTCCATTCAAGGCTAAAAACTACTTTTAGTAGATAATTTATACTTAAAACTTATTTTTATCGCCAATTTCACACCTGTTTTATAAAAAAATTAACATTTTTCTTATATTCTTTAAAAATTGTACATAATATAAAGTATAGTTCTTATTTTGGTCTCCAACCTTTATTTAAACTTTAAGTTGATGGCTAATATCCGATTCCAGGCACTACAGGCAGTTTTAACCCGGTCGATCCCGGAGGTTAAAATACCTTCTCCAAAAATTTCAGACTTCTTTGCCGCTAATGTTTTCGATAAAAAGAAAATGAAAGAATATCTTTCAACGGAAGCGTTCCAGGGCATAGTTAATTCTATTGAAAAGGGGGAGCCAATCCCGCGTGACCTTGCCGAGCAGGTTGCTTCGGCCATGCGGTCGTGGGCAATGGGCAAAGGGGCCACACATTATACGCATTGGTTTCAACCGCTTACGGGTACAACCGCCGAAAAGCACGACGCTTTTTTTGAGCCCACCCCAGATGGGGGTGCCATAGAGAAATTCTCGGGCGATGCGCTGGCGCAACAGGAGCCTGATGCGTCGAGCTTCCCGAGCGGCGGTATACGCAATACATTTGAAGCACGCGGATATACGGCATGGGACCCATCGTCCCCTGCGTTTATTATGGCGCGCACGCTTTGTATCCCTACTGTTTTTGTTTCCTATACCGGCGAGGCGCTTGATTATAAGGTGCCTTTATTAAAGGCCTTGAGCGCTTTGGATAAAGCGGCTGTAGATGTTTGCCATTATTTTGATAAGAGCATTGAAAAAGTTAACGCCTCATTAGGTATTGAACAGGAATATTTTTTGGTTGATATTGCCTTATTTAATGCCCGCCCCGATCTGTATTTAACCGGCCGCACGCTTTTTGGGCACATGTCTGCAAAAAACCAGCAGCTGGAAGACCATTATTTCGGGTCGATACCTGAACGGGTATATGCTTTTATGCAGGATATGGAAACGGAGGCCTTATTATTAGGCATCCCCTTAAAAACCCGCCATAATGAAGTAGCGCCATCGCAATTTGAATGTGCCCCTATTTATGAAGAGATAAACCTGGCCATAGATCATAACCAGTTATTGATGGACCTGATGGACAGGATAGCAAAACGCCATAATTTTAAAGTATTACTGCACGAAAAACCATACGCGGGTATTAATGGCTCCGGGAAGCATAATAACTGGTCGATGATTACCAATACCGGGAAAAATTTATTGTCACCTGGTAAAACGCCCAAAAATAACTTAATGTTCCTCGCCTTTTTTGTAAATACTATAAAGGCTGTTTACGAGCATGCCGATTTGCTAAGGGCATCTATTGCTTCAGTTAATAATGACCATCGTTTGGGCGCCAATGAAGCTCCGCCAGCTATAATATCTATATTTTTAGGCACCCAGCTTAGTGATGTGCTTGATGAGATAGAAACATCAAGGATCAGCAAAAAAATAAAAGACGACGCTTTATTATGGCAGGGCATTCCGAAAATCCCGCAGATACTAAAAGATAACACCGACCGTAACCGTACATCGCCATTTGCTTTTACCGGCAACAAATTCGAGTTACGCGCTGTTGGGTCCTCACAAAATTCAGCAAGCCCGATGACCATATTGAACCTGATCGTAGCCGATCAGCTGAGAAAGTTTAAATATGATGTTGATAAACTGATAAAAAAAGGCGAAAAAAAAGATGTAGCGCTACTGATTATGATCAAGAAGTATATTAAGGAATCGAAAAATATACGTTTTGAAGGCAATGGCTATAGTGAGGAGTGGGAAAAAGAGGCAGCAATAAGAGGTTTGCCGAATATAAAAACTACTCCGAAGGCCCTTGACGCATTTTTGTCAGATAAGACGAGTTTGCTTTTTGCTGAAACCGGGGTATTTACTGAACGGGAGGCCCATGCCCGCCATGAAATTTTATTAGAGAGTTTTTATAAAAAGCTGCAAATTGAAGCCCGTGTTATTGGGGAGCTTGGCATTAACATTATTTTACCGGCTGCCATCGATTATCAAACCAAGCTGGTTGAAAACGTTAAAGGTTTAAAGAGTATTGGATTGAGCGAGGACACTTATAAAGCACAGTTAGATATTATCAATAAAATTGCTGAACACATTAACCATATAAAAGAAGATATTGAAGCAATGGTTGATGAACGTAAAAAAGCCAATAAAATTGAAGACTCGCGCGACAAAGCTATTGAATATGATGAAAAAGTAAAACCATTTTTCCAGGCCATCCGCTACCATGCTGATAAACTGGAACAACTGGTGGACGATTCATTATGGCCACTGCCTAAATTCAGGGAGTTGTTGTTTATTAAATAGCAACGAATTTAACAAGCACAAATTTTCACGAATGGGTTTGAATTTCACAAATAATGTTTGTGAAAATTTGAACCATTCGTTTTAGTCAATAACTTGTTCTGTCATTTCATCACCTTCCGTGGTATTCAAATCCTTAATATACTGCACTTTCAAATGATCATAAAGCGAATGCTTGTCTACGAGAATTGATACCAGGCTGGCAATCATTCCTGCCAGTATCAGGTGGAATATTACATTATGGCGGTCGGTCATTTCCAGCACCAGTATTACCGAAGTAAATGGCGAACGGGTGACCCCTGTTAAAAAGCCAACCATCCCGGATAGGATAAGCATATTGGTATCAATGTCCGATACATTAAACCAACCGGCCACCAACGACCCTATGCTTGCGCCGGCCCCAAGCGCCGGGGCGAAAATACCGCCTGCGGCTCCGGTTGTGAACGAGAATAACGGGCCGCCTATCCTGAGCAAAGGCGTATACCATGATACGTACTTATGAGAGGTAAACAACGTTGTTTGCATAATATCCTTACCGGAACCTAAAACATCTTTATTTACAAAAACCGCCAAAAAAACCATAGCAAGGGCACAGCCTACCACATAAATTATATGCTGATATTGAAACTTAAACCTTGCTTTAAGCTTAAATATAAAAAGTATAAGTTTTGACATACCGCTCCCCGCAAGGCCGGCGATCATCGCCACCAATGCCACGCCAAAAAAGATAGACGCTGAAAGGCCATCCAGTTTTGGATAACCCAGGTATAAATACGGCCCCAATAAGGCTTCAGCAGATAAGCCTGCAATAATTACTGACGAAAAAATTGCCGTTTTATAATAGCTGAAATGTGTTTTTGTTAATTCCTCAATGGCAAATACGATTCCGCCTAATGGCGTATTAAAGGCCGCTGCCAAACCAGCCGCAGCACCCGTTACCATCATATTCCTTTTGGCGATTTTTGGCCACCACTTTGGCAGCAGTTGATAAACTATTTTATATATCGATGCTGAGATTTGAATTGTTGGGCCCTCCCGGCCTATGGCCCCGCCGCCTATGGCCATAACAAGGCTTGATAACACTTTTATAAATATGATACGAAAACCTAAAAGTTTATCAACCAATTTATTTGTTTTGGGTGATGATATTTGTATTGCCGCCATTACTTGTGGTATGCCGCTCCCTCGTGCATAAGGAGAAAAACGCTGCACCAGCCACCAGGCCAGCACAAAGCAAAAAGGCGATAAAATAAAAAGCAGCCACGCATGGTAATTGAATACCATAGCCGTAATATCTTCGGCAGCAACAAAAAGTTTAGTATACAATACTGCAAACAGCCCCGTGATAACAGAGGCTATCCAGAAGGGGATGGCTTGCAGTGCATTCCTTTTTAAATTTTCGTTTCGTATCCTGTCAAAAGAGCGTTTTAGTTGCAGCCGGAGCCAGGGGATTAATTTATTCATGGGTGGAATGTAGTCCATGGTCGATAGTCCATAGACCATGGCAAAATTAATGGAAATCTTTACTTTTTAAAGCGCGTATTTTCTATAAGCTGCACCATTGACCATCGACTATGGACTATGGGCTATGGACTTCCCCACGAACTAATTATATTTGCGCATGATTTCTTCGCAAAGATACGATCAAAGAGGTGTATCGGCCTCAAAAGATGATGTACATAATGCTATAAAAAACATTGATAAAGGTATTTTCCCGAAAGCCTTTTGTAAAATAGTGCCAGATATTTTAACCAACGACCCGCTTTACTGCAATATTATGCATGCTGACGGGGCTGGCACAAAATCGTCATTAGCCTATACTTACTGGAAAGAGACCGGCGATATTTCTGTTTGGCGCGGCATTGCACAGGATGCTATTATAATGAACCTTGACGACCTGCTTTGCGTTGGCGCTACGGATAATATCCTTTTATCATCAACCATCGGCAGGAATAAAAATTTAATACCCGGCGAGGTTATTGCAGCTATTATAAACGGCACCGAAGAGATTTTGGAAAGCCTGAGGGATGCAGGTATCGGCATTTATTCAACCGGTGGCGAAACCGCTGATGTTGGCGACCTTGTACGCACCATAATAGTTGATTCTACCGTCACCTGCCGGATGAAAAGGGCTGATGTTATATCAAATCATACCATAGCCCCTGGCGATGTTATTGTCGGCCTGGCCTCGTATGGAAAGGCAAATTATGAATTTGAATATAATGGCGGCATGGGCTCCAATGGCCTTACCTCCGCCCGTCATGATGTTTTTAACAAAACTATTGCTAAGAAATACCCGGAGAGCTATGACGCTGCTATACCTTACGAATTGATATTTTCGGGCAGCAAAAATTTAACAGATTTGGTAGCGATAGGCGATGACCAATTTATTACCGCCGGGAAACTGGTGTTATCCCCTACCCGCACCTATGCGCCCATAATTAAGGCTATATTAGATAATTACCGAAGCCAGGTGCACGGCATGGTACATTGCAGCGGCGGTGCACAAACCAAAGTGCTGCATTTTATCGATAATCTTCATATTATAAAAAACAACCTTTTTCCCGTTCCTCCATTATTTAAATTGATACAGGAAGAATCAAAAACAAGCTGGCAGGAGATGTACAAAGTATTTAATATGGGGCACCGTATGGAATTGTACATTCCGCAAGAAATTGCAGCTGATTTGATAAATGTGTCCAAAAGTTTTGGTGTAGATGCGCAAATAATAGGGCATGTTGAAGCGGCGGAGAAAAAGCAGGTCACTGTTACATCTGAATTTGGGGAGTTTATCTATAACTAAGATCAAATATTTAAGGCAATAAAAAACCCGGCTTGTGGCCGGGTTTTTTTATGAAAAAGGAATGGGTTAATTGAAAATATACCTGATACCAACTTGTGCCTGGTAGCGTGATTCCTGGCTGGGATCATTCGTAAATGATTTGGTTACAGGGATTAAGTTAGTTCTATCAAGATAAGGGAAAGAATACTCCGCATGCCCTGTTGCAGGGTCAATACCCTTATAACTAAGCAATGTAGTGCTTCCGCTGGCAAAGCCATTGTACGAATCCTGGTATATACCCCAGTTCTTATCTAATAGGTTACCAAAATTTATGATATCAACCGAAACCTCGATTGTGTTTTTAACATTGCCAGATTTAACAAAGAAATCCTGGGCTAAATGAAGGTCGAGCCTGTGGAAATAAGGTAATATTTCGCCATTGCGCTGGGCATATTTGCCCCTGCGGCTGTTAAGATATGAGTCCTGATTAATGAAATTATTTAGTTGGGCCCATTCCTGTGCAGGGGTACGGGTGTCTCCGGAAAAATCTTTTACAAGTTCTATATCACCCTGATTTTTTGGAATATACGACAAATCGTTAGAAGCGCCATCGTTGTTGGGGTCGCCGCTGGTGATGTATGAAATTGCACCGTTATTTGCTACTTCGTATACTAAACCAATAGTAGATGAAGTATTCTGCCAATACTCTTTTTTATAGGCGGCAGACGCTATGATACGGTTAGGCTGTACGTATGAACTGTTTGATAAGTTATCGGCATTAGGGTTGCCGGCAACCTGGCGTGAACTCCAGATAGTGCTTGCGGTTGAACCACCATCGTTTACGTCCATTGACCCGCTGTGCGTGTATGCAGCGTTAAAGTACAAACCGTTGGTAAAGCTTTTTTGCAGCTGACCGGTTACGAAGTACGAATAACCCTGGTTAGTATTTGTTAAATAATACAAGCCTGTAATTGCCGGGTTTTGCGCTGTGGCAGCCGAAGCAGCAGGCGTTGTATTTTTTGAATCGTAACGAATCTGTCCTTCAGGGCCAGGCAATACGTTGTACCCGTCAGAAAGCACTAAATTCTCAGTATAAATTGCATTTATATCTTTAGTATATGATCCTTCGATAGTAGCTATTACACCACCTGGTAACCGCTGATCAAGTGCCAGGTTTGTTCTCCATATCTTAGGGTACTTAAGATGCGGATTAGTAATATCTAATTCGTACGAGGTATTTGCTGCAACCGTTCCGGCTGCGGGGCGGTTAGCATTAACATTAGGATTAAATGTCAATTGGTTATTTTGGGCCGGCGTGTTGCCTGGAGCTCCGTTAACAACTGTATACGAGCCAAACAGTACGCCATTATTCGAGGCCTGGTTTGATATCCAAACAAAAGGCACAGTACCTGCAAATAATCCCGAGCCACCGCGTACCTGGGTTTGCTTATCACCATATACATCCCAGTTAAAACCAACGCGTGGTGATAACTGCACAGTATTTTGAGGCAATTTTGATGGATTGACCATAATGCCCTGCTGGAAAGTTAATGCTGCAGCATTGGGGTTTCCTGGTAAGGAGGTTGGAAATGCGTCATAATCTGCACGCAAACCGTAGGTTAATTTAAAGTCGTTTGTCACGTTGTATTTATCCTGTGCATAAAGGCTATAAATTGAAGCTTTGATCTGTGCGAAAGGAAAAGCCCCGCTTGGCAACGCAGAATTGCGGGTACTGTAAGCAGCAGCTGGCAAACCATTTAGAAAGTCGGAAGCTGAATTATAAGTGTATAAGCCATTATATTCAGGAGCAAAACCATTTTTATAGCTTTGGATCTGGTCATTTGTACCAAAGGTTATTTCATGCTTGCCCGCGTATATGCTAAAATCGTCAGAAAACTGGGCGATATTGGTATATAAGATATTATTAGCGGTAAACAACTCCGACCCAAAAGAGGTCAAAGTACCGGTTGCCGGTGTAATAATAGCGCCGGTTGCGCTGGTTGTTCCGTTACCGATATCAACTCCTGGTAAATTGCCGCCGCCTGAAAATGTACGGAAGTCGCGTAAAGCGGAATAACCTGCTGTTAGCCTGTTTGACATGTTGCTGCTAACACGGGTATCCAACTCAATTATACCAATATTAAAGTTATTATTGATACGGTAGCCGGATCCCTCGAAGGGAAGCGATACAGGTCCTGCATCCCTTGTTGTACCAAAGCCAACGCCATTGTTAACAATGGTAGAGTTGCTTATGGGGTGATCGCCGTAGGATTTTAAGTAAAAATATTTGGCGCTTAAAGTATTGTTTTTGTCAATGTTCCAATCAATTTTAACTGTTGCTTTATTGCTGTAGGTATCAAAATTATATCCCTGGTAAGGGCCTGGGTTATAATTATATTTCGACTCGAGGTATGATGCAATTGAATTAAGTGTTGCAGCATCCGCCTGCGAAACGTTTGCGCCGCTAACACCCGGCGCCGAAGCAACATAATTGGTAGCAGGCTGGCTTATGCGCTCTTCTTCGCCAGATACGAAGAAAAATAATTTGTTTTTAATGATTGGTCCGCCCAGGCTAAATCCAGTTTGCCTGTAGTCAAACGGCGTTATTGGAACTGTGGTTGTACCGGCAGTGTAGCCCGTAAGCCATGTACTGCGTTTATAATCATAGATGGTACCTTTAAATGTGTTGGTACCCGATTTTACTACAGTGTTAATACCTGCACCGGTGAAATTGCCCTGGCGAACGTCATAAGGGGCTATATCAACCTGTATCTGGTCGATGGCATCTAAGGAAATTGGCTGCGAGTTGGTTTGGCCACCCAATGTGGTTGCTAAACCAAATGAATTGTTAAATAAAGCGCCGTCAACCGTAAGGTTATTGAAAAGGTTGCTTCTGCCGCCAAAACTTAAACCATCAGTGGCCGATGGGGTCAGCTTTGTAAAATCGCTTAACGAGCGATTTAAAGTTGGCAATGCGTCAATTTGGGCGCGGGTAACTGTTTCGCTGGCCCCGGTACGATTTGAATTGATCACTCTTCCCTGTGATCCATTAATAACAACTTCTTTCAGGGCAGTCGCATTGTCTTCCAGCTTAACGTCTGTTCTCTGGTCCTGGCCAATTGACAGGATAATGTTTTCCTGTACAAAATCTTTATAACCAATAAAGGTTACTTTAAACGTGTACGGGCCACCTACCCTTAAGTTGGGTAAGTTATACCGGCCGTCGGCACGCGTTACAGTTGAGTATACCGTACCGGTAGGCAGGTGCGTGATGGTGACAGTTGCACCGGGAATAGTGCCTTTGCTGTCGGTTACGGTACCATTAACACTGGCTGTTGTAACACCCTGTGCTGATGCATTTTTGCTGGCGAAAAATGTGGCCCCGATAAATAATAATAAGAGTAAATACTTGGTCATACGTTACTTTTTTAGTTAAATGTTCAATTGCGCAATAATTTTGCGACAAAGATATAGAGGAAAGTATTTTTTAATGTTAACAAAATATTAACGTTTGTTATCAATTTATTAACAGTTTTCACATATTTTACAAATAGCAATGGCGCAGTGGTACTTATTATGCAATATTTGTAAACTTTACATTTATTAAAAATTAACTACAATATATATGGATTTAGAAATTCGAACACGCTAACTGTTTAAACGCGCATTTTAGCATTTGGCTGCTTTTACTTAGCTTTGGGGCAAATTGAACGCTTAGCTATCATTACAATCGCGGTAAAACAGCGAAACATAAAATATTAAAACAATACCATCAGAAAATATGAATTACGATTTAATTGTTATAGGTTCAGGGCCGGGCGGTTATGTGGCTGCTATCCGTGCATCACAGTTGGGTTTAAAAACTGCGATAGTTGAAAAAGAATCGCTGGGCGGCATTTGCCTTAACTGGGGCTGTATCCCCACCAAAGCCTTATTAAAAAGCGCCGAGGTATTTGAATATATTAACCACGCAGCTGATTATGGCATAAAGGTGAGCGGCAGCGAGGTTGACTTTGAAGCGATGATAAAAAGAAGCCGTACAGTAGCCGATGGCATGAGCAAGGGCGTTCAGTTTTTGATGAGAAAAAACAAGATTGACGTAGTGATGGGCACCGGAAAGCTTAAAAGCAAGGGCGTTGTTGAAGTAACTGCTCAAAATGGTGACAAACAGGAGCTAACCGCAAAACATATTATTTTAGCAACCGGCGGTCGTTCGCGCGAGTTACCTAATCTTAAACAGGATAATAAAAAGGTAATAGGTTACCGCCAGGCAATGGTACTGCCTGCAAAACCCGCATCGATGATCGTTGTTGGATCGGGCGCTATAGGTATTGAGTTCGCCTATTTTTATAACGCCATGGGGACTAAGGTTACCGTGGTTGAATTTTTGGACAATATCGTGCCATTAGAGGATGAAGAAGTTTCCAAACAGCTTTCACGTATCCTTAAGAAACAGGGAATTACTATCATGACCGGCTCCAATGTTGAATCGGTTGATAGCAGCGGCGACCTTTGCAAAGTACAGGTAAAAACAGCTACCGGCACTGAAACACTGGAAGCTGAGATCGTATTATCAGCTGTAGGCATCTCCACTAATTTGGAAGGTATTGGACTTGAGGAAAATGGTGTTAAAACCGACCGCGGCAAGGTTGTGGTTGATGATTTTTACCGCACCAACGTTGAAGGCGTTTATGCCATAGGCGATATTGTTAAAGGCCAGGCGCTTGCCCACGTAGCATCAGCCGAAGGCATTACCTGTGTTGAGAAAATTGCCGGATTAAACCCTGAGCCCATAAATTATAACAATATACCTGCATGTACCTATTGCTCGCCCGAAGTTGCTTCTGTTGGCTATACAGAAAAAGCGGCTAAGGAAGCAGGTTACGAGATAAAAGTTGGTAAATTTCCATTCTCTGCATCGGGCAAAGCAAGCGCAGCCGGGGCAAAAGAAGGTTTTGTAAAAGTGATATTTGATGCAAAATACGGCGAATTTTTAGGCGCCCACATGCTTGGTCATAACGTTACCGAAATGCTGGCAGAAATAGTTACCGCCCGTAAACTGGAAGCAACCGGCCACGAAATTATTAAATCGATACATCCGCACCCAACCATGAGCGAAGCTGTGATGGAAGCTGCTGCTGATGCTTATGGAGAAGTGATACATTTGTAGTTCATTTGATAGAATTTACGAATTACGATTTCAGATTTACGATTTTGCAACCTTCAAAAAAATCGTAAACCTAAAATCGTAATTCTAAAATCAAAAGGCCATTTTCGAAAACAGATCCCACAAAACAATACCCGCAGATACCACGATATTAAAAGAATGCTTGGTGCCGAATTGTGGTATTTCTATACAAGCATCTATTTTTCCCATTACTTCTTCGCTTACGCCGTTTACCTCGTTGCCAAATACCAGGGCATATTTTTGGCCTTTGATAATGTTAAAATCCTGTAACATAGTGCTGTTTTCGGCTTGTTCAACGGCAATTATCTGGTAGCCTTCTAATCGTAATTGTTCAATGGCTTGTACCGGATATGCAAAATATTGCCATGCGATGGATTGCGTGGCGCCGAGGGCAGTTTTTTCTATTTCGCGATGTGGCGGCTGCGCTGTAATTCCGCATAAGCATATCTTTTCAACAGCAAAACCATCAGCGGTACGAAAAATCGACCCTATATTATGCATACTGCGCACATTATCCAGCACAACCACGACGGGAAGTTTTTCTCCGGCTTTAAATTCGGCAACGGTTGCACGGTTCAATTCATCGAGTTTTAGTTTGCGCATGGTTAGTGATTAGAGATTGGTTGAGTTTAAAAATTTAAAAGAAAAAAATTCCGCATTCGTCATTCCGAATTCCGCATTTATTTAGTCTTCAATCACCACGCTTTTCAGCTCTCCTACCCCATCGCCTATTAATGAGCTATAAACGGATGGTATGTAGCCAATTTTATCCTTATAATATTCGATAACATTTTTACTGTAGCTGTCGAAAGCGCTTTGTTTTACCAAAGCTATAGCACAGCCGCCAAATCCGGCACCGGTCATTCTTGCCCCTGCTACATTTGTGTCAGTTTTACTGTACTCAACAATAGCATCAAGTTCTTTGCCACTAACTTCGTACAAATCACGCAGCGAATCGTGAGAAGCGTACATCAGGCGGCCGAATTCAGACAGATTGTTATTGCTCAACGCAATAGCTGCCAATTTAACACGGTCGTTTTCTTCTACCACATGCCGGGCGCGTTTAAGTATTATCGCGTCGGTGATTAAATGACTGTATTTATTAAAAGTAGCTGTATCAATATCACATAAGTTATTAATATCAATCTGCTGTTTTAAGGCTGTTAAGGCCGCATGGCATTCCTGCACCCGTTCATTATATTTTGATTCTGCCAGCTTACGGGGCTTATTGGTATTTATAATGGCTAAAACATGATCGCCCAGGTTACTATCAACGGCCTGGTAATCGAGTGTATCACAATTTAACATCAACGCTTTATCCTTTTCCCCAAAAGCTACAGCAAACTGATCCATTATACCGCAGTTAACGCCTATAAAATTATTTTCAACAGATTTGGCCAGCTTAACCAGCTCAAGCTTGGTATAATTGCTATCCATCAATTCGTTTAATGCAAACGCGGTCACTACCTCGATAGAAGCAGATGATGACAGCCCTGAGCTTATAGGGATGTCGCCATAAAAAAGCATATCTAATCCCCGCAAAGGGTGGCCTTCTTTCAAAAAATATTCAATAACGCCCAGCGGATAATTAAACCAGCTTTCGCCAGTTTTGGTGTACCCGGCTTGCAGGGGGATATCCAGCTTATCTTCAAAGTTCAGACTCCTGAACCTGAACATCCCATCCTCATTAGGCGACACTAACAGGTAAGTGCCAAACGTTATAGCGCAGGGCATAACAAGCCCGCCATTATAATCGATATGCTCACCGATAAGGTTTACACGGCCCGGCGAGAAATACGCGTTTTCAGCTTCTTTATTAAATAACTTGTTAAATTCTTTATGTAACGAATTCTTCATTAGTATTTTGTAATTGGTTGCAGCAACAAATATTAATAAAAAATGTAAAACATACATTTATTTTATTCTTTATTTTCAACCTGGTTGCATAAAAGCCTTATAGTTTATAAAATAACAACTTTTTGAGGCAAATAGTCAAATTTATTTGTAGTTCACGTTAACAAAATGTGTATTTGTTCTATAGTTGCCGCCTTGATGTGCTGGCTTAGTTATAATTTTACCTTTAAATATATAAGGCCATGAACCAATATTTAATAACAGCATACGATTATACTGATGCCGGCGCTCTTGAACGCCGCATGGAAGTACGCCCGCATCATTTTGACGGCGCAAGGGAATTAAAGAAGAATGATAACTTTATTTTTGGAGGCGCAATATTGAACGATGAAGGGAAAATGATAGGTTCAATTATGGTAATGCAGTTTGAAACCGAAGAGCAGTTGGAAAAATGGGAACAAACAGAACCCTATATCACTCAGAAAATATGGGAAAGCTATGATATAAAGCCGTTTAAGGTGGCCGGGGTATAGAGATTAGTTGATTAGAGAGTGGAGATTAGTTAAATCTCCACTCTCTAATCACTAAATTAAACTTTAACCCGGGCGCCAGTCATCAGGTTTATAGTATATACAGTTCCATTGAGGGTTAACGTAGCTGTGCCGTTTCCGTTAAATACCAATGTACCGGTATAGCTAAAACTTCCTTTTTTAGGCACATCCCCGGTAATTGACACAGTGGCGTTGCCGCTGGCAATATTGCGGCCGGGACGGGTAATTGTAAGCGCATTAATCACAATGTCAATACTACTGTTACCATGGTTAGTGGTATCAATTTTTGATTGAAACGAGCCGCTGCGTTTGAATTCACCATTTATAACAAAATCGGTCGCAGTGGGCGCTAAGCCGCCGACAGTGAATATCGAACTACCGGAGTTTGTTGACGAGAGGTTAGGCCCGCTAAAACTACCGCTATAAACTAAACTGCTACTCAGGTTATCGGGCACGTTATTTACGCAATTCACCACATAATTATATTTCAAATTATAGGAATATGAATAGGCTGAACCGCCCGAGCTTTGGCGCGAAATACTATCAGATTTTGATGTCCCGCAAGCTACGTGTGTATTTACATAAGCTGTCGCGTCTAAGGTGGCATCTGCCGAAACGTTAGCAACACCGTTTGAATTCATGGATAATGAGCCTGCAACCATATCGGCCGCCTCAGCATTTGAAACGTTGCCGGTGACAGACCCACCCGAATTATCAGTTTTTTTACATGCCACTGCTCCAAGCAGTAGCATCGCTACGATAGATAATTTAATTTTTTTCATAATTTGTACGATTTAATAGGGGAACCACATTGCTTTGATTGCAGAAACTGAAATTGGTTTAATTATTAAATAATTTTTATTTCCAACTGACAATAAAGCATCTCTATTTTTGTCGCGTATTTAGCCTATACTAAGTTTATTTTACTGCGGGGAAATACTATTCAGTTCACGCCTATCATCGTCGGTCAGTTCAATAGAAATTGCCTCCATATTTTCTTCCAGGTGAGCAATACTTGATGTGCCGGGGATCAGTAAAATATTATCAGAATGGTTAAGCAGCCAGTTTAAGGCTACCTGGTGTACAGTAGCGTTATGTTTTTCGGCTATCTTCTTCAGTTTCTGCTGGCTGGTAACATTACCACCTGCAAGCGGGAACCATGGTATAAACACAATATTGTGGGCCTTGCAATATTGAAGCACATGCTCCCATTTACGGTTATCAACGCTGTACATATTTTGCACCGATACTACCTCAAAAAAGTCCTGTGCTTTTTTTATAATGTCAATATCCACCTCTGAAAGGCCAATATGTTTGATCAGTCCTTCCTCCTGCGCCTGTTGTAAAAACTCAAAACTTTTTTCGGCAGGCACTATAGGGTCTATCCTGTGCAGTTGGTACAAGTCTATCTGGTCGAGCTTTAACCGTTTCAAGCTTCCTTCCAGGGCCTTCCTTAAATGATCCGGATGGGCATTTACCGGCCATTCATCAGGCCCCGTGCGCATCAACCCGCCTTTAGTACCAATTACTAATCCTTCGGGATAGGGGTATAAGGCTTCGGCAATTAATTCTTCCGAAATATGCGGCCCATAGCTGTCGGCCGTATCAATAAAATTAACGCCCAATTCAACGGCACGCTTTAAAACGCCAATGGCCCCGCCTTCATCTTTCGGGGGCCCCCATATTCCTTTACCTGTTATGCGCATAGCTCCGTAACCTAACCGGTTTACAGTAAGATCGCCTCCGATGGCCAAAGTTTTTTCGATTGAAATTGCTGTATTGTTCATATTTAGTTAATTTTTGATTAAAATAATTAACGTAAATTTTAATTATTTGTTCTCCATCCCCGGTATTAATAATCTTTCGCAACTCCGCCAATAATCCAAATTATAGTATATTGCGCTAAAAAATCGCACATCATGAACGAACAAAATTATACTAATCATTCGCGCGTTGTAAAGGGGTTTCACATGGTGCTGGGCTTTTTGCTTATTGCCGGCACTATAGGTTCCCTGGTAAATGTTTACATCCAGTGGACAGCACATGATGAAGTTCTGGGTTCAGTTTTAATAGCCGTTATGTTTATTTGCGGCATGTTATTATTTGTGTACACCCGTCAGTTCCCGATCAGGGCACAAGACAGGGCTATACGCGCCGAAGAAAATCTGAGATATTATATCCTTACAAATAAAGCGATGGACAGCCGGATTACCATGCGCCAGGTTATCGCTTTACGTTTTGCGCCCGATGAAGAATTTTTGGTATTGGCAGACAGGGCAGTACGGGAAAACCTGTCGCCCGATGAAATAAAAAAGGCCATAAAAAACTGGCGTGCCGATAATTACAGGGCGTAGTAAAGGGCTATTATAATCGAAAAGGGCGTTCATGTACAGATCATGAACGCCCTTTTTATATAAAAGTCTGTTATTAATTTTGTTGTTTAACCGGCGGTGGTGTCATTATTTTCTTTGGCCGGTGCAGCGTATCCTTTTTGGGGTTCTTTGGTTTAACAGGTTGGTTACCGTTCGGAACCCCTGCCGGACTATTAACGGGCGCAGGCTTTTGCGGTTTCGGCTGGTTATTGCCCTGGGCATTATTTGGCGGGTTAGGGTTTTGCCTGTTTTGTTGCTGATTTTGGCTTGGATTATTACCCTGTGCATTATTTGGTTTTTGACCGGGCTGCTGACCGGGAATTACTGTTTCGGGCCTGTTCATTAGCGGCTTATTAGGGTTTTGGCCCATCCCCGGTTTATTGCCGGGGTTTGGGTTCTGCCCACCCGGATTAGGGGTTTGATTAATGTTCCGGCCATTTCCCTGCCCTTGAATCTGACCATTCGGATTCTGATTGCCATTTGGGTTCTGGTTCGGTGTTTGGTTATTCTCGCGACCATTACCCTGCCGCTGGTTTTGACCATTAGGGTTAGGGTTACTTCCCTGCCTGTAAGGCATAATTTTTTGAGGGGCAGGTTTATTATTACCCTGTTGAGCACCCTGGTTTATTACAGGGCGGTAAACGTTCAACTGGTTATTGGCTAACGACTGACCGGGCTTTGCAGATGCACTTATCTTAACCGGCTGAATTTTAGTATTGGTGATATTTTCCACTTCGGTGACCCTTGGCCCACGATTATATATCACGGTATTTTTGATATTGTTATTAGTGATATTATTGTTGGTTACATTATTTATAATGGTTGTATTATTAATAACGGTAACGTTGTTACGTACCACATAATTATTAACGTTAGTTGTATTTATATTTCGGGCTTGCACAAAGTTCCAGTCGCGGCTTTGCGGTCTCCATCCGTTATTCATATCAGTATGCGGTGGCACCGGCGCCCATCCATAATAATCACCCGATTGCCCCCAGGTAACCCACGCGGGCGCCCATTGCTGGCCAGGCTCCCAAAGCCATCCGTAATTATCATCAAAAAACCAGTTACCGTAATGAAATGGGGCCCATCCCCAACTATAATTTGATACCCAGGCCCAGCCTTCATCGCTATATACCCAATAACCATTGGTAACGTATGGCCTAAAATCAGCGTCGACATTTGGTTGCCATACATAACCATAATCAGGGTAATCTATCCACTGCCCATACGGGCTAAGCTCATCGTAAAACACCTGGTTGGTTTGTGGCTGTTCGGCGTAAACAGGCTGAGGCTGTTGGTAAACCGGTTGCGGGGCAGTACTTGTATATATAACGGGCGAGCAGCCTGACAAGAGCGCCACCGGCAACACCATATAAAATATTTTTTTCATGGCAAGGTTTGTTTAATAAGTATATAATAATTTATATAACTACGACGATGGAAAGATAAATAAGTTTAATTAAACCCGGTATTGTCCATTAACAAATATTTTTTTGAGTGGTTGATGGGATTGGTTAAGTGATTGGTTAATAAGGTTAGATTAGGGTAGTAAACGGGACTCAGCATCACAGGCAACAGCGCTTCTTACACCAAAAAGAAACATGATTGAAGAAGACAAGGAGTATTGTTATCCTCGCCGACCAATTTTTCAAACTTTCGGACTTTACTGACTTTCGGACTTTCGGACTCCCCTACCTCACATTATACCTCAAAACGTACCGGCCGATATTACCATCGTTATCAATACCTTCGATAACTGCACGGTATGAACCTCTGCCGTCGGAGTTGTAAAATTGAAAATCGGCGTTTCCGTTTTTATCGGTTATTATATTGGGGTTCCAGTAAATAGTGCTGCGAAGGTCAGCGCCATGTTCTGCACTTTGCTGGCTGTCGTACTTAGGCGAATAAAATACCCTTGCCCTGTAATAACCTTTAGGCATCAAAGTTATCGAACTGCCCTCTGTAGTTAGCGGCGGGAGATTATCTTTTGGATCATCCGGAGAAAATTTACCATTTTTTGTGGTGATGGATATGATACCATCAGCACGATAGCGGTCGTTGATCCCGCTGACGCCATCTTTCAAATACACTTCAATAAGCCCTATATCCTCCGATCGTATAGTTGTAAGATCTCCATAGCCAACTGCCAGCCCGTTAAGAAAAATCTGCATGGGGGTTTTAGTGCCGGCATCATAATCGTGTTTTATATAAAAATTATTGTTCGATGGCCAAATGCCAAAAACTTTACTCTCGATACAACTGATCACATCAAAACTACAGTATTTTAGTTGTTCAGCAGTTATTGTCTGGTCTGTTTGTGGGCTCAGGCCGCTTAGTGACGAGTACGGTTCGTGGGTAAACTTTTCAGTTTTTGTTGCCCTGATCACCACTTCTTTCAATACATGCGAACTTTCCAGTTGTTTTTTGCTGTTTTGTAAATACAGGTTCATGGTACTGTCGATATTTACTATCGCATCGGGGTCGCTATAGTTTTTAATAACCGGCTGGTTAACGGCCGCATCCGTCATTATCATCAGGTTATTATTCCTTTCATAGGTCCTGGCAATCAAAATAACTTTGGAGGAATCGAAAATAGAAACGTTTGAAAAGGAGAACCGGCCATCGGCATCAGTAACGCCGTTTACAGAAATATGCCTGTCGGGCAGTTGCAAATTAACTATCCCTTTAAAAACCGGCACGCCTGTAGCCGTATGTAATGTGCCCGAAATAGACATCCCCTTTTCAGGTGCAAATGTTAGCGGTGGATATTTGCCTTCCAGTATATTTGAGTACGAAAAACGCCTGTAGCCCTGGGTAAGCATTAAAACATCAAGATCGGCAAGTTTTTTAGTGTCGGTTTGATTAAAATAGTAATTCGGTTTTTCGATGTAACCCCGTAAGTCTGAAGTAAGCAATAAGCTGCTTAGTATGGTAGTTTCGGCGTCTTCATTGTACGGCACTTTTGTTTCATCAATTACAGCTACAGAAAAACTACCCTGAACAGGCAGTGCTTTACTTTTAGCAGTAAAATCCATCTTAACAAGTTGCCTTTGGCTATATGATTGCAAATTAGTAGTTAAATTCATGGTTAAAGCATCGTTATGCTGTATAAAAACAATGCGTTCGCTCAAAGGTTCGCCATTAGTGGCAAAAAGCGTTACCTGTAAAATCCCCGACGGGAATTTACTTTTAGGTACTGTCCCGGTATAAACCAGTCCTTGTAATGCAGTAAGCGCCGTATAATATATGGTACCGCCGCTTTGGGCCACTATATAAAAGCCCCTGTTATGATATTCTTTAAAAAAAGCATCATTTGTAGCTATCCTGATACTAAGATTTTCGGGGTCATTGTTGTTAACCGCAAGGCATATCCCTTCATTCTGCACATTGGGCAGGTCGTAGGTATTTTTTGAGCCATCGGGGAAGGTGATTACGGCTTTGTAAGTTTTATCAGCCTCGGGCAACAGCGCAAAAATACCCATGCCAGCATGCTGCGATGCAAATGTGCTAACTTCATTACCTGCATTATCAATCACCGACCCGGTAACATCAATGCCTGCGCCATCGGTGTTAAGAGCTTTAAAGGCTACTTTTGTACGTATGCCGGTTATGAGTTCCCCGCCTTCCGGAAAAAACTGTACATCTGCCAGTTCAAATGCCGGTTTTAAAGAAAATGTGTTCGTAAGCTTATTTCTGGTAGTTAGCTCGAGCTCAGTTACCAGGTTTGCCGATTCGGGCGATGTAAATTTGCTGCCATCAAAACTGATCTTTAAAAGGCCATTCTTATCGGTTGTTGCCTCGCCTTTGCTTACCGTCTCGTCATCATTCTGAACAGTCCAGTTTACCTTTTTATCGCTGACCGCTTTTCCTTCCCTGTCTTTATACAACACTTTCGCATAAATTTCGGAACTTTTGTTTTTCTGGGTTTTTGTTAGCGAAATTTTGGGAGTTAACATGTTGTTGTAAGCGTCGCCAATGCTTATGGTTTTGTTAAAAAAGTAATCAGGGCCAAAATTACGCATCCAGTTGGTGTATGCCCTTATATGATAATTCCCTTGTTTAAACATTGCAGGCGGTAGTATAATATCGCCAAATGCCACGCCGCTTATGGTCGGTAACTTTAGCGTTTTAACCACAGAATCCTGGCTGATCACATCTACATAAACAATATGGCTTAAACCCGATGGCTGATGAAGCGGACCGACAGCTAAATAAGCTTTAAACCATATAGTATCGCCCACGGCATAGTAGGGCTTATCAAAATGAAGATAAACTTTTTCAAACGGGTAGCCTGCGGAAAGTTTTTCGGTTTTAGCAACTAAAGTGGTTAACCCGATGCTATCGCGCTGGGCCAAAGCTGGTAATGCCGCTATTATTAATACAAATGCAGTAAATAAAAATTTCTTCAAACCCATCCGGATACAGTGACATTAATGAAACGTGGCTAATATATTCAATTAAGCCCAAATGCGTTAATATGCATCAAACCTTTAACAATATTTTTACTTAATAACGGATAGGGAATATATTTCTTACATTTATATTCCGTTGCATTTTTAGTTATGGCAGGCAAGCAATTTAAACTAACATCACGCCATTTTGTAAAACGATTTGCCGGTACTATTTAGAGGCATTAAAAAATTAACGATATATCCTATTTATGAAGAAAAAGGAAGAAGCAAAACATCTTGATAAAGAATGGAAGGCGATGAACGCCCATTTGGCTAATTTTTTAGAGACGGGCGATCAGGAAGCCTTGCATAAATTTAGGGTACAGATAAAAAAATTAAGGGCTATGCTGAGCCTTTTCGAAGCCACCTCAAATCAGGCCGGGCTGTTAAAAGGCTTTAAGCCGGTGCGGAAAGTATTTAAGTACGCTGGCACTATACGCGATGCACATATGAATTTGCAGTTAGGCGAAATGTATGACATTAAAAATGAAGCTTTTACATCGGGACAGCAAAGAATAATAGAAGAAGGAACCATTGAATTTAGGCAAAATGGCAAAAAATTCATAAAAGATATAAAGCAAGCCTATAAACTGCTTAAAAAGCAACTACCCGGGATTGAAAACCATGCTATAGCAGATTATTATAAAGAACAGCTGCGTTCAATTGCGACCAACCTTGCAGTATCCGGCTTTACTGAAGATATGCATACCAACCGGAAGCTAATAAAAATATTAGTTTACAACTATAAACTTGCAGAAAAGGCGCTTAACGGTTCAGTATCTTTTAATACAACCTATCTTGATAAACTACAGGAAGCTATTGGCAAATGGCATGATAATATTATTGCAGAACATTTGTTTTCATCTCCCGAGCTGAATGATAAGCCGGTTGTAAGCAAAATAAAGCGTAAAAATGCCGGTATAAAACGCAGTATAACATCACTGGCCGAAGATTTTATGAGCAAGGCGACAACAACTGAGGACATATAATTGAATTGATTTAAGATGGGTGTTGAAATAGAACGGAAATTTTTGGTTGATCATGAAAAATGGCGAAAGGTAATAAAACCCGAAGGCACTCATTACCGCCAGGGCTATTTATTAAATGACGACCTGCGGACCATAAGGGTGCGTGTAACTGACAAGCAGGGGTATATTACACTTAAAGGGGCCACCAAAGGCATTACCCGTAAGGAATACGAGTATAAAATACCGGTTGAAGACGGCGATGAACTACTGGATGGCTTTGCCCAGTCAGAAGTGGAAAAAATAAGGTACCGCATTGAGGTTGCCGGTAAATTATGGGAGATAGATGAGTTTTTAGGCGACAACAAAGGGTTGATAATGGCTGAGATAGAATTACAACAGGAGGATGAACAATTTGAACTCCCCGGCTGGGTTACCGATGATGTTAGCGATGACGACCGGTATTATAATTCAAATCTTTCGGTAAATCCGTATGCAAAATGGAAGTAGCCATTTGCAGCGACAATCTGTAATAAGGCAGCAGAAAGCTACTGCCGACTAAAAACCATAAATCTCGATAAATCATTCGCATAAAGGCAATAGCAAAAGATCATCCTTTGCAGCATCGTCAGCGGTTTTAACGTATTTGTTGCCTTTGGGACAAATTGCCGGGATAAGGTAAATTTTATTGCCATCCTGGTCTATGATATAAGCTTCGCCATCTTCGTCTTTTATCCAGTCATGAATTTTCGACCTGTCGGTTACGCCTTTTACGTTTATGCGTTCATTCACCCATTCAAAATGATCAATTGCTACATAGGGGTTCTCATATTTCCCTTGATCTTTTTTTATACAAATTATTCGTACAGCCATTTTAATAATATTTAATTAACCGGGTACGGTAAAATTAAATCAAAAGCATAGGACAGCATATAGTATATTCACCCTATTTTATTACGTAAAACTACGTGATTTTTGAAGGACGAGGGAAAGAGAATCAAGAGCCAGGAACCAAAAACCAAGAAAAGCTCATACGTAATTTTGGCGAGGGAGCATAGAATCAAGAGCCAGAAAAAAAGGAGCCTATTAGTTACAAGCGCCGCCTATCATCCTGAAAAATTTAAACCTAACCGGCATGTTGCCCGAGTTTGTGTGCCCTTTTATGGCAAAAATACCGATATACCTGGGTTTCATGTCAAATTCTATCGTCGCCATTTCTTTAAATGCCCCCATTTCGGTAATACCGCCAGCATATAAAAATCTGAATTTTTTACCGTTTTTCTCGACCCTTAAAGCCGGATTATCCAGGTTTTTTAGCATCAGCGGGTTATAAATTGCGCTATCGGGATAAACTACCGGGATATGGGCCACCTCCTCAGGTTTACTAAAACCATCCCCAAGCGAAGTAATAGCCTGCACCAGTATTTCGCGAGGCCTGGGTTCTCCTGCAAAAAAATCATTGAATGCCAGGGACAGCCGAATACTTTTCCCCGTAAATGAGGTATCCTCCAACAGCAGGATCCCTGCTTGCTGCCATTCCTGGTTAGGAATAAAATTACTTAAATGAACCTCCGCCGTAAAGCAATCAGCTGGTACCTCCCGCAATAATAAATTTTTTATGCCAGGTTTGAAGGTGGGGTTCGGCCAGGTATCGCCTTTTAATGTGTATAGCGTAAGCATCCCTGGCTTTTCACCTCTTTTACCCCAATAAGCTGTATCCTTTGATTTTACAAACCAGCCATTATTTAGCATGGTTCCTTCATCCGTATCTTTAAAATAGTCGGTAAACTGAACTGGACCTGGCGTATTGAATAATTTTAAGCAGACAATTAAAACGACAATAAAAATTATTCCCGCTGTAGACACACTTACCCGCCATGCCAGTTTTTTATAATCAGGTTTTTCGGTGTGTTTAACAGATTTCTCCTTATAAAGAAACCAATAAGGATAGTGGCTTTCGTTATTTTTTCGTTGTATTTCAGTTGTAAAGGGCGCCCCTAAAACATATCGTGCTAAAGTATCAAGCGTGGCTACCGATGGGTTTTCTTGTTTAAGGCCTGAATTATCGACGATAAAAAAAGAATAATTCTTTACACTTTTCCAGCCAATGGATAAGCCTGTTTGCTGTAATATCTTATTGCAAAATATTTTACTTTCTGTTTCTGTTATCGGCCCGTCCATAGCATGCCCAAAGCATTTTATATATGCTTCCTTAAATAACCTGGCAAAAGCTAAAATATCTAAATCGACCATAAACTACTCTTATTCAAATATATAGAATTTACACATACAGAATTACGCAGGAATTACGCTGTAATTACGCCTGGCCAATATCCTTTCAAAGATATTTACAAATAAGCCGTGAGGCGACATTTTTTAAATATCTAATTGAATTTTAACGTTTCAGTGATGAAGTACACCATCTTAACAATTTTAGTCGTTGTTTCAACCCCTTTATTTGCGCAAAACCTCCAATTACATTACGATTTCAGGCACAGCATCGACCCTGAGCACTATTCGCAAAATTTCCCGACGCTTTACTTCGAATATTTTAAGGCGATGGACTCCACCTCTGCCTTCATCAAGCCGGGTTCGTTTTTTATGAAGATAGAAGATGACCTTGAGGGCGACCAGGATAATATCGGCAAATCATTTATCCAGGTTTCGCAATCGTTTCGTATGTGGCAGCCAAAAATATTCGTTGCCGTTCAATATAGCGGCGGGCTGGGTGTTACCGATCCTGCACAGTACAGCTTTTATATCAATAATGCCTTTTCCATCGGCCCAAGCTATCCCTTTCAATGGAAAGGCGCCTACTTCAACGCCGAATTATTTTATAACTATAACTTGCTCAAAAGGCCAAGTAACGATGTAATGCTATCCTTTTACTGGGGCAAAGGCTTTTGGAATTACAAAATGGAGTTCGACGGCGATTTTGAGCTGTACACTTTAAACCGCAATCAAGGCACCGGTGCCACCCAAAATTTGAAGGGAAAAATTGTTTCCTTTTTTGGCGAACCCCAGGTTTGGTTTAAGGTAAAAGGGAAATTTTCTATGGGCTCAAAATTCATTACCCAATACCATGTTTATATACCTCAAAACATATTGGGGGTTTATCCAACTGTGGCGGCGAGGGTGAAGTTTTGAATAGCCCTATTACCTATGTCATTGCTGTAAAGGAGGTACGACGAAGCAATCGCGTAGCTGTGTATCGCGGCAATGCATCGGCCTTCATGTATTAGCGACGAGATTGCTTCCTGCCTCGCAATGACAAAGTGTTTTACATCGCCTACAATTTCCTCAAAAACGGCTCGTTTTCCAGCATCAGCCTGAAATTATCCTGGTTAACAATGTCATTATGTTGCTTTAAACTGTGGATAAAAATAATGGGGTGCGCATTAAGTTGCGCAGGTACCAGGGCCGTTTCTTCCACTTTAAAGTTATTAATGCCGGCTTCATCAACCATCTTCTCCATAGCCATGCGATCAGCTTTCTTCATTTTTGCATCGTTTTTATTCATCACCACAAATTCCGCTGCCCAGAACATCCCCGGCGCGGTCACTTTTCATATTTATTCACCACACACTTCTTTTCCTGATACAGGCCGGGCAAAGGGCCATCTGTACGACAGTGTTTTATACACAGTTAATGAACATTACAGGGATAGTACCGTTTTGATCATCGCACCCAAAAACCTTGATGCTAAAAAAAAGCTCGACATGATTTTTTGGTTTCACGGCTGGCGCAATAACGTGGATACCGCCGCTGCCTTTTATGAGCTGACTAAGCAATTTATTGCATCGA
>Ga0207045_1005_pt1 | contig 50997 bp, 43 predicted proteins | sample Alteio_BWMinCont_69_FD_153299 | JGI IMG/M metagenome (GOLD analysis project Ga0207045, IMG submission 153299) | Enriched cells from forest soil in Barre Woods Harvard Forest LTER site, Petersham, Massachusetts, United States -... | ecosystem: Environmental > Terrestrial > Soil > Temperate forest >... | reverse complement strand
CAGTTTAAACAGCAGTCTGCTGCTATGTCGCCGCAGATTTTAAATTATGTACAGGAAACGTCGTGGAACCAGATGGTGGCACAGGCAGTACTGCAAAAAGAGGTTGACCGCGTTGACCTTACCGTTGGCGATGATGAAACCAAACAAATGGTGAGCGGCAATACGCCGAACCCGCAAATTGTGCAGGCATTTGGCGACCCTAAAACAGGCCAGCTGGACAGGAATAAACTGAATGAGTTTTTAACCAAGCTCCCTACTTTATCGCCTGATGTGCAGCAGCAATGGTCGGATTTTGTAGGCCAGATGATTGATGCCAAGTTAGCTGAGAAGTATACTGCATTGGTAACTAACAGCTTATATGTAAACTCATTGGAAGCTAAGGACGATTATGAAAATAAAAACCGCCTGGCTAATTTTAGCTATGTATCGTTAGATTATGCTTCGATACCGGATAATAAAATAACTGTTACCGCCGATGATTACCAGGCTTATTACGATGAGCATAAGCAGGAATTTAAAAACCCGCAGGAAACAAGGACGTTTGATTATGTGAGCTTTAACGCATCCCCGTCAAAAGACGACTCGGCAACGGTAAAAAAACAAGTTGCAGCCTTGAAAGATAGTTTGCAGGCAAGCAAAAACGATTCGCTTTTCGTGCAGCTATATGCTACTACAAAAGATCAGCTTAAATACCAGCACAAAGGGCGTTCGGGCCTGGACCCTAAGGTTGATTCCATTATGTTTAATGCCCCAGCCGGATTTGTTTATGGTCCTTTTTTGGCAAATGGCAGCTATAAAATTGCAAAACTTGTTGATGCACGTACTGAACCCGATTCGGTAAAAGCAAAACATATATTGATAGATGAGAGCAAAATAGGCCATGATAAAGCATTGAAGTTGGCCGATTCGCTTAAAAAACTAATAGAAGGTGGTAAATCATTTGCCGACCTGGCGAATTTTTACTCAATTGACAAAAGTTCGGCTGTAAAAGGCGGCGAACTGGGCACGTTTGGCCGCGGCGCTATGGTGGCCCCGTTTGAAGATGCTGCTTTCAGCGGTAAAAAAGGCGACCTTAAAATAGTTACTTCACAGTTTGGGGTACACCTAATAGAAATTGAAGATTTGAAAGGATCATCAAGAGTGGCGAAAATTGCTGTTGTTGATATTCCTTTAAAAGCAAGCAGTGCTACCGAAACTGTTGTTTACAGTAATGCGCAGAAATTTTTGGGCGCGTTAACAAAAGAGAATTTTGACGACCAGGCAAAAAAGGCTGGCTTAGTTAAAAAAACCGCTACTGATGTAAATGCCATCGCAGGCAGTGTACAAGGTATACAAAGCGCACGCGACATTGTGCGTTGGGCATTTGGCGCTGACAAAGGCGATTTCTCGGACAAGGTTTACATCGAGGGCGACCAATATATTGTTGCCCACATGGTGCAAATTAAGCCAAAAGGCCTTCTTTCGGTTGATGATGTTAAAAAACAAATTGAGCCCATGGTAAAAAACAGGGTAAAAGGCAAAATACTTAGTGATAAACTGCAGGCAGCATTAAATGGCTCATCGTCTATTGACCAGGTTGCCCAAAAAGCAGGAGGTAAAGCTACCCCGTTGCAAAACATTGTTTTCGCAAACCCTATCATTCCCGGTTCATCTGCCGAGTATAAGGTTGTAGGTACTGTATTTGGTTCGCAGCCCAATAAATTATCAAAACCGGTTGAAGGCCAGCAAGCTGTTTTTGTATTTGTGCTTAACAGTTTTACAAATCCTGCACCGCTTACCAATGCAGTTAGGGAACGCCAGCAAATAGGCCAGGCTTTAGCACAGAATGCAAGTAACGAAATATTTGAAGCCCTGAAAGATAAGGCAAATGTAAAAGATTACAGGGCCAAGTTTTTATAGAGAATTTAAAAGTAATTTTGTATCCGGGTGTAGCGTTATGGCCATACCCGGATTTTTTTATTTAGTGATAACTTATTTCCCCTCTTTTCGGCTTGCAAAAGAGAGGGTGGTCAAGCGAAGCGATGACCGGGTGAGTAAACTCTACGAGCGGCATTAACGCAAATGCATGGTGGAGAGTTAACTCACCCTCCCGACCTCCGGTTGGGACTTCGTTGTTCGGCCCTCCTTCGGCAAGCCGGAAAGAGGACCGAAAAAGGAAATGATTTTAATTTTTTTATTTAGCACGAAATGGAAATACAGGAAAATATAATAAACAAGGTAGCCCAGAGTGGTTTAACAACGCTGGATCCTGCCGCATTTTATCCCGCCGGCGACCGTGTGGTATATGATATTAAAGACAACCTGTACATGGAGCTTATGCTGCGCGAAAAGGATTTCAGGGAGTTTGTGAAAGGGCATGATTGGGCGCAATTCCAGGATAAATACGTTGCGATTACCTGCACTGCCGATGCTATCGTGCCTGCATGGGCTTATATGCTGCTGGCCAACCGACTGGCCCCTTATGCCCGCGAGGTTGTTTTTGGTGATGCGGAAGTGCTTGAAACCGTGCTTTTTGTAAAAAGCATAGCAAAAATGGACATTGAACAATACCGCGACCAACGCATCGTTATAAAGGGCTGCGGGGATGTGCCTGTTCCGGTTTCGGCTTATGTGGAGTTGACGAAAAAGCTAACCCCTGTGGTAAAAAGCCTGATGTTTGGTGAGCCTTGCTCAACAGTGCCTATTTATAAAAAGAAGGATTGAGGGGGGAAGTCGATAGTCGATAGTCGATAGTCGATAGCCGATAGTGGGTTAGGTCAATATTAACAAATGGAAAAACGTTGGCTATGGACCACCGACTATGGACTATGGTCCAAAAAGTGCAATAAATGAAAAAATACGTTATCCTGTTTCTTATCACCGCATCATTTGCCAATGCCTTTTGCCAGGAAATGGATAATGTAGGCAGGCCGGTTTTTCAGGTTGGCGAGCAACTGAATTATAAATTGAAATATGGCTTTTTTACTGCTGCCGAGGCTAATTTAAAGGTGGAGGCTACCGATAAAAAGTTCGACGGGCACCCTGCTTTTCACATAGTTGCCGATGGTAAAACTGCCGGTGCTTTTGACCTGCTGTACAAAACCCGTAACCGCTACGAAACTTATATAGATGAAACTACGCTGCAGCCTTATTTTTATACCGAGAACCGGCACGAAGCCAGCTATAAACATACAGATAACGTAACCTTTAATCACCAGGATGAAAAAATTACAGCCGCAAAAGGCGTTTTCCCATTTAAAGGCAAAGTATTTGATTTTTTATCAGCCTATTATTTTTCGCGCAGTATAGATATTTCGAAAATAAAGATCGGCGATACTTTCGATTTAAAATATTTTTTAGAAGATGGTGTGCATACCCTTAGTATTACCTATGTTGGGAAAGAAAAGGTAGAAAGCGATTTGGGTACCTTTAACTGTTTAAAATTTAATCCTACCATAATTCCCGGTCGTGTGTTCAGGAAAGATAGTAAGTTGTTTTTATGGATAACGGATGATAATAACAGGATACCGATAAAAGCTCACGTAGAACTGGTTGTAGGCAGCCTCACCATGGACCTTACCAGCGTAAAAGATTTAAAATACCCGTTAAACCCGGCGAAGAAATAGATGTGAGATGTGAGATGTGAGATGTGAGATGTGAGATGTGAGATGTGAGATGTGAGATGTGAGATGTGAGATGTGAGATGTGAGATGTGAGATAAATTGGGACATCAAGTTACTAAAATAAATAAACTTAATGTGATGCAGAATTGAGATGTGAGGTTGACTTAAAATCTCAAATCTCACATCTCAAATCAAAAAAAAACATGATAGAAATAGGCGCAGTACTGCTGCATGAGGATGTAGTAAAAGAGAATTTTGTTTGCAACTTAAATAAATGCAAAGGCGCTTGTTGCCTCGAAGGGGACTCGGGTGCACCTTTGGAGACCACAGAACTGGCCATACTCGACGAAATATACCCGAAAGTAAAGCCATTTATGAACGCCAAAGGGATAGCTACCATCGAAAAAAATGGTACCTACGTAAAAGACTTCGAAGGCGATTACACCACCCCCTGCGTTGATGTAAACAAAGAATGTGCTTACGTCGTATTTGAAAACGGCATCACCAAATGCGCTATTGAAAAAGCGTATGAGCATGGCGCTATCGATTGGAAAAAACCTATATCCTGCCATTTATATCCCATTCGCGTAACAAAATACCCCGAATTTGATGTATTGAATTATGACCGCTGGAGCATTTGCAGCCCGGCCTGCTCCTTTGGCACCGAACTTAAGGTGCGCGTTTACGAATTTTTAAAGGCCCCACTCATCCGCAAATACGGCGAAGCCTGGTACCAGGAGCTGGAAGATAACGTTGCCGGGATTTAATTCTTAAGCAAAAGAAAATAGCAACGGTTTTTACGCATAGGGCCCGGCTGGTTTTCTTTTGGTTTTTTATCGTGTCGATTTTTCATTAAAGCATAAAATTGCTTTTATTGCTTCAAAAGAGACTTTTTCTTTGATGAGTATATTTTTATACAAAAAAATTATGATAAAAACAATAAGTGAAAACACGGTATAAAATGGGTGAAAACACGGTATAAAATTTGAAATAAAGCCCCTAATATTACATCATTATTTAAGCTATTAACAAACCCTAAACCTAGTCACCAGGCAAAGTGGTCTAAACCATATGAAGGCACGGGTACGCCGAAAGCGTACCCGTGTTTTTTGTTTAGAGCTAATCCACCGGCTGTTACCCTGTTAAGGTGATTGGAGTGCAAACGATTATCCTCCAAAAATAAATTTTGAAACCTAAAATATAACTACCATATTTAAACATCTGAATATTCATTGTCAAATTGAAAAAGCTAATTGCTGTTGTATTGCTTGCCATTTACCTGTTTACTATAGGCGGGCAATTTGTTTTGCACCAGTATGCCGCTAATTTATCAGATAGTTTTTTTACCGGGCAAACCGGCAAAGGCTTGTATAATGTACACGACCTTACTGAGGTTAAGCTCCCTGTTAACATGCCCAATATTACCGACTGGCCCGCATACGAAAATATAAGCGGACAATTACAATTCGAAAATTCAACCTACAACTACGTAAAAATGCGGATAACCCGGACAGCTGTCTACCTGATGTGCGTTCCCAATTATTCTACAACCCGGTTTGTTGGTAAAAATATTATTGATGCAAAGCAGGTCAAGGGTACTTCAGTACCCAAAAAGCAGCACGTGCCGTATGGCAAAACAACTGCGCTTGATAACTTTAACTTCGCATTTTTACATTTTATCTTTTCGTCATCCTTTAAAAATCCGGCGCAGGCCACTGTGCAAGCTTGTCAGCCCCTGACATATCATTCGCCGGATATCCCCGAGCAGCCACCGAAGTGCTAATTGTTGAATTACTGAATTAATTAGTGAATTGGTGATTGAAGTACGAAGCCGGAAAATTTATCATTTGTGGATTTTTAACCTTTCATTTTTCTGGTTTTTGCGGCTTCCAAAATTTATGCTTTTGGACTTTTAGTTATTTTTACCATGCTGGCCGGCAGGCTGATGAACCACGGACATTCGCGTATGCCAAGGGGCTATGATCATTTAAAAAACATTAAAATGGATTGAACATGCAATATATAAATATACCTAACAAATTTCCAGGCATACGCAGCCTGTTTATGTGCAGGCCCGAGAGTGCCTCCCAACTGGATACATTGATAAAAACCCTGTTGCACAATCCTCATCCTACGTTAACCTGCGGCGAACGGGAACTGATAGCTGCCTATGTATCGCGTTTAAATACCTGCAAGTATTGCTATAATATACATGGAAGTATGGCGCCTCATCAGCTAACAGAAAATGCAGGGATAATAAAACAGGTATTGACTAATCCACAAACTGCTTCAATAAGTAATAAGATGAAAGCTTTATTGAAAATTGCCGGCGGAGTACAATCCGGTTATGCAAGCCTGAGCAATGATGATATCGCCTTTTACCGGAACGAGGGCCTCTCGGATATAGAGATCCGCGATGCAGCTCTTATAGCCGATGCCTTTTGCATGTACAACTGTTATGTGGCTGCCTTATCAACCTGGCAGCCTGATGATGTTGAATTATACGATAAAATGGAAGAACGTTACATACGCGAAGGGATATTTGAACTGGCGTTTTAATTGCAGTTTGCAATAAAGCAAATAACATTACAACTTTAAAACATTACAACAAAACAACAACATATGCCACACATTAATTTACCTAACGAATTTCCGGGCATCCGTAGCCTGTTTATGTTCAGGCCCGAAACTGCGGCGCCATTAAACGCCTTGGTGCAAACTTTACTGCACAACCCGCATCCAACCCTCAGCGCCGGCGAACGCGAGTTAATCGCAACCTATGTATCGCGCCTCAATACTTGCAAGTATTGCTGCAATATACACGGCGCCATAGCACAGCACCAGCTGGGCAACAAACCCGAAATAGTGCAGCAGGTGTTAGTCAACCCGGAAACAGCGCCAATAAGCAGCAAATTGAAAGCCTTGTTAAAAATAGCCGCCAAAGTACAAAGCGGCGGCAAAAATGTAACAGAAGGAGATGTTGCCCTCGCCAGGGCAGAGGGTGCCACAGATATTGAAATTCATGATACCGTACTGATTGCCGCTGCTTTTTGTATGTACAACCGCTACGTTGACGGACTTGCCACATGGCAGCCTGATGATATCAATTTGTACGACAAAATGGGAGAGCAACGCGCCCGGGAAGGGTATTTAACGCCACCTTTTAAAGTAGTTGGCAGTGCGCAGTAGGCAGTTTGCAGTAGCGGTTTAAGTCCTCTTTGGAAAGGATTTAGGTGAGCCACTTACAACATTTCAACATTACAACTTTACAACATTACAACTTTACAACATTTCAACTTTACAACAACAAAACACATGGCACACATAAAATTATTAAATGAAGAACTACCCGGCATAGTAGGCTTGTTAAATTACAGGCCCGAAACCGCCAAACCATTGCTTGATTTGGCCGAAACTTTACTAAGGGGCGATTCGACCCTTAGCAGCGGCGAGAGAGAAATAATAGCAGCATCTGTTTCGTATTGGAATGGGTGTCATTTTTGCCATACATCGCACGCGGCAGCTGCTGCAGCGCATTTAAAAAGCGGTATCGGCCTTATAGATGATATTAAAGCTGGTTTGCCAACAACCCCGGTTTCCGATAAGCTAAGGGCATTGCTGCACATTGCCCACCAGGTACAGCGCAACGGCAAAAATGTTACTGACGAGGACATAGCCACCGCCCGCAGCGAAGGCGCCACAGATATTGAAATACATGATACGGTACTGATCGCGGCGGCTTTTTGCATGTATAACCGCTATGTGGACGGCCTTGGTACCTGGGCGCCTGGTCCGAACGAAGCGTATACAGAAATGGGCGAAAGAATGGCCCATGTTGGTTATGGCAAATTTTAATAACACTAAAAACTTCAAAGCCCTGAATTTTGCCATTCAGGGCTTTGAAAGCCATTTTTTTAACTTAGCTTTATATATTATTTTGATAGTGTACGTTATAAGAAAATCTTGAAAAAGCTAATCGCCATAAATCTGCTCGTCATCTTCCTGTTTAATATAGGCGGGCAATTGGCATTTCATGAATATTTGGTGTACCAGTCTGATAAATTTTTTAACGACCAGATTAGCAAACATCACTATAATGTTGATGACCTGGCTGAGATCAGGATACCTGTAAATATGCCCAATATGCCCGAACAGGGACGCTATGAAAATTTAAATGGCAGGGTACAATTTGGTAATACAGCTTACAACTATGTCAAAATTAAAATAACGAAGAACGCCATATACCTGATGTGCATTCCTAATTATACAACAACGCATTTATCCTGCCAAAACATAATAAATGTAAAGCAAATACCCGATATACCCGTTCCAAAAAAAGAGCACGTACCTTTTGGTAAAGTAAATTTAATTATCTGCAATTATCAAATTCCAAATTATAAGTTCTCAACGCCTTTGACAAAGGTGGGTAAAGTTATTTCCCTAAATACGTTCTCTATCCCAGGTTCTTTAATCATCGGCCCGGGCCAGCCTCCTGATAGTTATACTATCTTTTCGTAAGTAAAGTTTTTCGTTGTTCATAGGGCAGGCTTACTGATGGCCTTTGGCGTTCATTTTTACGGCAAAGTGCGCAGTAGCCTATCCCGCCGGTAACGAACAACTCCTGTCATTTTATTAAAGATATAGTTCAAAATGACACCGGGCTTGTATACGATAGCCTGAATAAATCAATATTATTTAATAAGTACAACGCACTCCGCATACATTAAAGCCATGCAAAAAAGGTTGTGAGCGGGGTGCTGATAAATAAATACCAGATGATGAACAAAAGAAAAATCCGGGTAGCAGTTATTTCACTGTTAGGATTTACGATTTTATTGTTAGGATTTACGATAGTCAAATTTTATAATAAGTCGGCCAGCCAGGAAATGGTAGGGATACTTAGCGACCTGAATAAAAGGAACTATACCGTTGCAAATCCGTTTAATCCAGAAGTAAAATATGCCTATGTTGACTCGGTGCTTAAACTACCGAATGTGGGGCAGAGCACTTATTTTCTATCCGAGAAAGCAGCGCTTGCGCTAAAAGTAGGGAAAGAAGAAGAAGCTGTAAAAATTTATGAAGACCTGGTAAAGCAAACCGATTTTATGTCTATAGATGCGATGATGCCCAACATGGGTATAGCGTATATGCGCTTGGGTGAACGCAGCAACTGCATGCTTAACCATAACGGATCCTCGTGTGTATTTCCGATAAAAGATGGCGGTGTACACCTGATTCAAACCGGGTCGAAGAAAGCGATCGGAGTTTATGAATCTATCTTAAAATCGCACCCGGACGACTATGAATCAAAATGGCTGCTCAACGTGGCATTTATGACACTTGGCGGATATCCGAAAGATGTTCCGCCCGAGTTTTTGTTACCGGGGTTGGATAAGGATACAGCTTTAAAGGTAAAGCCTTTTACAGACATTGCCGCCAGCCTGGGCCTCAATATAAATGGCAGGGCGGGAGGTGTTATTGTTGATGATTTTAATAACGATGGCTACCTGGACATCGTAACATCAGGATGGGGGCTTGATGACCCGATGCATTATTTTCAGAATAATAAGGATGGCACCTTCACCGACCTTACAGAACGCAGCGGTTTAAAAGGCATAACCGGCGGTTTAAATATCCAGCAAATGGATTATAATAATGACGGCAACCTGGACATTTTTGTTTTAAGGGGCGCCTGGAATACTGAAGGTTTTGGCAATCAACCCAGTTCGTTATTGCGAAATAACGGGGATGGCACGTTTACGGATGTTACCATATCCAGCGGCCTCCTTTTTTATCACCCTACCCAGGCTGCGGTATGGGCTGATTTTAACAACGATGGCTGGCTTGATGTATTTGTTGGTACCGAAAATTTGGGGGGCACGGATAAAGGCGGCACACATACTTGTGCTTTGTATATCAACAATCATGACGGCACCTTTACCAATGTTGCCGCACAGGCGCATTGTGATTTACAAGCTTACGTGAAGGGGGTAACGTCTGCTGATTATAACAATGATGGCTGGCCAGACATATTTGTATCCACAATGAGCGGGAAAAGATTTTTATTAAAAAATAGAGGCAAACATGGCGCTATTCCCGACTTTGAAGATGTTACCGACAAAGCAGGACTGGCAAATAACAAAGAAAGAACATTTACAACCTGGTTTTTTGATTATAACAACGATGGCTGGCCCGATATAATGGTGGCTGATTATAACTTTACCAAAAGTTTAGCATACTATGCCGGCGCGGAAGCAGCGGGCAAGCCGGTGCCGGGCGCAGGCAATATAATGCTGTACAGAAATAACCGGGATGGTACTTTTACTGATGTAACCAGGGAGACCGGGCTTGATAAGGTTGTTTATAGTATGGGCGCTAACTTTGGCGATATAGATAATGACGGCTGGCTCGATATGTACTTTGGAACAGGCAATCCCGATTTTAAATCGCTGGTGCCAAATAAGCTGTTTAAGAATATAGGCGGACAAAAATTTGCCGATGTCACCACCTCATCGCGTACAGGCAATTTGCAAAAGGGCCATGGTGTGGCATTTGCCGATTTCAGGAACAATGGTATACAGGATATTTTTATTGAAATGGGAGGGGCCTACAAAGGCGACTCGTACACAAGTTCGTTGTATTTGAACCCTGGGCAGAACAATAACAACTGGATAAGCTTAAAGTTAGAAGGTGTAAAAGCAAATAAAGCCGCGATAGGGAGCCGCATAAAAGTCACTTTTGCAGAGAATGGAGTTAAACGAAGCGTTGACAAAGACGTTAACTCGGGCGGCAGTTTCGGCTCATCGCCTTTACGGCAGGAAATTGGCATAGGGCAGGCCAAAATAATTGACGATATTGAGATAAGATGGGCAGGCAGCAATACCATACAGCATTTTAAAAATATTGCCCCCAACCAGTTTTTACATATTACCGAAGGTGATAATAAACCCGAAGTAATTTACCTGGCAAAACTAACCTTTAAGCAAAAGCCTGTGGCGCCTATGTGTATGCCGATGGTTACGAGCTTAGGAAGTAAGTAAAATTGGTGAGTGGTTGATTGGGTTGGATTTGGTTGATTAAGTTACTATTGATAACTTAATCAACCACTTACTTAATCAACCCAATAAACTCAACAAACATTATTTATAAAAAAATAGTTATCTTTAAATAATATTAAAACAATAAATCGAATTTAAAAGATGAAAAAAATTTTGTTAATATGCTGCCTGTTTATTGGATTTACAGCAGCAGGCTTTGCCCAGGGCACTCATCCAACAGTAGCTGATCCGGGAGAAAAGGCTAAGGGATTGCAAAAAGAATTAAACCTGTCCGATCATCAAACTGCTAAAATAGCAGCCATTTACCAGGAATCGGCTAATAAATTTGATAAGATAAAGGTTGCCGAACATGGCAATACCAATAAAATGTTAGCCGACATAGGCCCTTTGCGCACAGCAACTATCAGAAAAATAAAGGCAATATTAACCGCTCACCAGGCCGTTAAGTATGATAAATTATTAAAAGAAACAAGCAGTCAAAGTGTTAATGGCGGTTGGAGCGATGGCTGGAGTTAATCGCTTTTAATAAATAATATACAGCATAAATATTACTCAGAATAAAAGAAAGCGGCGTTCAGCCGCTTTCTTTTATTTGACAATCACGTGCCAGCAAATCGTAGAAACGCGATGCATCGCGTCTCCCGCATGCAAATCAACTTTGCAATTCACTTCGAACGTTCATTGGGCATAGTAGGAGACGCGATGCATTGCATCTACAATCAAAATCCTCCGCTAAAACAAACTCTTCAACCCGTCAATTATACTTTGAAAAAACGTAGGGATACTAAGCCCGCTGTGGTAGTTAAAAAACATGAAGATGACAAAAATAATGATGGCGATGATGATGAACCGCTTAAACATGTACGCAAGTAAAATAAGCGCGCAGGGTATGGCCAGCAGCAGCACCCAACTGATATGAAATGGGTTTAACTTATCGTTTTTGTAGATATAATATAAAATAGAATGGGTTCCGGTTTCGTTTTGGTGCCTTACATACAAAAAAGTTGAACGTTCAATTTTATGCCTGTAAAAAGCAGTGCCTTTATCAAAATGCAGGGTATCTTCCAGCCCGTTAAAGCTGAATTCAAAGGTACCACTAATGTTTTCCTGTATGTTGTTCAACGAATCGGTGGCTACAACAGCAACTTCGTCTTTGGCAAAAGGGTTTTCTTTTATAGTAAAATGATTAATGGCTAAACTTGTCGTATCGGCAAAAGCAAAACCGGCCGAAACTGTCATTAAGCAAAAAATAAGGAATATTTTCTTCATGGTTTGATAAATGCTTTTAAACCCGGATAAAAATAGGGATTAATTGCTTGATTGGATTGATTATGTGGTTGGTTGAATGATTTTTTTATTGGAAGGAATATTATCCCAATTACTTCAATCAACTTAATCCACTAATTTATTACAAACAATAACTAAACTATTGCCAATTTGTTTATCTAAGCATTACAAACAATGTGTACTATTGCTTGTAGTAATACAGGCCAAACAAACCAATCCAGTACCCGCAATAAGGGTATATTTTTATGAATGAATTAAGTATTGTTCTTGGCGCTGACCGTCCGGATCTGATAAAAGAAGAAACGTTACCGGAATTATTTCGCAGAACGGCACAGGAATATCCCGATAAAACTGCCCTGATATTTCACGATGAATCACTAACCTACTCCGAACTCGACGAGTGGAGCGATGCCATAGCCGCTTATCTTACCAAAAAAAATATAGGTCGTAACTGTTATGTTGGCGTTTGGTGGCAGCGCGGATTAGAATTGCATGCTATTATTTTAGGGATAGTTAAGGCCGGGGCAACCTACGTACCTGTTGACAGGGAGATACCGGCCGAACGTGTTGAAGTGATATTGGAAGAAGTAGGCGCCGCAGCTTGTTTCAGCATGGAGCGGCTGAATGTTAAATGCCCTATGTTGAAGATACCCGTTAAAGGTCCGAAGTCTGAAGCCGGAAGTCCGAAGTTTGAGAAAGAATCCCGTGTCGTGATAGAAGGGGTTGCTTCTCCCAAACCATCAGATTGTGCTTACGTACTATATACCTCCGGCAGTACCGGTAAACCCAAGGGGATACCCATCAGTCATGGGCAGATATGCCATTTGGTACGATCTGAACAAACTATATTGCAGATAAAACCTACCGATAAAGTTTACCAGGGCTTTTCGGTGTCGTTTGATATGTGGTGCGAAGAAACCTGGATCAGCTATTTCGTGGGTGCTACGTTATGGGTTGCCGATAATACCACCTCAAAAGCAATTGATGAGCTTTCAGATACCCTGAAAAGGGAAAATATTACCATTTTGCACGCTGTGCCAAGTTTGCTGGCCGTTATGGAAGATACCCTGCCATCGTTGCGGCTGGTTAATGCCGGGGGCGAGGCCTGTACGCCGCAGGTGCTGGCCAAATGGGCCAAAGAGGGTGTGCTATTCTTCAATAGCTATGGCCCTACGGAAACTACGGTAACTGCAACCATAGGGACGCTTAATAAAGGCGATGCAATAGTAATAGGCCAGCCGCTGCCTAATTATAATTTGGCTGTGGTTGATGAAGCCCTTAACCCCCTGCCTATGGGCGAGGCTGGTGAATTGGTAATTACAGGGCCAGGCGTATCAAATGGTTATGTAAGGCTGCCCCAGCTTACTAAAGAAAAATTTGTGGCAAAACCCGCTTCTCTTGCTATGCTACCCGGCAAAACGGTTTATCGCACAGGGGATATCGCGATCATAAATAAAGATGGCAGCGTTGATATGCAAGGCCGCATGGACGATCAGATAAAGCTGCGCGGTTACCGTATAGAGTTAGGCGAGATAGAATCAAAACTGAACGAAATTGCAGGGGTACGGTCGGCTGCCGTGGCTGTAAAAAAGGATAGCGCCGGGCACGAGCACCTGGTGGGCTATGTGGTGACCGAAGGGCTGGCCTGTATCGAGGAAAATGTTTTTAGGGCCGAGCTGTCAAAAGGTTTGCCATCGTATATGGTGCCTTCGGCGATAGTTGTAATGCCCGAAATGCCACGCATGCCAAGCGGTAAAATAAACCGCAAGGCGCTGCCTGTGCCAACATCATTAATGGTTGATATGGATAGCCCAGCCGAAACGCTGGACATGAATGCCCCGGTTACCGACAGGATATTGGCCGTGTTGCACAGGATATTCCCTAACAGGGAGATTAATCCCTCAATGGATTTTTTTACCGATTTGGGTGGACATTCATTACTGGCTGCGGGTTTTGTTTCACAATTGCGGCGTGATGCCGGTTTGCCGAATGCTTCGTTGAAAGACGTTTACATCAACCGTCCCTTAAGCAATTTAATCGAAGTATGGGGCACAAGGGCCGAGGTCAAGGCAAAACCAAAACGTGTATTCAATAAAATACCGGTTTTGCGGCATATTGCCTGCTGGTCGGCGCAAACTGTTGCGCTGTTGGTTGTTTACGGGCTATTTGCATTCCAGATATTTATTCCCTACCTGGGCTATTATTATATGGACCAGGAAACCAACAATAACATACTTTATTCTATCATTGCTTCGCTGGTGCTGTTTGCTATTATCCCGCCCATATTTACAGTTTTATGTATTGGCACCAAATGGCTGATAATAGGCAAAATGAAAGCAGGCGATTACCCGCTTTGGGGCACTTATTATTTCAGGTGGTGGCTTGTAAAAACCATGCAACGTTTGTTGCCAGCCCAGTTTTTAAATGGTACGCCGCTTTACCCGGCCTATCTGCGCTTATTGGGGATGAAAATAGCGCCCGATGCGCAAATAAGTGAATTTAGCTTTGGCGCCGAGGACCTGATAACTATTGGCAGCGATGTAAGTATCAGCTCGCAAACCAATTTGAACAATGCTTTTGTTGAGGATGGCATGTTGAAACTTCGTCCGATAACACTTGGCGATCATGCTTATATCGGCAGCAGTGCCATTATATCTGGCGATAGCACTATAGACGCCTGGGGCGAATTGCAGGACCTTAGCTTTTTGCAGCCCGGCAAAATCATTGCCTCGGGCGAGGTATGGCAGGGCAGCCCCGCACAATTAAAGGAAAAGAAAAATATCGCTGATCTGCCGCAGCCCTTATATGTATCAACTATTACCCGCAGAAAATATAAGATTTTATTTATTTTATCGATACTGGTTTTTCCGTTCATTATCCTGCTACCGTTGTTGCCAACCATTATTGCTATAAATAAGCTGGACAACGCTTCAGGCGATTATGATTTTAGCTATATGGTACATGCCCCTTTGCTGGCTTTGTTGTATATCGCACTTTTTGCTTTCGAAACTATTGTGCTTACCCGTTTACTGCAATGGGGCATAAAACCGGGCAAATACCCCGTTTACAGTATGTTTTATGTACGTAAATGGTTTGCTGATCAACTGATGTCATTAAGTCTCATCGTCTTGCACCCTATTTATGCAACGGTTTATGTGGCGGGCTTTTTCAGGGCGCTTGGCGCCAAGATTGGGAAGGATACCGAAATATCTACCGCAAGCAGCGTAACACACCCGCTGTTGGCCATTGGCGATGGCGCTTTTGTTGCCGATGCTGTCACCCTCGGCGAAGCGGATATCCGCGGCCAGCAACTCATACTGGACAATACCACCATTGAAAATAATAGTTTTGTAGGTAACAGTGCGCTTATCCCGCAAGGGTACCATCTCAACAGTAACATGCTTATTGGTGTACTATCCACCCCGCCAGATAAAGCGCAGATGGAAGCTAACAGCGCAAGGGATTGGTTTGGTTCGCCCGCTATCCCATTGCCGCGCCGACAGGAAAGCAACCCTTTTCCGCCGCAGCTAACCATTCATCCCCATATAAGCAGGAAAATTGCACGTGGTATTGTTGAATTTATAAGGATCGTTTTGCCCGAAACTTTTATTATCTGCTGCTCCATTTTATTTATTGCCTATGGCCACGACCTGGTAACCGAGGAGCCTTTATGGAAGATAATTTTATATTTCCCCTTTTATTACCTGTTTTATATGGGTATCCCCGCCTTTTTGATGACCGTTTTATTAAAATGGGCCTTCATCGGTAAATACAAACCCAAACAACGGCCCATGTGGAGCTGGAACGTTTGGCGAAGTGAGGCTATTACTTCAACTTATGAAGCATTGTCTATCCCATTCTTTTTAGAGTACCTGCAAGGCACGCCATGGCTGCCTGTGGTGATGCGGATATTGGGTGTAAAAACCGGCAAAAGGATATTTATGAATACCACCGATATTACCGAGTTTGATATGGTGACCATTTGCGACGATGCTGCCCTTAACGCCGATTGCGGCCCGCAAACCCACCTTTTTGAAGACCGCGTGATGAAAGTGGGCGCCGTAAAAATAGGGGCAAGGAGCAGCATTGGCGCGGGCACCATTATTTTGTACGATAGCGAATTGGGCGATGATACCAATATCGAAGCCCTATCATTAGTAATGAAGGGTGAACGGTTATCGCCCGGGACGGATTGGACAGGTAGCCCGGTTAAGCCGGCTTAAAAAACTAAAACTTTTGTCATTGCGAGGAGGAACGACGAAGCAATCTCGTAGCTATTCATAACGACCATACATGGCGATTGGAGTCCGTCCGCTTGTAATGGCGGGTTCTATTGATCTTTTAGCAAAATCCTACCGGAATCGATTAACTACCGACCCAACCACCTCCTTTATATACATAGCCCATCCATTAAAAACCCCTGGGTCAGGTATAAAGTCAAATATGGTGATCCTGCTGTTCCCGGCGATGTAATTGCATGGATAAGGTACCACCGGTATTTTTTCCCTGTTAAAAATGCCGAGCGCACGGCGCATATGAAAGGCTGATGTTATCAGCAAATACGGTGGTTGTAAATGGCCTTGAGCAAGCACCTTTTTTGAAAACGCGGCATTTTCAAGCGTGTTGCGGCTTTGATCCTCTATTAAAATCAAACTGTCGGGCACATTTAACAACCTTAACTGACTTTTGGCCCAATCGGCTTCTTTAAACTTGCTGGCTAATAAATTGCCGTTTCCGCTTGTAATAAGTATGTGTGAGACCTTTCCGGTTGATAATAATTTAAGGCCTTGTATAAACCTGTCAGCCAGTCCGTTGAAAGCCCCTCCTCCGTTTGCAGTTTCACCCGAAAAGCCACCCAAAACAATGGCACAACTATACTTATTGGCTGTTAAGGGTACAGGTTTTACATCCCAATGCCTTGCAAACATGCTTAGTAAAACGGGGTTGGAAAAGATAAATAATATGGTCGCCGAAATAATTAAATACCTGCGTTTGAGGTGTGGTTTTTTTACTACTAACGCAGCCACTAAAAAGGCCATGAACCACGAGAACGGCAAGATGAAAAATAGCAGGAGTTTTGACAGTATAAAAAACATGTGGTCAATTTAGGATAAAAATACTTTTTTAAAGGGATAAATTGATTTTTTACACGATACACTCCTTGAAAAATACTTTTGCTTTATGAGGGCAATCCCTCGTGGTTGCCCTTACACGGTGGGCGCCACCCGGACGAAAAATCATTTACCCGATTAACCAGGATACCCAATAGCAAAACGCACACACTGTTTGTTGGATAATTACCTAATCAAATTGTCATAATCGTCAAACCATAGATGGCCGTTAAAGTAAATCCATCCCTCATTCGTCTTCTTTAATAAAATGAGGAATGATTTAACGAATGGCTGATAAGACCAAAAATATTGTACGGGCAGTAAGCGATTATGGCAAAGGACTTTTTAACTTTATACGTGGGAAGGTAAATACCGAAGCTGACGCAGAAGATATTTTGCAGGATGTTTGGTACCAGCTAAGCAATATCAACGATACCGATGAAATTGACCAGTTGCGCGGCTGGCTGTTTAAAGTTGCGCGCAATAAAATAATTGATAAAAGCAGGAAGAAGACAGAAGAATTAATTGACGACCTGGTTTACCAGGATGATGAGGATGAAATTAATTTTGCAGATATTTTATTGCAGGATGAAAATGACCCCGAATCGGTATATATAAAAGAAGTATTTTGGCAGGAATTATTTGAAGCGCTTGATGAGCTGCCCGAAAACCAGCGGCAGGTTTTTATATGGAACGAACTGGAAGATAAAACCCTGCAGCAAATTGCTGATGAAACCGGCGAAAAGCTGAAAACTATTATATCCCGCAAAGGTTATGCAGTTAAATATCTGCGCCGCCGGCTGGAAACATTGTATAACGAATTTTTAGATTTTTGATAAATGATTTACCTGCTTAAGCAAAACCACAAACAATGAAACGGAAGTTTTTATACGGTCTTTTTTATTTAGCGGTATTTCTGCTGTTAAGCCTTGCGTTAATGTTTTTATGGAACAGGCTTTTGCCACCGATATTAAACGTAACCGCTATTAATTATTGGCAGGCCCTGGGTTTAATGGTATTATGCCGCATATTATTCGGCAACTTTCGTTTTGGCTGGTTTATGGGCATGCGTGGTGATAGCCCCCGGCATCTTTTAAAAGATAAACTCATAGGCATGAGCGAGGAAGACCGTGCCGCCTTTAAAGAAGAATGGCGTAAAAGGTGTGAGGGGAGGCGGTAGAAACTAAGTTCTACCTTTTTGTTATTCTGAGCGAAGCGAAGAATCTTCTTCGATTTGCAATCTGCGCCATACAATAGCAACCATGCATAGTCCGTAAACACGGCGCAGAAGATTCTTCGCTTCGCTCCAGAATGACAAACTAAAAAAAAATCAAATCCCATAAAGTAATTTCCACCTACATCCGTCTTCCCTGATATAAAGGCACTAAAGCCTTATTAAAAAGAATGTAAAATGTTTAGAAATTATAATTCAGCAAGAGGCGCGCAAGGTTGCGGCCCTGCACACGGAAAATACGGCCATTTCAGGGGCGAGCACTTTCGCCGGCCAAAATACAGCTTGCCCATAAATATTGCAGACAATGAAACCAATTTCGAGGTTTATGTTTATGCTTTGGGGTATGCGAAAGAGAATATAAAGATCTCGGTTCAGGACGATGTGCTGTATATCAGCGGTACCCGCACGGTTGATGAAGAAAATCTGCCAAACTTCAGCAAGCAGGAATATCCTATAAAATCATTCGAAAGGATGCTGAACTTAAACGGCCAGGTGGCTATCGAAAACATCAGTGCAAAACAGGAAGATGGCGTACTGATCATCACTCTTCCCAAAAATGCTGAGGCGCGAAAACCTTCGCAGGAGATACCGGTGAATTAATTCGTTGCAGTCAAACATAAAACAGGCCCGGTCACAACCGGGCCTGTTTTATGTTGTTAAATGACCGCCAAACAGGTAAAATTTGACCCTTGTACTAATTTAGTCAAATAGTTTATTTTTACAATCGCGTGAATTTTGATATGAAATTTTAACTTTATTTTCGTGAACTGTAACTAAAAAGTTGCATTTTTACTTGTTATCTCCATCTTATCCTCAATGAGAAAAAAGATATTGTTTATCACCGGTTCAATGAACCAAACATGGCAAATGCATGCAATATCACAACATTTGCCCGAATATGATTGCTGGTTCAGCCAGTTTTTTACCGATTCGCACGTGTATAATTGGCTTATTAAGCATACGCCGATAGCAAAAAAGACAATATTTTCCGGTCAGTTCAAAGAGAATTCCGAAAAATATTTGCGGGCACAAAATCTTCAGATTGACTACCAGGCGAAGAAAAACAACTATGACCTAATTGTTTATTGCTCCGATCTTCATATCCCCAAACGTTTACAGCAAAATAAAATAGTGTGGGTACAGGAGGGGATGACAGACAAGTTTACTTTATTAAGCCGGTTAGTAAGAGCCCTGAACATATCCCCTATGTTTGCCGGTGGCACCTCGTTGAATGGGTCGTCAAATATTTGCGATGTATATTGCACCGGCTCCGAAGGTTATAAGCAGCAATTTATAAAACTGGGTACTGATGCCGATAAGATAATTATAACAGGCATCCCCAATTATGATAATATCGAGCAGTTTCTTGATAACGACTTCCCTTATAAAGATTATGTATTGGTGGCCACTACAGATATGCGCGAAACTTTCAGGATGGAAAACAGGCCGGCATTTATCAGGAAAGCCGTAGAAATAGCAAATGGCAGAAAGCTGCTTTTCAAGCTTCATCCTAACGAGAAATTTGAACGCGCAGAAGCAGAGATCAGAAAACACGCCCCGGCCGGAACATTGATCTATCGTACAGGCAATACCAACCACATGATAGCTAATTGCAGCGAACTTATAACGCAGTATTCAACAGTAGTGTATGTTGGTTTGGCACTCGGCAAAAAAGTGCATTCGTATTTTAAGCTTGATGAATTAAAACGCCTTGCACCCTTACAAAATGAAGGTGCCTCGGCCCTTAATATTGCAAATATTTGCAAAGGATTTTTACAGCCTGCCGCAAAAGAGGAGTACCTGCACGATACCCCATCGTTGATGGCAGCTAATTGGTTGTAAGTTATTTATGGGTTATGATAAAATAAAAACGGGAGCAATCAAATCGCACCCGTTTTATTTTGTCGTGTATTTTATTCGTTAAACCCGGTATCCCGCAGCCTGATATAGTCATCAAGTGTTTGTACCTTAACGCCTTTCTCCCGCATCTTTTTTATAAATTGCGCGTTTACGCCATGATCTACCAATTCCTGGGCTTTATCAAGGGTAAGGTCTTTAAACCCTAACTCAGTAATACTCTTTATAAAATTGGCGTTTACGCCATGGTCTATTAACTCCTCGGCCCTGTCGAGCGTTACCCCTTTATAACCCATATTTTGCATAGTGTGAATAAATTCAGGGTTTACGCCATGGTCGCGCAGTTCCTGCGCTTTTTCAAGCGTAATATCTTTATAACCCATTTCACGTATGCTGCTGATATATTCAGGGTTCACGCCATGGTCGCGCAGGTCAACCGCCCTGTCGAGCGTTATTTTTTCGTAGCCCATTTTCTGAATGCTGGTAATAAACCTGGGGCTAACGCCATGATCGCGCAGTTCCAATGCTTTATCCAGCGGGATATTTTCCTTATATCCCATTTCGTGAAAACTGTTTACAAATCGGGCGTTTACGCCATGCTCCCTTAACTCAATTACTTTACCAAGCGACGGGTGCCCCCAGCTTTCAGTTTTAAAAAGGCCAAAATAATCTGCGAATACCCTGCGGTTAAGGTCTTGCTCGGCCAGGTCTTTAAAATTCTCGTTAGATACATTGGCATAGCCGTTTGCTTTCAAATATTCAAAGTAACCCTTATTGATATCTGTAAAGAAAACAGCCAGCATCAACTGTTTATCAAGCCCCGAATAACCTTTTTGTACCAGGTACGATTTAAAGCCCGCATCTTCGGCAAAAGTGTAAAAACCATTCCCCTTGCCGCCTGCAAATAAGCCTTTAAAGGTTACGGTGCCGGCATCACGTGTTATTTTAAAGGTGCCCTCATTGCCTGTTGGCAAAGTGCCAAGTTCAGCCAATGAAAACATCCTGCCGGTATTCCAGTCTTCCCCGGTAAACATAATGTTAACCCTGTCATCTTCAATATAAGCCGACCACGTGCCCGGCACGTGGTTCCCGCCAAAATTCGACCATCCGCCGTCATCGTCCCTGTTTTCCACCTTAGTTTTAACAGTAACCTTAACCTTTTGCTGCGATTGCGCGGTAAAAGTTGTTGCTGCTACCAGGATAACTGATAGCCCCGCAATTAATATTTTTTTCATGATATGATTTTTTCCTAATCTCTAATCACCAACCTCTAATTAACTAACCCCTATTTATCATCACCAAACGAATTCTTCAACCTCATATATTTCCTCAAATCGGTTGATTTAAACCCTTTCTCCTGCATAGATGCCACATATTCTGGGGTAACACCATTTGATTTTAAGCCTGGCAGTTCATTTAACGGGATATCGGTAAAGCCAAGTTTTTTAAATCCGTTGATAAATTCAGGTGTTATATCCATCGATTTTAGCGGGATCAGGCTGTGTATGGCAATATCCTTATAACCTATGGCTTCAAATCCTTTTATAAACTCGGGGGTAATATCCTGTGATTTTAAAGCGATGAGGTCATGTACCGGGATGTTTTTATAACCTGCATCCTCGAAGGTTTTTATATAAGCGCCATCAATATTTTGTGATTTTAGCGCGATAAGGTCATGGGCAGGAATATCTTTATAGCCCAAATCAATAAAGCTTTTTACAAACTCGGGGGTAATATCCATCGACTTCATAGCGGTTAGCTGGTTATAAGGAATATTATCATACCCAACTGCTTTAAATGAATTTACATAGGCCGCATCGATATTCATCGATTTATAGGCTATTATTTGATGTGCCGGTGGCAGCTCTGTTTTGCCATCTTCATTCTTTTGGATTTTCAGGCTCCTGATGTAATCACCGGTAATATCCTGAGATTTAAAAGCAACAAGTTCATGAATGCTGATATCAGGATAGCCGGCATCCCTTATCTCCTTAACGTAAGCTTCGTGGATATGCATTGATTTGGCCGATACCAGCTCATTTGGTGTAATATCCGGGAAACCGTTCGCCTTCCACATTTTTATATATGGCTCATCAACTTTAAGCGCAGCCAATGAAACCAGGCGGTTCGCGTTGATGTCTTTAAAACCATTTCTTGCTATCATTTCAACATAGCTCTTTTTAAGGTCGACCATGAAGTACGAAAATTCATTACGGTCTTCATCGCCGGTGAATCCCTGGCTTTTTACAAAATCGCCAAAGGCTTTATCGGGGGTGAATTTAAAGTGGCCGAAGCCCATATCGTCGTCGAATTTACCGGTGAATACTATTGTGCCTGCTTCTCTTTTTAGCGAAAATTCGCCCTTTTGTCCTCTTGGAAGGCTTGGGAAATCGCTTAGCAAAAAATAATCGCTGTTTGACCAACTGTTGTCGTCCGAATCGCTCCTGAATTCTATCCTTACCTTATCGCCTTTTATTTCGGCAAACCAGCTGCCTTCGTTATGGTTGTTCCAAACGGCGTCGATATTTACATCTACGTTAACATCCGGCGTTACAACAGGGTTAACGTTTACATTAACATTTGGCGTTACAACAGGGTTAACAAACGCGTGGACATTTGCATTTACCATGGGTGTTACCACAGCGTTTACATTTGCATTTACCACAGGCGTAACAACCGCATTTACATTTGCGTTAACTACAGGCGTAACCACAGCGTTAACGTTACTGGTGATAACAGACGTAATTACAGGAACCGGCGTAACAACAGGCGTTACAACCACCTGTCCGTACGAAGGGCCTGCAAGCAGGGCGGTTAAAGGCAGCAGGAAGAAATACTTCCACCGGCTGATATTTAATTTTTTTGAGTTCATAATTGATCGGTTTTTTATTTTGGTATTACAGACGTTTCTGTTTTAATTCGGTTACTTATTTTTATATTTTTTATTAAAAAAATTGCAAAGTCCGCTCTGGCCAGCCCTTTTTAAGGGACGGATGATAGCGGCCATGCACTGCCGCTATCTCTTAATTTAACTATACTGGTTTACTTATTATCATCACCGAAGGAGTTCTTCAGCTCTATATACTTATTAAGGTCTTCCGATTTAAAACCCTTATCGCGCATATGGCTCACATATTCGGGGGTTACGCCGGTTGCTTTTAACGAGGTGGCTTCGTTTAGGGATATGTTAGGATACCCTATTTTTTTGAAACCCTCGATAAATTCAGGGGTGACGCCAGTTGATTTTAATCCTGCAAATTCATCTATCGAAACATCCTTAAACCCAGCATCCTGGAAGCCTTTTATATACTCGGGGGTGATGTCAAGCGCTTTTAAGCTGTTTAACTCGGTTAATGGGATGTCTTTATAGCCAACGCTTTGGTAACCTTTAGCAAAATCGGGCGTTATGCCCATTGCCCTAAGTGAAACCAAATCGTTCAGCGGGATATTTTTATAGCCTGCATTTCTGAAGCTTTGAGCGAATTCGGGGGTAACCCCAACTGATTTCATACTCACCAAATCATTGCCTGGGATGTTCCTGTAACCAATATCCGCAAAGCCTTTCGCAAACGCGGGCGTTACGCCGACAGACTTCATCGATACAAGTTCGTTTGCCGAAATATGCGTATACCCGGCGTTGCGTAAGCTTGCAACATATTCAGGCGATACACCAACCGATTTCATCGAAACCAGGTCGTTAGCCGCAATATGTGTATATCCCGAATTTTTGAGGCTTGCCACATAAGCAGGCGTAACGCCTACCGATTTCATGCTGGTTAATTCATTGGCATCTATGTCCCTGTAACCAATATCGCTAAGGGCTTTTACATAGGCGGGGTCAACACCGACTGATTTTAACGATACCAGTTCATTTGCCGGGATATTTTTATAGCCAGCGCTGCGTAAACTTTCAATATAAGCCGGGGTAACGCCTACGGCTTTCAAACTGGTCAGTTCATTTAAAGGGATGTTAGCGTAGCCAGCTTTTTTAAGCCCATCGATGTAATTAGCATCAACATTAAGCGCCTTTACGGATACAATGTCATCGGCCGACATATTTGCTTCTGGCGCTTCATCGGCTTTGTCCGCTTTATCACCTTCTGCCGCTTTTGGTGGCTTTGGCAGGCTGCTGATAAACTTCCCGGTAACCCCGGTTGCCTTAAAGCTAACCAGTTGGTCGAAAGTTAAATTTTTATAACCAGTTTTTTGTATCTCGCTTACATATTCGGCGGTTACGCCTACAGCTTTGCCCGATACCAATTGCTCCGTAGTGATGTCAGGATAGCCATTTGCCTTCCAGAAACGGATATAAGGCTCATCAACTTTAAGCGCACCCATCGAAATAAGGTCGTTTTTTGAAAGATTTTTGTAGCCGTTATTTTCAAGCATTACCACATAATCCTTTTTTATGTTGATCACAAAGAAGGCAAAGTCGTCGCCGTCTTCAAGTTCGGTTATGCCATGCTGGCTTAAATAAGCCTTAAATTGCGGGTCGGCAGTGAATTTATAGTGACCGTAGCCCTGGTCGCCGTCAAATTTCCCGTTGAAGAGGATAGTGCCGGCTTCCCGGGTTAAATTGAAATCAGCTCTTTTATCACGTGGTATATTCGAAAATTCGCTCAGCTTGAAATCCGAATTACTCGACCAATTATTGTCATCCGAATCGCTCCTGAATTCTATCCTTACTTTTTCTCCCCTGATACTCGCAAACCACGAACCTTGCGCCCTTTCGCCATCCCGCCCCTTGTTATTATGATTGTGTACATGCGCGCTCCTTTTTGCAGTTTGGCTATAAGCAAACGGGTCGTTAAATATACAGGCCAGTATGCCCAGCAATGGCAGCAGGAAGAAGTATTTCCACATGATATGGATGTTTGATCTTTTAGCATTCATCATCAATATCCGTTTTTTTAATAACGACTGGTTGTAATTGGTAGTAATGCCCAGCGATAGGTGAGGGGCCGATACTTTCAGCAGGCTCATCTGGTAGCTGGCCCTTTCAACTTCTTTATGCTCAAGCACAGCGTCATCGGTTAAAAACTCAAGGTTGCTTTCAACTTCGGTGCGGTATAGCCAGGCAAAGGGGTTAAACCATTGCAAAACTAAAACCAACTCGGCAATTAAAATATCAAAGCTGTGGCGCTGCTCTATGTGTACCTTCTCGTGCAGTAATATCTGGCTGTAAGTTTCCCAGTCGTATTTTTCGGGGTTAATGAATATATTATTACCGAACGAACATGGCGCTTTATCGCCGGTAAGCTCAACAATGCGGAATTTGCCATCCCTTATAAAAGGTTTGGTATAGGCCTGGAAAAGTAGCACTATTAATTGCAGCACAAGGTTAAGCGCAAATGCTATTACACCTATCCAGTATAAATAAAACAGCCATTTTACAGCGCGTTGTAATAGCGGGGTTTCCTGTATAGTTGCTTGCGGCGCTTGCTTAAATTTAGTTACCGGCGTTGCCTTTTCAATCGCTTTGGCTTTAGCATTAACAATGGCCTTAGCCACAATTTGATTTTTTATCGCTTCGTTTTGCGATATGGTTGCGACCGGTTGGTTAACTGCCGGGTTTGCATTTATCTCAACCGGTTTAGTGCCTTCCCTGAAAGCCCATTGTTGCGGCACCGGGATCAACGGCAGTGCAAACGACAATGCCAGGCAAAAAACCAATACCACCCGGTTTAACCGGTAAAATGTTTCCTTTTGTAATAATAGTTTGTAAAACAAAAGGCAAACCGATATAAGTAGCGCTACATGCAATATATAGGGTATCATTTCTTTTGCGATTTAATGAGGTTTACAATTTCATTCAATTCTTCTTCCGATATTTTTTGTTCTTTGGCAAAAAACATCAGCATGTTTGGGTACGAACTATCAAAGTATTGGTTAACTATATCCGTCATGGCATGTTTTTGATACTGCTCTTTTGATATGACAGGGAAATAGCGGAAAACGTTACCAATATGTTGGTGTCCTAAAAAGCCCTTGTCTTCCAAAATCTTTACCATGGTGGCAATAGTATTATAGTGGGGCTTCGGGTCGGGCATTTCCTGGATGATCTCTTTTATAAAGGCATTTTCCAGCTGCCAGCAGGCCTGCATTATTTGTTCTTCTCGTTTAGCCAGTTTTTGCATAACAATTATAATTTTTTTATAAAGGTGATACTAATTAATTAGTATTGCAACTAATTGATTAGTATTTGTGAAAATATTTTTGTAAGTTATTGATTTAGAGTGAGAAAAAAAGACTAAGATTAATAGGATTTTATGATTATAGGATAAAAAAGCACATATCATCCTACAATCTTAAAATCCTACAAATCATAGTCCAACCGTCCGCCCCCGCACACCTCCATATCAAATCCGAACGGATTAGTATTTTGTAATTACTCCTAATTATCTCATAATAAACAATTTACAACAATGGCATAATCTTAGCGGTGGCCTATGCCTAAAAGCTTGCATCATGATCAAAAACTACTTCCTCATCGCGTTCAGGAACCTGAAAAAGAATAAGGTATTCTCTTTCATCAACATCTTCGGCTTAGCCGTAGGTATGGCAGCGGGGCTGCTGATCATTCAATATGTCACCTTCGAACTTAGCTTCGACAACTTTCACGCAAAAAAGGACAGGGTGTTCAGGGTAACGCAGGACAGGTATGAGCATGGCAAATTGGCTACCCAATGGGCGGCCGGCGCGTTTGCCGAAGGGAATAGTTTTAAAAATAATTTCCCCCAGGTGGAGGATTTTGTAAAAATAGTAGGTTCGGGTTCGGTGCTTGCCATTAATAACGAGCGGAAGATCGTCCTCGAAAAGTCGTACTTCGCCACTCCGTCTTTCTTTAATGTTTTTAGCTACCCGCTCATTAGCGGCGACCCGAAAACGGCTTTAAAAGAAGTCTATTCGGTGGTAATTACCGAAACAGTTGCCAAAAAACTTTTTGGAACTGCCGATGCAGTAGGCAAAACATTTAAATATGATGTTAACGTTATGAAAGTTACCGGCGTAATGAAGGATTACCCGGATAATACGCATTTCAGGAGCGACCTGCTGATTTCGTACAGCACCTTTTTAAAATTTGTAGGTCCGAAAAATGACATTGATAATGCCTGGCTTAACGATGGAGCCCTTACTTATCTTTTATTAAAACCAGGTGTCGATCCAAAACAACTCGAAGCTAAGTTCAAACCGTATGTAGACCAGGTATATAAAAAGATCAACTGGTCGGGCGCCAGCGCGGTTTACCATTTGCTGCCTTTAGAAAAGATTCATCTTTCGCCAAATTTTATGGGCGAAGCCGAGCCGCATGGCGATGGCAAGTCCGTTTATTTATTGGCCGGCATAGCTATTTTTGTGATCATCATCGCCTGGATCAATTATATTAATTTATCCACTGCGCGCGGTATTGGCCGCGCAAAAGAGGTAGGTGTGCGTAAAACGCTGGGTTCCAATAAAAGCCAGCTGCTATGGCAGTTTATGCTGGAGGCCTTGCTGCTCAATGGCCTGGCGGTTGTGCTGGCTATTGTGCTCATCATCCTGTTCCTGCCAATTTTCTCCGCCATATCCGCTCAGAATGTTAGCCTCGTTTTATTACTGTCACCGGTATTCTGGCTGGCAGTTGCCGGGCTGGTTTTGGTCGGTTCATTCTTCTCGGGTTTTTACCCGGCCATTGTACTTTCCAGCTACCAGCCGGTAGAAGTATTGAAAGGTAAATTGTCTGCTTCTTCACGTGGTGTCATCTTACGGAAAGTAATGGTAGGCTTTCAATTTGCGGCATCTATATTTTTACTTATCTGGTCGCTAACTGTTTACCAGCAGGTGAGCTTTATGGAAAAACAGAGCCTCGGTATCAACATCAACCAAACCCTGGTGATCAAACCTCCGCTGGCGCATATCGATTCTTTTTCCCGCGTGATGACCGCCTTTAAGGATGAAAGTTTGCGCGATCCATCGGTAAAAAGCATAACAGCATCCACATCCATACCCGGCGAGCCGGTGAACTGGAATGCCGGTGGTATCAAATTAAAAGGCACCGATCAATCCCAGGGTAAACAATACCGCATTATTGCCGGTGATTATGATTTTCTAAAGGCCTATGGCGTAAAGCTGATAGCAGGGCGGGTGTTCTCAAAGGATTTTTCTACCGATCCGCATGCCGTTGTATTTAATGAAAAGGCGACGGAAGAGATGGGTTTTGACAGGCCGGAACAGGCGATAGGCAAACAGATTGATTTTTGGGGGGATGTTTATACGATTGTCGGCGTAGTTGATAACTTTCACCAGCAATCATTACACGATGCTTATGATGCACTTATTTTTCGTTGTATCCCGGATGTAAGGGGCAATGTGTCAGTAAAAATAAGTACGGCAAACCTGCCGGCAACAATAGCCGCCTTAAAGGCCAACTGGAAAGAATTTTTCCCGCAGGACGAGTTCAATTATTTCTTCCTTGATCAGCATTTTAACGAACAGTACCATGCCGATAAGCAATTCGGGCAGGTGTTCGCCACCTTTACCGGGATCGGTATTTTGGTAGCCTGCCTTGGTTTATTCGGCCTGGTTTCGTACACCATCGTACAGCGTACTAAAGAGATCGGGATCCGTAAGGTCCTGGGTGCATCGGTTAATACTATCCTTCAACTGTTATATAAAGATTTTGCCCAGCTGGTGGTTATCGCCTTCCTCATTTCGGCGCCGCTGGGCTGGTGGGCCACCAGCAAATGGCTGCAAACCTATGCGTTCCGCATCGATTTGAACTGGATGCTTTTTGTAATTCCATTTATCACCGTCGCAGTTGTAGCAATGGCAACGGTATCGTACCTAAGTGTTAAAGCCGCCCTGATGAACCCGGTGATAAGTTTAAAAACGGAGTAGGGGAGTAGTGGTGAATTGTGAATATTTGTTCCCTGACGGGTTGTGAAATTTTATTTTTATCTTAGCGTTATACCAACAACAGCTTACCGCTCACCACTCACAATTCACTCCCATGCTAAAAAACTACATCAAAACCGCCTGGCGTAATTTGTTAAAAAACAAATTCTATTCGCTTATCAATATTGCCGGTTTAACCGCCGGCCTGGCAATCGGCATCATGATATTGCTTTGGGTGCAGGACGAATTAAGTTTCGATAGCTTTCATAAAAAAACACCTAATATTTATCGCCTCGAGCTTTTTGGCGGCACAGGCGCCAGCCGGCAGATATGGCCCCTCGGCGTGGCGCCAATAGGCCCGCTTTCAAAAAAGGTACTGCCGCAGATAGAAGACTTTGTGCGTATAACCCGCAAAAGTGATCTTTATCCTCCCCTTTATAAGTATCGCGATAAAGTGTTTAACGACGAAAATGCAGCCTTTGCAGATCCTTCTTTTTTTTCGGTGTTTGATTTTCACATCATACAGGGCAACCCTGCAAACCCTTTCCCGAACGATAATTCGATGGTAATCACCCAAAAGACTGCCGAAAGGTATTTCGGGAACAGCAACCCGCTTGGTAAAATTATTTCGACCAGTTACAGGGAAAACTTTACCGTAACCGGTGTCATTAAGGATTTTCCGGATAATTCAAGTATTAATTATGATATGATTATGCCTATCAGTTATCATATTCATCACCAGCCTCCCGGGGTAGATCTCAATACCAATTTTATGTGGTATAACTACGAAACCTATTTGTTGCTAAAACCCGGTACAGATTTAAAAAGCCTCTCGGTTAAAATAAGGCAGGTGCATCTTAACCATAAACCCGACGATACCGACGCCGATTACCTGCTGCTTCCCCTTTCAAAAATGCACCTCTACAATGCCGACCTTACCGACAAAGGCATCGTCACAGTAAGGATATTTATCATTATCGCGCTGCTCATACTGGTTATCGCCTGTATAAACTATGTAAACCTGTCGACAGCGCGATCTATGCTGCGTGCAAAAGAGATCAGCATGCGCAAAATTGTCGGCGCGGCAAAATCGCACCTCTTTATGCAGTTTATTGTCGAAACAGCATTACTATTCCTGCTGGCCGCAGCCTTCGCCATCGGCCTTATATTTATACTTATGCCGTTGTTTAACCAGGTATCCGGAAAACAATTGGTATTTAACCTTGCCGATTATCGCATCTGGCTTGTTATATTGGCCACAATTGCCGGTACGCTGGCTGCATCCAGCATTTATCCCGCGCTGCTGCTTTCCTCGTTCCAACCTTTAAAAGCCTTAAAAGGCAAAATATCCGCCGGAATCGGCGATGTGCTCTTCCGCAAAATACTGGTGGTTACGCAGTTTGTATTTTCTATTGTACTTATCGTCGGCACAATCGTGATCACCGGCCAGTTAAACTACATCCGGTCGAAAGACCTCGGTTACGACAAAACAAATGTATTTATCTTTGATATGCGCGCTATCGGGCCCCATTATGACGCCGCACGCGCCGAAATGCTGAAACAGCCCGGTGTTCTTGATGTGACGCGTTCCAGCGCGCCAATTGTGAGTGTCGGCGGACAGGATGGTACACCCGAATGGGATGGAAAACCTGCAAATTCAACCTTCATCGTTCATCCGATGGTTGTCGACAAGGATTTTATACCCTTTTTTAAGTTGAAAATGGCAACAGGTTCGGCATTTACCGGAGCTGTGAGCGACCAGGCTCACTTTATTTTAAACGAAGCTGCTGTAAAGGAAATCAGTATGAAAAACCCCATCGGCAAGCGCTTTAAAATAGATGGCAACGAAGGCACCATCATTGGCGTTGTTAAAGATTTTCACTTTGCATCGATGAAAGAAAAAATCGGGCCGACTGTTTTTCTTTACACGTCAAACTTCCTGCCTTATGTATATATAAAAACTACAGGCCGCGGTGCGCCAAAAGCCATCAAAGCTGCCGAAACCCAGTTTAAGCAATACAACAGCCAATATCCTTTTAACTACCGGTTTTTGGATGATATTTTTAACAACCTGTACAAAGGCGAACAGACCGAAGGCAAATTATTTAACTATTTTGCCACCATAGCCATATTTATCTCCTGTCTCGGTTTACTGGGTTTGGCCGCTTACACTGCGCAAGTGCGAACCCGCGAAATTGGCGTACGAAAAGTATTAGGAGCAAGTGTAAGTGGTATTGTAGGACTGCTGGCAAGGGATTTTGTAAAGCTGGTATTTATAGCCATAATAATAGCAACACCCCTGGCTTGGTTTGCCATGTACAAATGGCTGCAGGACTACGCTTATCGTATAAATATTGGCTGGTGGGTATTTGCGCTCGCCGGCACGATCTCGATTATTATTGCGTTTATTACCATCAGCTTTCAAACAATCAAAGCCGCGCTGATGAACCCTGTGAAGAGCCTTCGCTCAGAGTGAGCTTACGCTTGCGCCGAAGCCTCAGCGTAGGAGTATGGCTCCCGAAGATAGCTTGAGGGGCGAATGAGGAAGGGCGAAATTTACAAAGTTTTAAAACTTCGTAAGTTTTTCTCAGCCTTGAAGCCAAACAGCCTAATTAAAAAAGGGTAAACTTGAAACCGGATTAATACATTAACTGTTCCGTTTCGGAATATTAAAAAATTGATTACCAGCAACTTGCATCGGTTTCGTCAAAAATGCTTATTTGATATTGTTTGATTATCAATTACTTATCTAAATTTGATAAATCATCAAAATGAGGAACATGCTGATAATGAGCATGTTTCATAGTGTTCCGCAGCGTTCCGTTTTGTAAAAGTGGAACGCTTAGCCCGATAAATATCGGTTTCCGGGAATTAGTAAGTTTTCTCCATTTATATGGCCACTTGTTTTTTCTTCCCCTCTATATCCGGCAAAAAACCCGTAATAATACCAATAAGCGGCAAAAACGCGCACACCTCAAAAACGTAGGTAATGCTGGTATGATCGGCCAGCCAGCCCAGGAAGGCAGAGCCCAAACCACCCATCCCAAAAGCAAGCCCAAAAAACAAGCCCGATACCATACCCACCTTGCCGGGCACCAGTTCCTGCCCGTAAACAACAATTGCAGAAAATGCCGATGAAATTATCAAACCTATAATAATAGATAAAAATATTGCCCATGATAAGCTGGCATAAGGCAGCATCAGCGTAAACGGTGCTGCCCCGAGTATCGAGAACCATATTACATATTTGCGCCCGAACACGTCGCCAAGGAAACCGCCGATAAGCGTACCCAAAGCTACCGACCCTAAAAAATAAAACAGGTATAATTGCGATTGCTGGATAGAAACATGAAACTTTCCGATAAGGAAGAAAGTAAAATAGTTCGTCATGCTGGACAGGTAGAAGAACTTGGAAAAGATAAGCAGCAGCAAAACAAACAGTGATGTATATACTTTCCTTTTTGAAAGATTATTACGTACTTCTTCTTTTTGGATAGGGTTAGCAGCCCTCATTTCCAGGTGTCCCTTATACCATTGACTAACTTTTGATAGTATGATAATGGCTATCAAGGCTGCTAAAGTAAAAAACAGGATATAGTGCTGCCCATTATTAACAACGATAAGTGCTACCAGCAAAGGGCCAATGGCGCTGCCGGCGTTGCCGCCCAGCTGGAAAATAGATTGCGCCAGCCCCTTTTTTCCGCCGGATGCCAGCCGGGCCAGCCTTGATGATTCAGGATGAAAAATAGATGAACCTACACCCATAATAGCAACTGCAATAAGCAGCGCGACAAAGGTTGACGCCTGCGATAGCATAATAACACCAGCCAAAGTTAATCCCATGCCAATGGGAAGCGAGTAGGGGCGTGGCTTACGGTCGGTAAGAGTGCCAACTATGGGCTGCAACAGGGACGCAGTTACCTGGAAAGTAAAAGTAATAAGCCCTATCTGTGTATAGTTTAAATGAAAATTTTGCTTTAGTAGTGGGTATAACGATGGGATGATAGACTGTAGCAGGTCATTTAAGAGATGGCTAACGCTTATGGCAAATAAAATACCAAAAACAGTTTTTTGTACTAATTGCTTTGGCTGGGCTTCTATCGTAGTATCCATTTTATCGGGTTGTGAAAAGATCCTCAAAAAAAGAGGGCATTGCAAATGTGCAATTTTATGCTGGCAGCAAAACAAATATCTGGATTCTTTGCATTAAGATGATAATACACACATCAGCGCCTGTAAATATTGTAACACCATGGTAAGCGACCTTACAAATTGCCACTATACCGTCATAACTCTATGGCTCTTGAAATTTCATTATTTCAATTGTAACAGAATGATTACTTTCGACTCCAATTTTAAAACCCGGTTAATTTTAATTTAATATCATAATTAAATATTGCCGGGCGATTTTGTAAATGGTATAAATGAAATTATTTTTAAAGTCAGTCGCATTAATTTTCGGGTTGTTTTTTACTATTACTGTTTTTGCGCAGGATCAGAAACCTGTACCCTTAAGAACTATACCGGTTAAGAAAAAAAATGAAGACAGTACTTTATATAAACGCGATTCGACAATAAGCAATAAAAAAGGTGTAAAACAGCAGGATGTTACTGACGTGCTTGAAGCATGGCTTAATATTCAACCCAGTAAAAAACCCGATACGGTAAGCACCAAACCTTCTTTTTCGGTCGTTCCTGCATTAGGTTATACTCTTGTTTCAAGGTTGGCCTTTGTACTGTCAGGAAATATGGCTTTCCGGACAGCCCCGCAGTCCCGCATATCCACAATAGTAGCCAGCTCAGCCATTACAGAAAATAAACAATTTACTTTTCCGATACAGAGCAATATCTGGAGTAAGGATAATACCTACAATTTTGTAGGCGATTATCGTTTTTACAAATATCCCCAAAGTACGTTTGGTTTAGGCAGCAGTTCTAACATACAGAACAACGACCCAATGGACTATTCGTATTTTCAATTTTACGAAACGGTTTTACGCCATATTGCCGGGAATTTTTATCTTGGGTTAGGCTATATATTTGATAACCATTGGAATGTTTCGGATAAAGGCAATCCAAACGGCACTGTTTCCGATTATTCGCTTTATGGTAAGTCATCCAATGATGTAGCATCTGGCTTTACATTTAATGGGTTATTAGATTCACGCGATAACGCCATTAATCCCTCAAAAGGAGCCTACCTGTCACTTCAATATAGGGATAACTACACATTTTTGGGAAGCACGAACCCCTGGCGTTCCCTCATCATTGATACCAGGAAATATATCAATTTACCCGAAGGATCGGATAATGTACTTGCCTTGTGGAACTACGAATGGCTGATACTAAGCGGTAAGCCCGCGTATCTTGACTTGCCAAGCACGCAATGGGATACTTTTTCGGCTACCGGCCGGGGCTACATACAGGGCCGTTTCCGTGGAGCCGATATGGTTTACGCCGAAGCGGAATACCGGTATAAAATTACTGACAATGGCTTGCTGGGCGGGGTCGTGTTTTTGAATGGTGAATCATTTTCAGCCGCGCCCGGCACACGGTTGCAGACTATCCAACCTGGTTTTGGCCCCGGCTTGCGTATAAAACTAAATACTATATCAAAAACGAATATCAGCATCGATTACGGTTTTGGACGCCAGGGTTCAAACGGCCTTTTCATTGATGTAGGCGAGATATTCTAAGGAATCAGGAGCCAAGAACCAATAGGCGAGAACCAAGAGACAAGAACCAAGAGTTAAGTCAAGAACCAGGGTAAGCAAAAAATTCAAGAGTCAAGAACCGCAAAACTATGTCTTGTTTCTTGATTCTTGCCTCTTGGTTTTTCACTTCAACTGTGTTTCCTCAAAAAAGCATCCATCTCGCTGATCATCCAGTCAAAATCCTCCCACATTAAAAAATGCTTGCCATTTTCGGAAAAGGCGATAGTTACATTTTTTGCTTTCGCTAATTGCTCCCTGTAACGTTTTTCGCCATCTGCTTTAGTTTTTATTACATCATAGCCCCGCCATGATCCCAGCAGCAGTATCGGTGATTTTATTTTGGCAACGTCCTCCCTCATATCCAGCGTGTCTGCTTCAAGGTTAATCAGCACACTGCTCCTTAAATCACTTGCCACATCCCATTTCATAATTTCGGAAATGCGGCTACTGTCCGAAACTAATTTTTGCAGGTAAATAACACCTTCCTTGTCTGAAGCCGGCGTATGAAATGCCGAATCCCGTTTTTTCCAATACAGCTTGTCTTTTACCAATAGTTTCGCATACCTGGCGCCATCTGCCTTTATAAGCGAATCTTTATCAAGGTGGTCGACGTCTACCGCCGCATCAAATGGTGTCCCGTCTAAGTCTATAAAAGGGCCAATAAGGTCGGGTCGGGTACAAGCAATCCAAATGGCCAGTCCGGCCCCAAAGCTGAAGCCCACCAAAACAGGCTTATACAGATGTTTATTGATAATATACTTTATAATATCATTTCGTTGCTTGAGTAACAAGTGATCGTATGCGCCCGATGGAGGTTGCCCGGCAAAGCCAGCCAAAGTAATAACATAACATGTATAACGGTTTTTATAATGGGCTACTACTTCGTTATAAGTATCTGCTGAACCTTTATTTCCAGGAATAAGGATCATAGGTTTCCCTTTACCAATGATACTGACGCCAAATGAATATTGGGGAGTTGCTGCGCTGCTATTCCGCGTAGCGGCAAAAAATGTTAAAATAAACAGGTAAAATATTTTCATTATGAAAAGAGGTAAAATGAGTATAACGGTTTTATTGGGTACTTGTTAAATTTTGTTAAACATCTGTTAATCAGTGTTAAAAATGTTATTTTACTAAAAGTAATAATTTACATTCGGCTATTAATAATTTATTATATGATAAAAAATTATTTAAAAATAGCCTGGCGCAACCTTATCCGGCATAAAAGTTTTTCCCTTATCAATATCGGCGGCCTTTCAATCGGCATTGCAGCCTGTTTACTTATCTCGTTGTATGTACACTATGAATTAAGTTACGATGGCTATAATCTAAAAAAAGACAGGATTGTACGCATTACCAATATGGTGCGTACACCCGAAAGCGATAACCTTACGGTAGCCCTGTCGTCGGCGCCTTTGGCAACAACTTTAAACCATAACTATCCCGAGGTAGAAACCGCCGTACGGTTTGAACCTGACGAAGCGGTGATGAAAGTTGACGGTCAGTTATTCAGCGAGAAATTTGTTTATAAAACGGATGCCAATGTATTTGATGTTTTTACCTGGCAATTTGCCGAAGGAAACCCCTCAAACGCATTAAAAGATCCGCATAGCATTGTTATAACAGAAACCCTGGCAAAAAAATATTTCGGCAATGATAAAGCTATCGGCAAAACCATTACCTGTAATAAGCAGCCTTACCATATAACAGCCGTACTTGCCGACCTGCCCGAAAACACCGACCTTAAAATTGACGCCTTATTGCCCGGCGATTTTTCAAAAATAACAACCTGGACAGGTTTTGATTTTGATGATTATACCTTCGTGCTGTTCAGGCAAAAGCCTGATTATGCAGCGTTTGCAAAGAAACTGGCTTTGATATCAAAAACGGATATCCAGCCTGTACTTAATAAAACCGGTGCATCAAAATACTCCTTAAAATTCAATATCGAACCTTTAAAGGATGTGCATTTTATTGCCGGCAACATGGGCGATACCGTTAAAGGCGATAAGCAATTGGTTTATATATTTTCGGTATTAGCGATGGTGATTTTAGTGATTGCTTTGTTAAATTACATCAACCTCTCAACCGCCCGCGCTACCGAAAGGGCAAAAGAGGTAGGCGTACGTAAGGTTAACGGCGCAGTACAATCAAGCCTCATCAGGCAGTTTTTATTCGAGTCGTTTTTTGTAACCTGTATTGCCCTGGCAATTGGTGTGGGGCTTATGTTTATTATGCTGCCGTTTTTAAACAGCTTGCTGCAAATTAAGATTTCGGGTGCGTTATCGTCCTATAGTTTTTGGGTTATTTGCGGCGTTGTTTTGGCATCCTCGCTGTTAACAGGCTTGTACCCGGCATTTGTATTGTCTTCTTTCCAGCCTATTACCGCGCTAAAAAGCAATTTCAAACATCAAACCAAAGGTTTAACACTGCGGAAAGCGATTACAGTTACGCAATTCATAATAGCAACGGTAATGATTGCCGGGGCCTTTATCATGAATAAGCAGATAAACTTCATCCAGCACCGCTCACTTGGTTTTAATAACAACCAGGTATTGAATATTTCATTGCCAGATGATTCTGTAGCAAAACTTAGGGTACCGGCGTTTAATAATGCTTTAAAACAATTAGGTGCTGTTAAAGGCAGCTCAATCGGCCTCAGTTTTTCAATGGGCAATGGCGAAACACCTAAGTCAACTACATTAGCTTCGTCAAATGGTGTAAAAAGGGAAGTAGTATCAAATTATTTTATGATAGATGATAAATTTATTCCCTTGTTAAATATGAAGCTTATCGCCGGGAGAAATTTATCAGATGCCATATCATCCGATAAAAAAGAAGGATTTATAGTTAACGAAGCGTTTGTAAACCAGATGGGATGGAAAAAGCCCATCGGCCAGGCCATGGAAGGGTTCGATCATAAAGGCCACGTAATTGGCGTGGTAAAAAACTTTCATTACAGCTCCATGCATAATCCAATTGCCCCGCTGGTAATGGTTTATAACGGGGCAAATTTGTCCTCGGTATTTGTAAAGATTGCCCCCGATCAGCTAAAATTGGTTAAAGCCGCCTGGCAAAACTATTTCCCTGACGTTCCCTTTAACTATAACTTTTTAGATGATGCTTTTAACACCATGTACCAAAAGGACGTTACAAGTATAAAGCTGTTCAATTACTTCACCATATTATCCATATTGATAGCCTGCCTGGGCTTGTACGGCCTTGCCTGCCTGGTAGCTACGCAGCGAACAAAAGAGATAGGCATCCGCAAAGTACTGGGTGCTGCAATAAATCAAATATTGGTATTGCTGGCTAAGGATTTTGTTAAATTGATTGCATTAGCGTCAGTTTTGGCAATCCCTTTAACCTTGCTTATCATGAATAAATGGCTTACAACCTATGCATATCATATCACGATTGGCTGGTGGCTGCTAACGCTGCCGGCTTTTTTAATTTTATTGATCGCGGTTGTGGTAATCAGTTATCAAACCATAAAGGTTGCCGTAACCAATCCTGTGAAGAGCTTAAAAAGCGAATAAATTCACCCTATTAGGGGATTTGTTTTTCAATTTGTTTTGGATAGATTTATAGGGTTCTGTGTTATATGATAGCAAATAAAACTTTAGCTGAAAACCACAATTTAATAAGTGAAGCGAAATTTCAACTGAAGATTGCTTTATTGATAACCAGGAGAAATTTTCAAGACCTTTTTTCCGGCCCTCCGAAATTTAAAAAAGCGCAACAATTTAAAAACGGACAAATAACCTCGGTCTCCGAAAGTGACCTATGGAATGCTGATGATAACGAACAAAACTGGGTATTAACCGCCGGTAAAATACAAAACCTGCGCCTGGCAACTAAAAGGATCAATGGATTAGAAATACCAGCAAATCAAATCTTCAGCTTCTGGAAACACATTGGTAATCCAAACTTTGGCAAAGGGTTTGTTGTAGGGCGGGAGATAAGGGAAGGCTGTATTGTGCCATCCATAGCGGGCGGCCTTTGCCAGCTTTCCAACGCACTATATGATGCAGCTTTACTGGCAGGCTTCGAAATTATTGAGCGGCACCGGCATACAAAAGTAATTAAAGGCTCGCTGGCCGAGCGCGACAGGGACGCCACCATAAAATGGAACTATGTGGATCTCCGGTTCAAATCGCCCCATCCATTCAGAATAGAAATTGAGTTGACACCTGAAAAGCTTATCGCTAAATTTAAAAGCACGGAAAATACGACTGTCGGTATTGCGCCGAAATTAAACTCCCTGTTGCAATCTTCAAAACTTAACGATTGCTATTCATGTGGTAACTTTGATTGCTTTAAACATCCCGACAGGTCTGCGATAACTGATCAGAAAGCAAAAACCACTTTTATACTGGATTACAAATGGCCGGAATATGATGTGTACATCAAATCGATAGCTGCTGAAAATGATGTTTTTATCATACCAATTAAAAAAAACAAATCCATAAAAACCGACAAGTATAACTGGTCAATAAAAAATATTGCAAACATTAAATCAGTTCCGTTTGCTGCGTTAAAACGAGCGTTTTTAATGCGGCTACTGTCCAAATCAAAAAATAATGTTTTCTCATTAATGCTTCGTCTCGATAAGAGAGTCGCAAAAGCATCGGCACAAAAAATACCTGTGGAAAGCACACGCCTTGTAATCTCTCAAAACCTGTTACCGTTTTTATGGGAACAAGGCGTTTTGGGTGGCCGCACCTTCGATGTTTTAATGACGCGGCTGCCGATGGAGAAACTGCACGAGCGGTTAGACCTTGCCCACGCAAATTACCCCGAAAGCAAAACCTTAAATGATTTCCGGGCGCCGCAAACGTTAATTGACCTTGAAAATGCTGCGCTTACCAAATCAAGGAATATTATAACACCGCACCAGGAAATTGCGGATATTTTTAATAATAAGTCAGTTAAACTGGATTGGGTTGTACCTAAAGTGCAGGGTATTAACAATATTACTACCAATAAAATCCTTTTCCCAGCATCCGCATTAGGCCGCAAAGGCGCTTATGAAATGAAGCGTCTGGCAATTGAATTAAACCTCTCCGTTATCATCGCAGGCAAAGCAACCGAAGACGAAAACTTTTGGGATGGCGCAGATGCCAGGATTGCCGAAGGCAACCCATTCGATGATATCAGCATGGTAATCTACCCTGCCTATGTGGAGCACCAGCCGCGAATATTATTAAAAGCTATTGCACTCGGCATCCCAGTAATAACCACCACGGCGGTTGGCCTTGAACCATCCGACAAAGTATCAATCGTTCCGGTAGGCAACTATGAAGCGTTAAAAGATGCACTGAACCAACTACTAAAAAAAATGGCGCGAAGCAAGAACCTAATCTCTAATCGCTGATCTCTAACCCACCATGAACTATGGTCTATGAGCCATGAACCCATTATGAGCCTCTCAGCAAAATGAAATTGAGCTCTACACCAAACCTCTGCCTTATATTTACAGCGATCTTTGTTTTGTAATTAAAGAATAGAAAAAATGAAAAAAGTAATATTGGTAACCGGCGCATCTGCCGGTATGGGCAAAGATTTTGTAAAGGAGTTGTTGAAAGACGGGCACATCGTTTATGGCGCAGCTCGCAGCCTTGATAAAATGGAAGATATAAAGCTTCTTGGGGCAAAAGTGTTAAACATGGATGTAACTGATGATGCTGCAATGGTTAAAGGCGTCGAAACGATCATCAAGGCCGAGGGTAGGATAGATGTGCTGATTAACAACGCTGGTTTTGGCTCGTACGGCGCAATTGAGGATGTGCCCATGGCCGATGCCCGGTACCAGCTGGAGGTAAACGTATTTGGTGCTGCCAGGCTTGCGCAGCTGGTAATACCGTACATGCGTAACCAGCATTGGGGGCGCATAATTAACATTTCGTCAATAGGCGGTAAACTGGCCTTGCCTTTCGGCGGATGGTACCATGCCAGCAAATTTGCCCTGGAAGCATTGAGCGATAGTATACGCAACGAAGTAAAGCCGTTCGGTATCGATGTGGTGGTAATTGAGCCCGGCGGCATAAAAAGCGAGTGGAGCGGCATAGCAGCGGAAAATTTGATGAAAACATCTTCAAATTCGGTATATGGCGATATGGCTAAAAAACTTGGAAATGTATTTACCGCTATTGAAGCTAAAGTGCCCGGACCGGCAGTGATCACGGCGCTTGTTAAAAAAGCAATCGACTCAAAAACACCGGCAACAAGGTACTCCGGCGGCCACATGGCAAAAATTGCCCTGTTCATGAAAAAAATACTCCCCGACCGTATATTTGACAAAGTAATGCTCAGTCAGTTGAAGTGATAGAGATTAGTCCGAAAGGCAGTAAAGTCCGGAAGTACGGAAGAAGTTGCAAGTGACGATGAGAAAATAATGTTCTTAATAAGAAACCGGGCTATAATTGATTCAAATTACGCATGGAAGATAACACCCATAAACAACTAAATAACCTGGTTTACTCCTGCATGGACCAAAAACAGCGCAGTAGTGAACAGGTTGTTTTGGAGCATTCGTTAGGATATATTATTTCGGGCGAGGTACACTTTCAAACAGCAGATGGTGTAACCGTGCTGAAAGAAAATACCATAGGGATGATACGAAAAAACCAATTGGTAAAATCGGTGAAAGTGCCTCCCCCGGGTGGTGTGTTTAAATCGCTTAACATTTTTATCACCCGCGAATTCCTGCAAAGATATGCAGCTGAAAACAGGATAGCGCCTGTTGGAAAATATACAGGCGAGCCAATGATGGAGCTGTCGCCCGACCCATTTTTAAAAGGATATTTTGATTCGCTCATCCCGTATTTTGATCATGGCATGGCCATTCCGCAAACCCTTGCCGATATTAAAACAAAGGAAGCTGTCGAGTTGATACTGCGGGGCCGTCCAAAGCTTAGCGAATTTCTGTTTGATTTCAGCGAACCGTATAAAATTGACCTGGAAGCTTATATGGCTAAAAATTACATGTTCAACATACCAATGGCCCAATTTGCCCGGCTTACAGGCCGCAGCCTGGCAAGCTTTAAAAGAGATTTTGAAAAGATATTTAAAACTTCGCCAGGCCAGTGGCTGCAACAAAAGCGGCTATCCGAAGCGCATTATCTTATCAGTAAAAAAGGCCGAAAACCATCAGATGTTTACCTTGATGTAGGCTTTGAGAACCTTTCCCATTTCTCGTACACTTTTAAGAAAGCATTTGGGGTAGCACCATCGATGGTGTGATGTATCACCCATAATCATTTTACCTGAAAACTAAAAAATTACAACCGCTCGCAAACAGGTTGAGGGTGCTGTCAGATCGAATTATGGGCGTTATTCCAAAGTGCATTCAATAGTGGTTTGTTATTTTTTTAAATTTGGCTATGAAACCGAAGGAAATCTTACAGCAATGGATCAGTGCCTTTAACAATGCTGACGTAGAAACGCTGGCCGCTTTATATAGTGAAGATGCTGTTAACCACCAGGTAGCTAATGAGCCTGTGATAACCAAAGCAAACATAAAAGAAATGTTTGCCACTGAATTTGCAAACGCAACCATGGCTTGCCAGCCCGAAAATATTTTTGAGGACGGCGAGTGGGCAATTATGGAGTGGAAAGACCCGAACGGCCTGAGAGGTTGTGGTTTTTTTCATATCCAAAATAACTTGATCGTGTTGCAGCGGGGCTATTGGGATAAACTCAGTTTCCAGCGGCTATCTTTAAAATAGCTGCATATGCAAATTGGTACAGTTACAAGTCTTAGCCCGCCCGGGTCTTTAAAGGTTAGAATCCTTTACGAAGTGCTTTTAAAATTACCCTAACATACATAGAAACAAAAAAGCCTCTCTATTAAATAGAAAAGGCCTTTTTTGTGCTCCCGACGAGATTCGAACTCATATCGATGGTACCGGAAACTATCGATATGGGTCTTTTTTCCACTTTTCGAAAATTACAACTTTTTTCACAAAAACCGCTTTTTTTCGCTAAAAACGCATATTTTTGTAAAAGTCAAACACGTTTTTTCGTGAAATTCCGCACACAAAATTAGCAGAATTTCACGTATTTGTTTTACAAATGTTTTACAAAAATGATTTCTTATGCTCACTGTCAAAGCCACCCTGCTAAAACACCATCAAAAATCTGATGGTTCATTCAATGTCAAAATCCGTGTTACCCATAACAGGGTGTCACGTTATATAGACACCGTTCATTTTGTTTCGGCCAAACAGGTCAACAAGAAAAATGAAATTAAGGATAGTACCGTCGCGCTCCAAGTGGACAGAACTTTGAATGAATATCGGAAGACAATAAGTGACTTAGATTCACGAGTGGATTTTATGACTTGCGATCAAATCGTCGATCATCTGAAAAATGGAAACCAGCCCATTGATTTTATAGAATTTGGCAGGAACCATGTGAAAGAACTTATTGCGAAAAACAAACGGGGAACTTCGGCAAATTTTCGTTCGGTCATCAACAGCCTTATCGACTATTTTGCCAGGGAGAAAGTAAACATCAATGAAATAAATGCCAATATGTTGCGGTCGTATGAAAAATATATGCGATCAGAAAGAACGCTTACCAGGCAAAGTCACAAAAAGGAGTTTACTATAACCAGTCCGGGTTTGTCTGATGGCGGGCTGCATAACCACATGCGGGATCTACGCGGTCTTTTTAATGTCGCTCGAAATCATTTTAACGATGAGGATTTAGGTATTATTAGAATACCACATTATCCCTTTAAAAAATATAAAATCATTGACAGACCGGAAACAGCCAAAAGAAATTTGAGCGTTCCCGATATCATAAAAATCAGGGACTACCAGGCCGAACCCGGTGGTCGAATAGAATTATCAAAAGACCTTTTTATGTTGTCATTTTATTTTTGCGGCACCAATGCGGTAGACTTTTACTACCTGAAGAAAAATAATATCAGGGACGGCAGGCTGGAATACAAACGTGCGAAGACGAAAGGGAAGCGAAAAGACCAGGCATTTATCAGCATCAAGATATTGCCAGAGGCCGAAGAATTATTAAACAAATATATTGGCAAATTGCAAGTCCGTTTTTCCAGTCATACCGGCTTATCAACTACTTTAAGCCACGGCTTGCGAAAAATTCAAAAAGAAGCGAAAATTCCGGATGTGACATTTTATTGGGCACGCCACTCATTTGCCACATTGGCGCGAAATACATGCCGGAAAAGCAAAGATGATATTGCAATGGCGCTTAATCACATTGACGAAGGCCGAAAAACAACCGACATTTATATCCAAAAAGATTGGAAAATTGTTGACGAGGTCCAAAGTGCCGTAGTAGATTTAGTCAGTAATTATAGAGAAGACAATATTTTAAAGATGGCACAATAGCCGATAAAGTTCTTATATAAACTATTATATTTGCGCCACATTGTTCCCGTAGTTCAACGGATAGAATTGCTGATTCCGGTTCAGCTGATATGAGTTCGAATCTCGTCGGGAACACCGAAAAACAAAGTCGCCCTCGGGTGGCTTTTGTTGTTTATAGCCCCCCACCGCCATGCAAATAATACCATACATTTCAACCTATAATGTCTATTTTTAAAGCCTATTATATTTATAAATGGCTTTTAACGAAGATTCACGTGTAAAAATACCTGCTATCCTGCACCTTACGCGACTTGGGTATAACTATATCCCAAGGCACGAACAACAAAGGGTTGAAGAAACGAACGTCTTTCCGGAGATTTTTAACGCAAGTATTGCCCGGATCAACCCCAATATAAGTCCCGATGAAATCAACCGCCAGTTAGATGAAATTACTTTAAAGCTCGACTTTGATGGAGATTCTGATGAATGAGACCACACCATTTCGGCGCAAGCTGACCCCACGTTTCGGGGCAAACTGACCAGGGTATTTCGGGGCAAACTGACCCACCAAAACTCGTAGCAAATGCTGTAGAAGTAACCATCTTTTGAGGGCAAAAGACCTGTTCTAAGATGGCCAATTTAACAATCAGCATGAGTAAGATTAGAAAGATTTTAAGGATGACCAGCCAGGGGCGCAGCACACGTTTTATAGCTGCCCAGATTGATTCATCCCGGAACACCGTAAGAAAGTACCTGGCCGCCTTTAAGGTTAGCGGCTTCACCTTTGAAGAGGTTAATATCCTGAATGATAAGGAACTGGAGGCCATTTTTGGCAAGACCAGGGAAAACAACCAACCAAGCAGCCGCATGCAATCCATGCTGCGCTGTTTCCCCCACGTTGATAAAGAACTCAAAAAAACAGGCATGAACCGGCAGCTCCTGTGGGAGGCCTATATCAAAGAGTTTCCCGACGGCTATAAGTACACCCAGTTTTGCACGTATTACAACCAATGGAAAGTCAGGGTCAATCCGACCATGCACATGGATCACAAAGCCGGGGATAAGCTGTACGTCGATTTTGCGGGTGAAAAGATGAGCTATACGGACAAGGAAACCGGCGAAGTTATTGAAGTAGAAGTCTTTGTAGCAATTCTTGGGGCCAGCCAACTCACCTATGTAGAGGCGGTTATGAGCCAGCAAAAGGAAGACTTTATAGCGGCCTGCGAGAATACCCTGCACTTCATCGGCGGCGTTCCTGCCGCCATTGTGCCTGATAACCTGAAGGCGGCCGTAACCAAAAGCAGCCGCTATGAACCTACCCTGAATGAAACGTTTGAAGACTTTGCCGATCATTATGGTACAACCATATTACCAGCGCGGGCGTACCGACCGCGCGACAAGGCATTGGTGGAAGGTGCCGTTAAGATCATGTATACCAAGATTTACGCCCCTTTAAACAAGGATGTCTACCATTCTTTAACAGAACTCAATACGGCGATCTGGCAGGCCCTGGAAGTCCATAACAGCCAGCTGCTCAAGGGCCGCAACTACAGCAGAGTACTACAGTTTGAAGAGATAGAGCGCCAAACCCTGGCACCGCTGCCTGTCCTACGTTACCAGTTCAAAAAACACTTCTATGCCAGGGTGATCAAGAACGGCCATGTCAATCTCGGCCCGGATAAGCATTATTACAGTGTGCCTTACCGCTATATTGGCAAACGGGTTAAGCTGTTATATTCCCGCACCATTGTAGAGATCTACTCCAATTATGAGCGTATCGCCTTGCACCCGCGCGAAAAGAACCCCTATGGTTATACTACCGACAAAGAACACATGGCCAGCGCTCACCGCTTTAAAAGTGACTGGACACCAGACAAGTTCCTCGATTGGGCAGCCTCCATCCATGAGGATGTCAGGCTATATATCCTTCAGATATTGGAGCGTAAACAACACCCGGAACAGGCTTACAAGTCCTGCCTGGGGGTACTCGGCTTTGGAAAAAAGGCAGGGAACGAACGGTTAATAATGGCCTGTCAACGGGGGCTCAGTTATGGCCTTTATAGCTATAAAACCATACAACAGATCCTGGAGAACAAGATGGATAACTATGAGGAAAGCCCGTTTGCGAATGAGCTGCCTATGCCTAAACATGATAATATACGGGGAGAAGATTATTACAAATAACCAATAAACAACCAGAATAACATGAACACAAGTACCTTAGACAAACTGCGGAAGATGAAGTTCTTCGGCATGTTCCATGCCTTTAAAAGCAGCATGGAAACCGGTAAAACAAATGATTACACGGCAGATGAACTGCTGGCCCACCTGGTAGATGCAGAATGGGACGACCGACAAAACAGGCGTATCGAACGCACGATCCTTTACGCCCGGTTCCGCTATAAAGCCGCTATAGAGGACGTTCACTACCATGCCGACCGAAGTATCGACCGCAACCAGATCATGCGCCTGGCGGACTGTACGTTTGTTGACCGCTTCGAGAACCTGCTGATCACCGGGAGTACCGGTATCGGTAAAAGCTATATTGCTTCTGCTGTGGGTTACCAGGCTTGTGTATTGGGTTACCGGGTGTTATATACCAGTACGCCCAAACTGTTTGCCAAACTGAAGATGGCTAAGGCCGACGGCTCCTACATGAAGGAACTGGCTAAGCTCGAAAGACAGCAATTGCTGATCATGGATGACTTCGGTATCCAGCCTTTTGATGCACAAAGCAGGGCTGCACTAATGGAGATCATTGAGGACCGGCACGGTAAGACCTCGCTGATCATTACTTCGCAGCTGCCGGTTAGTAAATGGTTTGAAGTGATCGGTGAAAAAACGGTTGCTGATGCTATCCTGGACCGGATCGTTCATGATGCGCACCGGATCGAACTAAAGGGAGAATCTATGAGAAGAAAACGTAATATTGAACCGGAAACCAGCCATTAATGAAATTACCTTTTAAATAACTATTTTTGTACGTGCTTTTATAGCATTTGCTGCAACCCAAAAATCAGCTAACCCCTGGGTCAATTTGGCCCGAAATAGGATGGTCAACATCTCCATAATATACAGTCAAGCCACTATAACAACATGGTAAGCAGTGTATTTGATTATGCCATGACGAGCGACAGCCAACAGGAAGCAACGACAAGGGGAACATTATTTGGGGCTTACAATGCCGTTACCGGTTATTACCAAAATGTTCGTAATTACAAGGATGATGAAAGCAAGTTTAAATCCATTATGTACGGAACAGGACAAGACCGTTCGCAAACTGCCTTTAACCTTTGCGCTAATTATGCTAAAGAGGGCAAGAGCGCATTAAAACTAAATTGATTGTTAACAGGCAGGTGCACAAGTACCTGCCTTAAAATTTACAACTATGCCAAACTGGTGTTCAAATATTGTGGTGTTCAAGGGCGCACCCGAAAAACTACGAGAAGTCAAAAAGTTATTTGCCAACCTGATATTATTGGAAAAAGCGGAGAATAGCGGACAATTGCCGGAATTTATAAAAGAAGAAGAAGGCTACTTTTTTGAATTGTGGATGATTGCCAACGTCATCAATTATGAAACCCGCTGGTCACCAAACACGGACATCATTAAACAGGTTGCCGACCATTTTGAGGTGGACTTTATACATCAATATGCCGAACCCATGAACGGCATACACGGAAAAGTTTATTATACAGATGGAGTGTTACAAATTAATCAATAGCTTAAAATCAAAAATTATGGAATATATCGTTATTGAAACACATGGTGGCGCAGAATACGCCATCATCGTCACCAACCAGGAGGGCAATAATTTGGTTTTTGATAGTCGGGAAGAAGCCGAAGCGGAAGCCGCTGATTGCCAGGACGGAATCGTAGTCGAACTATAGCCACATTTTAGAAATGAATTAACCACAATATTTAATAAGTTTGTTTATGGAAAATCGGGTAATTCCCACGCAGGCAGGACAGGTTTGTAAAACTATTAAAAGCCTTGAAAATGAAAAGCAGGACGATGTTTATATCGTAACCGAAGACCCGTCTTTATTTGATGATGAAGATGCTGTAGAAATCGTGAAATTAAAAGACCTGCAAAGAAATCTTAATAACCCCGCACTGGCAGAAAAGCGTAAAGTTTCAAAAAGTAACCTTACTGTTGTAGGGAACGATTTACAGCAATACATTTCAAGCTGGAATAATTAAAATTTGTGCGGTACCTTTCTTAGATATCGCATAAATTTTTTTGTTAAAGTGCTTTTAATCTGCGGTTAGGCCACCCTATTTTCTTCAACTTGCCTCAATAGAATCTCCAGGCCTTCCGAGCGGGACATGACATTTCCCAATTCCTTTAATGATTGTTCATCATGGTAAATACCATTAGGATCATTCCATGCTAACCATTCAATAATATCGTCACGGCTCATCGCGATAGATAACACTATTAATTTTTCCTCTGAAAGCGCTGTTAACGATTGATAATTATAATCGGAATTTTTCCAAAAACTCATACTTAAAGTTAAAGAAAATGTTGTATATTTAAGTATAAATTCATCCAAAAAACTATTATGCTCGCTGAAATTAAGACTCTTGATGATGTTAAAGTCTTTACCAAACAATTGGTGGAAGAGGGAACAAATGCGCATCCCGATGAAGATTTTAACAACTATGTCAATGTAGAAACAGGCACAGATACCTATACACCAGAAGAAGCTCTATTAAGAAACACATTAATGGAACAATCATTTGCAGTTTGTGAAAAGCTTAACGAGGACATTTACAGCATCATGCAGGAAATTTTCTTAGTTGAAACAGGTATGGATAAATATATCCCTCTACCATCGCGGAAGTATCCTCTGGAATAAGCGAACATTATTCCGGTTAAATGATTATACAAAAATGGCGGATGTTCATTCTAAAGAAACAAGAAGTTACAATATGTCCCGTATCCGAAGTAAGGATACTAAACCCGAACTTATCGTTAGGAAATTCCTGTTTTCAAAAGGGTTTCGTTACCGGTTAAACGATAAAAGGCTACCGGGCAAACCGGATATTGTCCTTCCAAAATATAAGACAGTCATATTTATTCACGGTTGTTTCTGGCATGGTCATAAGGGTTGCAGATATTATGTCGTTCCTAAAACCAAAACTGAATGGTGGTTAGCTAAAATAAACGCTAATGTGAGCAATGATAAAAAATCCATAGAAACCCTCACACAAAATGGTTGGAAGGTTTTAGAAATATGGGAATGTCAGTTAAAAAAAAATACCATTGAAGCTACATTCCAAATTCTGCAGTCTGAAATTACCTCTTTAGATTAAAAAGAAATTTCGTTAGTTTGCTCTGGTAAACTGTGTACACGAAATGGAAGTAAAAGCTGAATTAAAAGCACCTGAATTAAAAAGAAATAAAACTAAACTTACTATTATACCCGATGATTTTGATCTGGCATTGTTAACTCATTATCATTCCACAAATGAAATTGTTTATAGTGACGCTATAAATTGCTTAGAAAAATATGCTCATCTTTCAGATAAAAGCACGATTGATTCATTATATAAGAATATTCAGTTAGCTGTATCTAAAAGCAATACCATTCCATTTCCAGGCCCGGAACCAGGTACGGAAAAATTTACCTTTATAGATTTATTTGCAGGTATAGGCGGTTTTAGAATGGCACTTCAGAATTTAGGCGGAAAGTGCGTTTTTACTTCTGAATGGGATAAGTATTCCAAACAGACTTATTTTGCCAATTATGGGGATTATCCTTTCGGAGATATTACCAGAGATGAAATAAAGGATCACATTCCTGAAACGTTCGATATATTATGTGGTGGTTTTCCCTGCCAGCCTTTCTCACTGGCCGGAGTTTCCAAAAAAAATAGTCTAGGTAAATTGCACGGATTTGAAGACGAAAAGCAAGGTAATTTATTTTTTCATATTGAGGATATTATAAAAACGCACCGTCCGAAAGCCTTCTTCCTTGAAAATGTAAAAAACTTGGTTTCTCATGATAAGGGTAATACTTTCAGGGTAATAAAGGAAACATTGGAAAGCCTGAACTACTCATTTGACAAACAGGTCATAGATGGTAGTGCTTTTGTTCCCCAACACAGAGAAAGAACGTTCATGGTTGGCTTTGACAAAGAAGTATTCGGAAAGGATATTAAGTTCGATTTTAAAACGGTTAAATATCCCAAAGAAAAAAAAGCAGTCAAATCAATTTTACAGCCCGACGTTGCTGATAAATATACCCTTACAGATCATTTGTGGAATTATCTGAATGAATACGCAAAAAAACATAAGGAAAAAGGTAACGGATTTGGCTTTGGTCTGGTTAACCCTGAAAGCGTAACCAGAACCATAAGCGCACGATATCATAAGGACGGTTCAGAAATTTTAATCCCACAGCACGGAAAGAATCCAAGAAGGCTAACTCCACAAGAAGCTGCTGCTTTGCAGGGTTATCCCATTTACCCAATCAATACGAAGAATAAAAAGAAATCATTAAAGATACCGGTTTCGGATACCCAGGCCTACCGGCAATTCGGCAATTCTGTTGTTATGCCATTAATTCAGGCTGTCGGCGAACAGGTAGTTAACTTAATGCAATTTGAAGTTTGATGTCAAGTCCACTGTCAAATTTTTTCACAGGCGTGGGCGTTAAAAGGTTAAGCCAGGTTGAGGTAGCACCCGATTCGTCGAATCAGCATGAATTCAATGGTATAAATGAATTCCGTGAGATTTTTGGTGCCGAAAAAAGAAAGTTTGCGACCAAGTTTATTTATCTGTCAGACGATGAAGAAAAAATAATTGAAAGCGAAGGATTTCTGACATGGTATGATGCCCGTGAAAATCATCCGAACAGAACGGAATTTCGTCTTTACTATACAAATAATGAAGTGCTATCTA
>Ga0207045_1002_pt1 | contig 73197 bp, 53 predicted proteins | sample Alteio_BWMinCont_69_FD_153299 | JGI IMG/M metagenome (GOLD analysis project Ga0207045, IMG submission 153299) | Enriched cells from forest soil in Barre Woods Harvard Forest LTER site, Petersham, Massachusetts, United States -... | ecosystem: Environmental > Terrestrial > Soil > Temperate forest >... | reverse complement strand
CTTGACTAAATCTGCCTTTGCATATCCGCAATGCATACCTACATAAATATGATTTTCGTCAACAACAGCGATTGAGTTTGGATTTAAGCCTGCCCAAAACAAATTATCCAATACTGTTTCTTTTTTGCCTCCGGAAATACGGTAAAATCCATTATCGGTTACAACAAAAACTTTATCATTATATACAGTTATCACTTTGGGTGCGGCGTCTAAATCTACAAGTTTAGTAACCGTAAAAGAGTCATTTTGCATAACGAGTTGTGATAACCAACCATGGTTTGGCCCAACGAGCATCCCTTGGGTAAATAGCCATTCCTTTTTGCATGGGACAAGGGACTGAGTATTTGCCCCTGCTATCAAAAGATGCTTGCCTTTGATTAAATTTCTTACATAAACAGGATAATTATGCAATATCCAATCATAATGCTCAAGTTGATTGTCGACATTTACTGGTTTATTGTTAACTAAAAAGGATTGTCGAAGGCTATCATCCGGTTTAAAAAACAAGCCCCCTCCCCACTCCCCTAAATCGAGTGCTAAAAGTCTCCCACCAGATATTGCATATTCCTTACCAGCTAAAGTCGAATCTTTAGTAATGCGTAGTTGTCCGTTAACTTCTAAAACCATAAACGATCCTTTTGACGAGGTATCTAACTTAAGCCATGCATCTGAATTTACTTTAGGAATTGGGTATTCTGTAAAATCACTTTGCGAATAGGTTTGCCCTATGCATTTAAGGCTAAAAAAAATAATAGCTAAGGTTAGGATATTTCTCATAATTAAGTAATATTACATCAAACGGAGAAAATAGACAAACATTTCTTTTATTTCATTTTTTATACAAACTTCTCAAATCCGAAATCGAAATTCCCAAATCCGAAATCACCCCCCTATCCGCTTCAACCCCGCCTTTGCATCATCATCAATACTGTTTTTGTATTCATGATCTTTCATATCGATGGCCTGGTTATAGTATTCCGCTGCTTTTTTATAATCCCGTTTTGTTTCATAAAGTCGGCCAATGCTCAGTGCAGCGTTGGCAGCATAGTAATAATGGGTGGTTTTGCCAAAATTTATTGCCCGCTGGTAGTTTAAAACGGCTTCGCTAAATTTATCCGTCTTATCATAAACACGGCCAAGGCGGTAGTAATATTCTGTTTTGTCCCTTGTTAATTTAAGGCTGTTTACATCCTTGTTTAATAGCTGCGCCAATGCTTTATTGTAATAGGCGCCATCAAAATAAAACCTTGCTTTTAACAGGTCGATATCCGGTTTGGTATCATTTGCTTCGCTTAACGCCTGTCTATCCTTTTCATCAATGGCGTTGCCACGGGTTTTAACCTGTTTTATATAATAGGCATATTTTTCCGGGTCATTGTGCAAAAGGTAATAGTAGGCTATCTTTAAGTAAGCGTCTTTTATATAGTTTACTCCCCTAAAATCTTTTATATAATCAAACAAAGCCGCAGGCGTATCACTATCCAGCCGGTTAAGTTTGGCGCATCCCAAATAATAATTTATAGCCGGGAATTTTATATACTGGCCTGACTTCGGACTGGCCTCTAAAAAGGCAATAGCCTCGTCGTTATGGCCTGTTTTCGAAGCAACATAGCCCTGCAAATAAGCCTTTAATAAACTATTGTTGTCCATTTCCGCCATATAGCTGGTTAACTTCGCATAGTCGTTGGTACTATGCAGTATGCTGATATCAATATTGCAGATAAAAAATATAACCTCGTTATTATAAAAACTGTATTTTGTTTTTGGCAGCTCAGCCCGTAGCGTTTCTAATTGTTTAATGCCTGCCTGGGTATTACCGGTCATCCCTAAAAACCTGGTTATACCTTTAAAACTTGCCGGTATCGCACCAAAAATAATATTTACCAAAGCCAGGCTTTTTTGGTTGGGCAAAAAATCAGGGAACTTTTCGTTATTGTCCTTTAGCAATCCGCTTGCCTTTTTTGCATCAAATGAGGAAGATACATAATCGCCAAATTTAGCTCTCAATAAACTCCATTGTAAATAAACCTCGGCCTGCGAAAAAAGATAATAGGGTGATTTGCTATCGTTTTCTTCCAATGCAGAAAGCCTGGTTGATTTATTATCCTTCAGCCTTTCGTAATCGTCTTTACTCTCCGAGGTTAACAGGCCAAAGTAATCAACATAATTTTCAAGCAAAACCGTAATGCCATTTCCTGGTTCTTGTTGCTTTTCCTTTTGGATAAGTGTTTTTGCCTCGGCCATTCTTAAGCCAAGGATAGCTTTATAGGCCTCAACACAATTGGCATCGAAATTAAAGTTTGCTTTTGCCGAAGTGGCGCAGGCAAGTAAAAATATAAAAGGCAGCAGGTATTTTTTATTCATTACGCTTCAAAGATATTAAAACAATTTATTGGGACTGGTTTGCATTAGCCGCATGGCGCATAATTTACCACTAAGGCCCCTAAGAGTCTTCTAAGTTCACCATGTTAATTCTTAGTGTCCTTCGTGAAACCTTTGTGTTCTTCGTGGTAAAACAGCTTATCCCTAAATGCATAACCTGCCGTTTTGTTTTTAACACTACAACCAAATAATTAAACCGAACGTATAAAAAGATTGAAAAATCTTTGAGTTAAACTTAATACCCCTGTTTGACCGGTTAATACTATTGAAACGCAGCACAAATAGCTAATGGATACTTCTACTGGCAAAACAATTATGGAAAACAATATTGATGGCAAACTAATTCATCAGCTGTTCGAGGAACAAAAAAGCAAAACCCCTGATGAAATTGCTGTTGTTTTTGGCGATGAAAAACTAACCTATAGCCAATTAGGCCAGAGGGCAGATAGTTTGGCTTCCGCGATATTGGCACAATCGCCTGCCTCATTAGTTGCCGGCGTTAGCACCGTACGCACTATCGAAACTGTAATAAGTGTCCTTGCGATATTAAAATCGGGCAAAGCATATTTACCGCTCGACCCTGAATACCCGCAAGACCGCCTGCAGCAAATTATTACCGACTCAGGCATTGACCTTTGTTTAACCGTATCTGCACAAAAACATCTTTTCGAACCATTATCTGTCAATATATTACTTTCTGATAAAGAACACCAGGCATCAAACCAATCTATAACAACTGGAAAATCTGCCTGCTATGTATTGTATACCTCCGGTTCTACCGGAACGCCAAAAGGTGTTTCTATGGGGCACCAGGCGATGGTAAACCTGCTGTCGTGGCAGCAAAAGCATTCCATATCAACAATTGGCGTTAATACCTTACAGTTTGCCCCATTAAGTTTCGATGTATCCTTCCAGGAGATATTTGCCACTTTAACCACCGGTGGCACATTGGTTTTGGTGGATGAAACTTTAAGAGTTGACCCTAACAGGCTGTTGCATTACATTGAAAAACATACCGTTAACCGGATATTTTTACCGTTTGTAGTACTGCAATATTTAACCGAAGCGGCTGACGCAGAAAAACATTTCCCGGCTTGTTTAAAAGAGGTAATGACTGCCGGCGAACAATTAAAGATAACCCCGCAGATCGTCCGCTTTTTTTCGGCGTTGCCGGGATGTAAGTTATTTAACCAATACGGCCCGACTGAAACCCATGTGGTAACGCAACTGATATTGGACGGCGACCCGGCCTTATGGCCACCACTACCTTCTATTGGTGTGGCCATTGATGAGACAGAGATACTTATCCTTGATGAAGAATTAAAACAAGTACCTTATGGCGAAACCGGTGAACTTTGCGTAAGTGGCCTTAGCCTGGCGGATGGCTATTTAAACCGCCCGGAAATGACTGCCGAGAAATTTGTTTACTGGCAGGAAACTGAAAATAAAACAACAAGGATATACCGCACCGGCGACCTTGCCCGCTATATGCCCGATGGCAACATCGATTATCTTGGCCGCCGCGACACACAAGTAAAAATTCGTGGCAACCGCGTTGAGCTGGGCGAGATTGAGGTATTGATAAACCGGCTAAATGATATTCAGCAGGCTATTGTTGTAGCAAGAGAAGATATACCGGGACAAAAACGCCTGGTAGCTTACCTTGTATCTGCGAAAAACATCCCGGATACTGATTATGTGCGCAAAAGCATCGAGCAGCAACTGCCAGATTTTATGCACCCATCGGCCTACGTTTGGTTAAGCGAATTGCCAAAAACCACCAGCGGCAAGGTTGACCGAAAAAATTTGCCAAAACCCGATTTTAAGCGGCCGGAACTAAGTGTTTTATACAAGGCGCCATCAACTCCTATTGAAAAAAATATAACAGGCGTATGGACTGAGTTATTGCTGATCGAAAAGATTGGCGTTGCCGATAATTTTTTCCAGTTAGGCGGTAATTCCTTGCTTGCTTTAAAAGCTGTTGCAGCGTTAAAGCAAAGGTTTGGTTACGAGGTACCAATTACCAAATTATACCAGTTCCCTACTATTAGCGGCATTGCCAATTTGATTACCGGCGTAAATAAAGCCGTGGCAGCTGTTAAAAAGAAAAAAGAAAACACCGGCAACGGCGATATTGCTATTATAGGCATGGCCGCCCGTTTCCCCGGCGCAAATACCATCGATGAATTTTGGGACATGCTCGCAGCAGGCAAAGAAGCGATCAGCTTTTTTACCGATGCTGAAATAGACTCATCAATCTCATCGAATATTAAAAACGATCCGGCATATGTAAAAGCCCGGGGTATAATTGATGGTGCCGATGAGTTTGATGCCGGTTTTTTCGGTTTCAACCCGCGCAATGCCGAATTAATGGATCCGCAGCAGCGTGTATTTTTAGAAATAGCCTGGGAAGCATTGGAAAGTACCGGTTATCTACCGCAAAAATATACAGGTTCCGTTGGCGTTTTTGCAGGTTGTGGTTACAATACTTATTTTACCAATAACGTTTTGGCACACCCTGATTTGGTAGAGAAAAATGGCCATTTTAACGTACGCTTACTAAACGAAAAAGATTATATAGCTACCCGTACAGCTTACCAGTTAAACCTTACCGGCCCGGCAGTAGCGGTCTATTCCGCATGTTCAACCTCTTTGCTGGCAATTGCCCAGGCAGTTAGCAGTATAAGAGATGGCCAATGTGATGTGGTGCTTGCCGGCGCGGCATCAATAACCTCGCCGTTAAAAAGCGGGCATTTTTACGAGGAAGGTTCGATCATGAGCAAGGATGGCCATTGCAAGCCATTTGATGCTGATGCAACCGGCACAGTTTTCAGCGATGGCGCAGGCGTAGTGCTTTTAAAAAGCCGCGAAGCTGCTGAACGCGACGGCGATACCATTTATGCGATAATAAAAGGTATAGGCATAAACAATGACGGTGCAGATAAAGGCAGCTTCGGCGGCCCGAGCGCACAGGGACAGGCAGGCGCAATAGCTATGGCTATTAACGATGCCGGCATAGATGCATCATCTATCAGTTATATTGAAGCACACGGCACCGCAACCCCATTAGGCGACCCAATTGAAATTGAAGGCCTTAGCCTTGCTTTTGGCACGCAGGAACAAAAACAATATTGTGCCATAGGTTCGGTAAAAAGCAATCTTGGGCACTTAACAGCGGCATCGGGCGTGGCCGGGCTTATAAAAACAGCTTTGGCATTGCACCACCAGCAAATACCGCCATCGTTACATTTCAACCAGCTTAATCCTAATATCGATCTCAATGATAGTCCTTTTTATATTAACGCAGCTTTACAGGCTTGGCAAAGTGCTAAAAAAAGGCGTGCAGGTGTAAGTTCCTTTGGTGTTGGCGGCACAAATGTGCATGTAATACTGGAGGAATTTGAAAATGTAATGGCTCAACCAGAAGCTTCAAAACCTTTATCGCTCATCATCTGGTCGGCAAAAACGGAGACAAGTGTTGCGGCTTACGCTAAAAAACTTGCGGGCTATGTTCAGCAAAATGAAAATATTAATATAGCTGATATAGCTTATACACTACAAAGTACACGCGCTGATTTTAATACCAGGCGTTTTATAATTGCGGGTGATAGCAATGAGCTGCTATCAAAACTATCGTCCCAAACTATCGATGCCTCCACATCAAAAAAACTAAGTTCAAAAGCATCCGAGGTAGTGTTTATGTTCCCAGGCCAGGGTTCGCAATACTTAAATATGGGCAGGGAATTGTATGATATTGAACCTGTTTTTAAAATTGCTGTAGATGAATGTATCGGGTTATTAAAAGACACCCCGCAGGCGGACATATTCAATATCATCTATCCCCCGGTTGTTGACGAAACATCAGGCGAAAAAATTAAAAACACTTTTTATACCCAGCCGGCCATATTCATTTTAGAATATGCCATGGCAAAACTATGGATGAGCTGGGGCATACAGCCTACAGTATTTACAGGCCATAGCATCGGCGAATTTGTAGCCGCACATTTTGCAGGGGTTCTTGATTTAAAAGACGCGCTAAAATTAATATCTGCAAGGGCAAGAATGGTAAGCGAAGTTGCAAAAGGCAGCATGTTGTCGGTAAGGCTTGAGGCCGCTCAATTAGAAGCCATTTTACCGAAAGATTTATCCATAGCCGCAATTAACAGCAGCAAGTTATGTGTTGTAGCGGGCGAAATTGAAGCTATTGCAGCATTTGAAGCCGAATTGGCCGAAAAAAATATCGCGGCCAAGCTATTGCAAACAAGCCACGCATTCCATTCAGCAATGATGGATGATATTGTTGCACCGTTTGAGGATGTGGTAAGATCGGTTAAATTAAATCCTCCGGTAAAACCCATCGTATCAACAGTTACCGGCAAATGGATGAGCGAGGCAGAAGCGACAGACCCGGCCTACTGGGCGCAACACCTGCGCAAAACCGTCCGCTTTGCAAACGCCGTTGATACTTTGCAGGAAGATGAAGGCCGCCTGTTGCTTGAAGTAGGCCCCGGATATGCCCTGGCAACGCTTGCCCGCCAACAGGCAACTATCAAATCAACGCCTATTATAGCCGGGTTCGAAAAAAATGAAACATCTTCTGAGTACTATTCCGTATTAAGGGCATTAGGCCAGTTATGGCTCAATGGTATAACACCTGATTGGACGGCTTTTTATCAAAATCAGCAAAGATTAAAAATAAATTTACCGGCTTACGCATTTGATAATAAACGTTACTGGCTTGAGCCGATACCCCAGGCAAATCCTATAACGGAAATTTTAGAAGTACAAAAAACACCATTAGAAACAGAACAAACAATTTTACAACATAACCTGATGAGACAAGAACTATTAACAGGTAAACTTAAAGAACTATTTGAAGATGCATCGGGCATTGAGATAGACGGCGCTTCGGCGGATATGAATTTTATCGAGATAGGATTTGATTCGCTGTTGCTGACACAAATTGCAACCAATTTGAAAAAAGAGTTCAATGTGCCTATTACCTTCCGCAAATTATTTGAGGAATATAATACCATTCAAAGCCTTGCAGCATATCTGGATGCCAATTTGCCTGCCGAAGCATTTAACCCACAGGTTGCACCCGCTCAAAGTCAGCCGGTTTATAACAGCCCCACCCCTGCTATCCAAAGCCAGGCTAACCCAGCCCTGGATTTGATACAGCAGCAAATACAAATGCTTGCAACCCAGCTGGCCAGCCTTCAAAATGGCAGTGCGCCACAACCGGCAGCGCCTGTTGCTACTGTGCCTGTTAATGGTCATGCAAAATCATCTATACAATATGACTTAACACCCGAAGAACAGGTTGAAGTTAAAAAACCATTCGGCGCAACCGCCCGTATTGAAAAACAGGTACAGGGTTTAAGCGAAAAACAGCAATCGTTTTTACAAAAACTAACCGTTCGTTACAATATCAAAACCAGCGGCAGTAAGGCATATACTCAAAAGCACCGTGATTACATGGCGGATCCGCGTGTTGTAAGCGGCTTCCGGCCTTTAACAAAAGAAATTGTTTACCCATTGGTGGTAAACCGTTCGAAAGGCAGCCGCGTTTGGGATATTGATGGTAACGAGTACATCGATGCCTTAAATGGCTTTGGCTCAAATTTCCTGGGCTATCAACCCGATGTTTTAAAACAGGCAGTATTGCAGCAGGTTGAAAACGGCTACGAAATTGGCCCGCAGCACGAGCTTGCAGGCGATGTTTGCAAGCTGATATGCGAGTTAACCGGTTTCGACCGGGCAGCTTTGTGCAATACAGGCTCCGAGGCAGTTTTGGGCGCGATGCGTATCGCGCGGACAGTTACAGGCCGTTCATTGATCATTGCTTTCAGCGGTTCATACCATGGTATTAATGATGAAGTGATCGTTCGCGGCACAAAAAAATTAAAAACCATTCCAGCAGCACCTGGCATTATGCCAGAAGTGGTGCAAAATATGCTGATTTTAGATTACGGTACTGACGAATCGTTGAGGATCATCCAGGAAAGGGCGCATGAAGTTGCAGCCGTTTTGGTTGAACCGGTACAAAGCAGGCGCCCCGAATTCCAGCCGGTTGATTTCCTTAAAAAGGTAAGGCAGATCACCACCAACTCAAATACTGTTTTGATATTTGACGAAGTGATCAGCGGTTTCAGGATGCACCCCGGCGGCGCACAGGCCATGTTTGGCATAAAAGCCGACATCGGCACCTATGGCAAAGTAATTGGCGGCGGCATGCCTATCGGCGCTATTGCAGGCATAAAACTGTATATGGATGCGCTTGACGGCGGCACCTGGCAATATGGCGATGATTCGCAGCCCGAAGCAGGTGTTACCTATTTTGCAGGCACATTTGTGCGCCATCCGCTGGCACTTGCTGCGGGCAAAGCTTCATTGCAGTTTATGAAGAACAAAGGGCCGGCATTACAGCAAGGCTTAAATGCACTTACCCAATACCTCTCTGGTGAATTAAATGCCATTTGCGAAAAAGAAGGCATACCGTTATATAGCCCGTCGTTCGGCTCGTTGTGGAAAATTAAATTTAAGGAAGAACTGCCTTATGGGGAACTGTTGTTTACGCTGATGCGCGACAAAGGTATCCATATATGGGATTTGTTCCCTTGCTTTTTAACAGCAGCCCATACAGCCGATGATGTTAATAAAATCATAACCGCTTTCCGCGAAAGTGTTGATGAACTTATAACCTCAGGATTTCTCCCTTCAAAAAAACCAGAACCTACTATAGTAAAAGAAGAAGTAAACCCTTATATGGAATCCCCTTTCCCTGGTGCTAAACTTGGACGCGATAAAGACGGAAACCCTGGCTGGTTTATTAGCGACACTAATAACCCCGGTAAATATTTACAGGTTAAACTTAATGGCAATTAATTTTGGAAACAAAAACGTCACTTTATAATACTACCCCGGTGGAATTTGATCCGTTTGCTGAACCAGTAATTTCGCCCACAGTAATGGATGCTTACCCTATTGTGGAAAACTACAAAGCTGGATATGATATAAAGCCGGTTAACTTTGATCCGTTTGAAAATCCCGGTATTTCGGGGGTTGACCAAGCGGTTAAATTAAACATGGAGAGTAATAAACCTGTGTACCATACAAGTGAGGTTGACTTTGATCCGTTTGCAGGGCCCGAAATAACTATGATCGCACCGGCTACCGAATCGCAGGTAGAAATATGGACCTCGTGCCTTATCGGCGGAGACCCAGCCAACTGTGCCTATAACGAATGTGCTTCATTACTTTTAACAGGCGCATTTGATAAGGACTCCATGCTGCTGGCATTACAGGGCGTAGTGAATATGCACCAGGCACTCAGGATTTCGTTCAGTGCAGATGGTGCAAGTATTTGTGTATATAGGGAATTACACCTCGATATTGAATACCAGGACCTGTCATCAATGACTGCCGAAAAACAGCAGTTGTTTTTAAAAGATGATAACAAAAAAAATGTACTAACACCTTTCGACCTTGAAAAAGGGCCGCTTTTTAAAACATCACTATATAAATTATCAAACAACGAGCATTATTTAACATTTGTTGCTCATCATATCATTTGCGATGGTTGGTCTATCGGCATCATGATGCAAGACCTCAGCAAGCTATATTCGGGCTATGTAAAGCGCCTGCCCGTTAGTTTACCTGAAGCACCACTTTTTTCTAATTATGCCCTTCAACAATTAAACCTGTCTGAAAGCCGGGAATACAAAGAAACCGAGCAATACTGGGTAGATCAGTTTAAAGGCAGCGAACACCTTTTAAACCTTCCTACGGATTACCCCCGTCCTGCTTTACGTACTTACAAAAGCCATCGCGAAGATTTCGTGATGGATGGTAGCTTAACAAACGAGGTAAAAAAACTTGGCAAAAGCGCAGGCAGCAGTTTTGTAACTACGCTGCTGGCAGCGTTCGAAGTTTTTTTACAGCGGTTAACCGGCCAGGATGAAATTATAATTGGTTTACCGGCAGCAGGTCAGCCGGCCACAGATAATTACAGGCTTGTTGGCCATTGCGTAAATTTACTGGCATTAAGGAGCTACCCTTCCGGAGATCTTTCTTTCAGATCATACTTAAAACAACGGAGGACTGATATACTGGATGCATACGATCATCAATTATATACTTTTGGTAGCTTATTAAAAAAATTAAACATCGCGCGTGACCCTTCAAGAGTGCCATTGGTACCTGTGATGTTTAATATTGATATGGGGCTTGATGATGACGTTGAATTTTACGGGTTGCAGCATAAATTAATTAGTAATCCTCGAGAATATGAAAACTTTGAATTATTTTTAAACATTGCAGGGCATGATGAAGCTCCGACGCTGGAGTGGTCATATAATACAGCCTTATTTAAACCCGAAACCATTAAACAAATGATGGACGGATTTGAATTTTTACTGCGTGAATTGGTAAATGAACCTGAAATATTAATTAAAAATATACCTTTAATAAATGCGAAAGAGTTAGAAATACAATTAGATGCCTGGAATAACACAAAATACCCCTATCCAATGCATATACCCATACATAAATTAATTACTGAACGAGCGGCGCAAACACCTGACAAAACAGCAATAACATTTGGCGAACAAAAAATAACTTATAAACAGCTAAATGAAAATGCCAACCAACTTGCCGCATTACTTATAAAAAATGGTGTAAAAAAAGGCGATAAAGTCGGGTTTTCACTCGACAGGTCTGCCGAAATGGTTACTTCCATATTGGCGATAGTGAAAACGGGCGCCGTTTATATACCGCTCGACCCTATTTTCCCGCTTAACCGCATCAACTACATGCTGGATGATTCGCAGGCGGTAGTTTTATTAACTTCGGCAAAGTATAAAGGCCGCTATGAATCAAACGCTAAGGAATTAATACTTGAAGACGAATGGGCAACCCTGCAGCAGCATGCAATAATTGAGCCCGAGGTCGATGTCAGAGGTGATGACCTCGTTTATATCCTTTATACATCCGGGTCAACCGGCAACCCAAAAGGCGTGCAGATTACGCATAAAAACCTGGTAAATTTTCTTTACAGCATGCAAAATGCCCCAGGCATTACTGCTGAAGACAAATTGCTTGCCGTAACAACCATAAGCTTTGATATTGCCGGACTGGAGTTATTTCTTCCGCTGCTGACCGGCGCCGAAATAATACTTGCTGATACAGCCGATGCAAAAGACGGCCGTGTTTTACTTGATATTATTAAAAAAGAACAGGTGACCATGATGCAGGCCACGCCTTATACCTGGCGTATAATGCTTGAGGCCGGTTGGGATGCATCAACCCCAATAAAAGTTATTTGCGGCGGCGAAGCTTTGCCGCAAGAACTGGCTAACAGGCTTTTAAGCCGTGCATCTTCCTTGTGGAATGTATACGGCCCTACCGAAACTACAGTATGGTCAACGGTAAAACAATTAACTGCTGCCGATACGGTTATCTCTATTGGCAGGCCTGTTAATAACACATCGATATACATCCTTGATAAATATGGAAACCCATTGGTACCGGGTGTAGCAGGCGAAATTTATATCGGCGGTGATGGCGTAGCCAAAGGTTATTTAAACCGTCCCGAATTAACTGCCGAAAAATTTATTGATGACCCCTTTACCAAACAAACCGGCAGCAAAATGTACCGCACCGGCGATCTGGGCAAATTTATGGCCAATGGTGAGATTGAATGCCTGGGCCGGATTGATGCACAGGTAAAAATAAGGGGTTATCGTATTGAGACTGGTGAAATAGAATTTCAGCTTGCTAAAGAAAATAATATAAAAGAAGCCGTTGTAATTGCCAAACCCGATAGATTAGGCGTTGATAAACTGGTGGCTTTTGTAGTTGTTAATTATCATGATGAAACCATAGACACAGCAAGTCAGGCACTTGACTGGAAAGACAGGTTAAAAAGCTCGCTGCCTGACTATATGGTGCCTGATAATTTTATAATAGTTGACGAAATGCCATTAACCCCCAACGGGAAGGTTGATAAAAAAGCGTTGGCAAAATACGGGGAATCTTTAACCGAAGAAAGTAACAGGTACCTGGCGCCACGAACCGACATTGAAAAACTGCTGGCAGATATCTGGATAGAATATTTAGGCGTTGAAAAAGTTAGTGTAGACGATAATTTTTTCGAATTAGGCGGTCACTCGCTTATTGCCGTACAGGTAATGGCAAGGATAGAGAAAGAGACAGGCAAACGTTTGCCGCTTGCCACCCTTTTTGAGTCGTCAACAGTTGAACAACTTGCCCGCACACTTGAACTTGGCGGTAAAACAATTACCTGGGATTCGCTGGTACCGATAAAGCCTAAAGGCAGCAAAATGCCACTTTATATGGTTCATGGGGCAGGTTTAAATGTATTGCTGTTCAATACACTGGCAATGGGCCTTCATGCAGACCAGCCGGTATATGGCTTACAGGCGAAAGGCCTTAACGGCATTGATGAGCCGTTAAATAATATTGAAGATATTGCCGCTTATTATATAGGAGCTATAATGGAGCAAAACCCTACGGGCCCTTATGCACTCGCTGGCTATTCCTTTGGCGGCATAATTGCCTTTGAAATGGCACGACAGTTTGAGGCATTGGGCAAGGAGGTAAAAATGCTGGCCATGTTTGATACTTATGCCTACCGTTCGCCATATAACGACCCAACGCTGATCAGGCTGTATAAAAGGGGAAGGTTTTTTATTAAACGTGTGTTATATACATTCACTTTCTCCAATGGTTTTAAATATACCATTGTTGAACGTAGTACCAACATAAAACGTCGGATCATCAGGGCTTACTGGAAACTAAAATATGGTAAAAATCAAACCAGGGCCGGTATTTTCGGATATTCCAATAAAGTTGATGAAATGAATGAATATGCCGAGAAACATTACGTACTAAAACCATATAATATTACGGTAGAAGTATTCCGGGCAGAGAATCAAACTTTTTATCTTGATGAGGCCCAGCATCTTGGATGGAAACCTTATGCACTTAAAGGTGTAAATATTCATAATATCCCCGGAGAACATAATACCATATTCAAAGCCCCGAACGATAAGATATTTGCCAATATATTGCAAAAATGCCTTGATGAGGCGGTGAATAAGTAATTTAGCCGAAAGTTTTAAGTCTAAGTCTTGAGTCGAAAAGTTTATTTTTTGATTTCTTCATGGACTTAAGACTTTAGACTTCAGACTTTCGACTTAAAATGCCTGCTATTAAAATTCACAATCAGTATTTAAATAATATAGACTGGGTAAGCGGTTCCGGCTGTGATTATGCTATGGGCAACCATGTGGATATCTGGAGGATCAACATTACTTCAAACCTATCTTTTCTCAATACCTTTTTAACAATAATGCACCCTGACGAAATTGCCAGGGCCAACAGGTATTTTCATATCCGCGACAAAAACAGGTTTATCGTTAGCCGCGGCGCCCTCAGAAATATTTTAGGAAAGTATTTAAACCTGCAACCTTCGGCGGTTGAGTTTGAGGTCGGGCCCAATAAAAAACCTTATATAAAAAGCAATGCAGGCAACACCCTCTGTTATAACCTCTCACACTCCGGCGATTGGATATTGCTTGCCGTTTCGAATTCGGAAATTGGCGCTGATACTGAGTTTATAAACAACAGTTACGGTTATAAGGATGTGTTGCAGGATAATTTTAGTAACAAAGAGATAACCTACATAAATCAGGCCTCGTCAATTGAGCGTTTTTTTATGCTTTGGACCCGCAAAGAGGCATTGACAAAAGCTACCGGCAAGGGGCTGGATGAAGACCTAAAATTAATCCCCTGCCTTGATGGCGATCATTTTGCTGACAGCGATATCATATCCTCGACTAACGACTGGTTAGTAAGTACGTTTAAAATAAACGGACAATATTTAGCAAGCGTAGCAAGCAACCCGAAAATGGGTTTGGCAAGGTTTTGGGATATTTATTTTTAAAAAATATTTATTTTACATAATAATATTATTATAATACCGCAACAGGCCGGCGTGTATTTATTTTCTGTTATCTTTTGTCTTTATCACAAAATTTCTTAAATAAATGACTTTATTAATTAAAATAAAGTATTTTTAGAAAAAAAAAGAAAGGAGAAATCATTTGCCCTGCAAAGCGAGACCAATATTTTATTGGGAATAAATTAAGGGTTCAATTTTAGTTTTTTATAACCTTTCCCGAAAAAATACGTAATCATGGCAAATCCGGAATCAATACCAGGATTGGCAGAAAATGAAAAAAAAAATACTGATTGTTGACGATGACCTGAGCATTTTAAAGCTGTTAAATTTTATTCTTTCAAAAGAATATGAAATAGTTGTTAGAAACAATGGTATCGATGCTTTTTCATGGCTCGAAGATGGTAATATCCCCGAATTGATAATTTCTGACCTTCAAATGCCTTATTTTGACGGGCAGTCATTCATTAAGAATGTAAAGATCAGCGGCCTTTTTCGCGATATTCCCATAATTATGCTTTCGGCCGCCCATGATTTGGATGAACAGGTTAGCAACATGCCTTTTCAAGTTGATGCTTATATGCCAAAACCATTTAATCCCACTTCATTAAAATCAGCCATAATACAAGTACTAAACATTTATGACGCAACCCATAGCAACTGAATGGAATGAAAATGCAGCTTCGCACACCAGGATCGCGTATGCCGGATTAGAATTAAAAGATTTAGTAGCCGGCGAACTCAATACTTATTTTAACATTTTTTTTAATAATTCGCTGGTGCAGCTTGAAGAATATTTGGGTAACCAGTCGATATTAACCATCCCCGAAATAATTTTAGCAGAAGTTGATGAAAATGGAGAATGCTTTGCCCTGGTAGAGCGGCTAAAAAGCAACTTTTTATTTAACGGCGTTATTATTGTGCTTATATCGCTGTCAAATGACAAAGGATTAAAATTAAATGCCATGCGGCTAAAAGTGCATGATTTTTATATCTATCCTTTTTCAATGTCCGACCTGCGCGAGCGGTTAAATTTCCTTGTAAAGTTTAAATTGATCAAGCCTAAATTGACCGACATTTCGCAGGAGGTTGATATAAAATACACTATGCCGTTTGGCAAACGGCTTATCGATCTTTTTGTATCGGGCGCTATGCTTTTAATTCTTTCGCCGATAATGCTCGCTATTGTAATTGCGATAAAATTAAATTCAAAAGGGCCGGTAATTTACAAAAGCAAACGCGTTGGGACAGGTTATAAAGTGTTTGATTTTTACAAATTCAGGTCGATGCGCATCGATGCTGATAAATTACTACTTGAGTTATCCACACAAAATCAGTATTCAAATGAGGATGGGGGCACAAAAGCCGCATTTGTTAAAATTAAAGACGACCCCCGTGTTACTAAACTCGGCAAATTTTTGCGAAATTCGAGCCTAGACGAACTCCCTCAACTATTCAATATTCTTTGGGGAGATATGTCATTAGTTGGTAACAGGCCGTTGCCCGTTTATGAAGCTGAAATGTTAACTTCCAATGAGTGGTCGATGCGGTTTTTAGGGCCTGCAGGGCTAACAGGTTTGTGGCAGATAACTAAACGTGGAAAATTAGATATGTCGGAGCGTGAAAGGAAAAAATTAGATAACTTTTATGCTCAAAACTATTCTTTTTGGCTTGATATGAAGATCCTGGTAAGGACTGTGCCGGCTGTTTTTCAGAAAGAAAAAGTTTAAAAACAGATGAATAATAAATTTAGAACTATTTGCCTCGCATTATTTATTTTAACTTTTGCCGCTAATATTCATGCACAGGAAACCATGTTCCAGGACCTGTCATACCCTTACCTTGAAAAATTGATCGCTACGGCTAAAAAGAACTATCCGCAAGTTAAAATACTGCAAGATCAAATCAATATCGCCAGGGGCACTTTTCACCAGGTTAGTTTTACCTGGCTCGATGCTTTTAGTGCATCGTATATTTACAGCCCGCAGGGCCCCAATACAACAAGTGCAACAAACCCCATAATTTTTAACGGGCTACAATTGGTGGCTTCAGTAAGTTTGGGTTCGCTTTTCGAAAGGCCATACACAGTACACAATGCCAGAGAAGCGGTTAAAGTTGCCGAAGAGCAGCAAGAACAATATTTTTTAACGATTGAGGCAAATGTAAAACGCTTTTACTTTGCTTACATAGAAGCACAGGCAGATTTACGCAATAAGGTAAATGCCACACAGGATGCAACAACGGCTGTAAATCAGTTGAAACATACATTTGAAAGAGGCGAAACTACGTTCACTGTTTACAATGAAGCGTTAACAAACCTTTATAATCAAAATTCATTCAGGCTACAGGCCGAACTGGCTGTATTTACTGCTAAAACCAATCTTGAAGAGCTTTTGGGGGCCAAGCTGGAAAGCATAAAATAAATAATGGAAGTATCGTCTTATTTTTCTCTTTTAGGCAAATATAAATATATAATAATCCTCGTTGTTTTGGCAACGGTGATTGCCTCGTACTTCCTTGTCAAAAACCTACCGGGTGAATATGTTTCAAACACGCAGATTGCTACAGGCATTGTTGATGCATCAAGGCACCTTTTAGATAAAGACAACACGCCCAACGCCCAGCAGGATGAGATCACACGCGAGTTTAGCAACCTTACGGAGATCATTAAGCTGAAAAAACTGGTTGATAATGTTTCTTACCAGTTGATCATTCACGACCTGAGCAGCCCTACTCCTTTCAGAAAGCTAAACCATCAGTTCAAAAACCTAAGTCAACCTGCGGTTGACCACGCATTGTTAGTTTATAAATATAAACTGCAAAACAGCGAGCCCTTATCCCTGTATAATAAAGATGAAAGCGGATTGAACGAACTGCTTATTTCGATGAAATACGACGAGCGTTCGTTACGGAAAGACCTGTCTGTTGACCGCGACGGAGAAAGTGACTTTATTACGATAACCTATTCTTCCGAAAACCCGCAATTGTCAGCTTTTGTTGTAAATACCATTTGTAAGGAATTTCTGGATTATTATACAGTAAACGTTAAACAAAACGAATCAAATGCGATAGATTTCTTATCCAAATTACTGGATCAAAAACGAAACGCATTGAGCGAGAAAAAGGATTCGCTACAGCAATACAAGATAAAAAATGGAATTTTAAACCTTGAAGACCAGGCAAAAGACATCGATGCACAAATACTGACTTACAAGGATAAAAAACTTGAAGCCCAAAGGACCATTGCATCTTATGAAGGCGCTGTAAAATCAATAAACGACAAGTTTAACCCAAAAGACAGGCAATATATCGAATCGACAGTGAGCCAGTATAACCAGGCAATTACAAGTACTGAAGACCAACTGCGGACACTAAATGAACAATATGTTCACAGCGGTTTTAACCCGACATATAAACCGGTCCTCGATTCGCTGCAAAAGCAACTTACTGCCGAAATTAACAATACCTCGGATAAGTACATTACTAACCCCCTCGTAAATAAAGATAACCTTGTTGCTAAAAAGCTGGAGCTTGAGGTATCAAGAGACCTTGCAAAATATAGTGTGCAGGCTATTGATAAAGAGCTTTCTGATTTGGATGCAAAGTTTAAAAGGCTGGTGCCTTTTGATGCAACTGTTAAAACTTATGAATCTGATGTTGCGGTGGCAAGCCAGGAGTATTTAGACGTTTTAAAGCAATATAACGCGATAAACCTTCAATCAAATTTTTCGATAAAGCTGATGCAGGTAGAACCTGCCACGCCTGATGTTGCCGAACCATCAAAAAAAGCGCTCCTGATAGTACTTAGCGGCATTGTGAGCTTTGTTATTTGCATTTTGGTGCTGTTTATACTTTATTACCTTGATGATAATATAAAAGAGCCCACCGACCTGGTTAACAAAACTCAATTACCGTTACTTGGCTCGTTAAATTTGATACACGGCCCAAAGCCCGACCTGCGAAAACTTTGGGACGTTGAAAACAGGCAAAAGATGAAGCAGTTTAAAGAGTTGCTTCGTTCAGTAAGGTTTGAAATTGACCAGGAACTTAAGGGCGAGAAAATTCTGGGCATCACGAGCCTTGGCGAAGGCGAAGGTAAAACGCTGCTGGCGACTAGCCTGGCCTACTCATATTCGGCAATTAATAAAAAAGTTTTATTGATAGATGGCAATTTTAACAATCCTACTTTAAGTAAAATAATACAGCCAAAACTATTTATTGAAGACTATTTCAGGAGCAGCTCATACATTGAAAGGGACACCAGTGCCATAAGTGTTTTGGGTAACAGGGGTGGTGATGTTTCCTTACTGGAGATCAATGACGAAAGGCATATTCAAAACGAGATAAATGAGTTAAAATCAAGGTACGATATCATATTGATTGACCTGCCGCCGCTCGATTCATTAAATAAATCAAAAGAGTGGATATTATTTACAAATAAAACAATAGCGGTTTTCGAGGCAAACAAAAGTATTTCAAGGTCGCACGGCCAATATATTGATTACCTTAAACATCTTAATACTAAATTTGCAGGGTGGGTTTTAAATAAAGCTATCGTACATAATCATTCAAAAAAACCAAGAAATTAAACCAGTGATCGGGTTGCCCGGATAGTTCATTTTACTTATTTTGATTATTGCAGCGATGAAAATTGAACATAAAAAAGCAAACGACCCTTTTAAAGATTTAAGCACATTACAAAAGCGATGTCTCACTGCGGCCATTATCCTTGCTTTTGCAGGTATTTTCGTTTGGTTTTTAAAGATATTATTTTTTTAACACAAAACTGTTCAAGCAAATGCCGGATGATCAGGTTAAAGACAATGTATCCTATAGAACATTCTGGGACAGGATAATTGTACAAAAATTTTCTGCGCCGGCAGTCATCCTGTTTGTAGTCCTTGCATCTTTATCGGTAAGTTTTATCATAGCCCGTGAAGGGTTTGCCGCCGGGGTAATTATTTTATTTATCATCATCGCCCTGCCTGCAGCGTACGCTGCAGTGGCCTATCCTAAATTTGGTATAATAACCTTGCTTATTATTTCATTTTTTATAAATTATGCTTCCAGGTTTGTGCCTGAGCAAACACCCATTGGCCTTGTAATGGATGCCATGACGTATTTGCTGCTGCTGGGATTTTTCGTAAAAATGAAAAATGACAAGCAATGGGCGTATTTTGACAACCCTATAACCTATTTCACACTTACATGGCTGGGCTATAACATATTAGAGGCCATTAACCCTAATTCTCCGACAATTCTGGAGTGGGTTTTCACTGTCCGTACTGTTGGCTTTATTATGATGATGTATTTTGTGTTTTTGTACCACATACGCACAAAACAATTTATCAAGTTATTGATCAAAGTATGGTTGGGACTCGAAATTATAGCTGCCATTGCAGGGTTTCAGCAGGAACACTTAGGTTTATTCGGATTTGAAAGTACATGGCTGCACCGGGATCCCGATAGGTTCAAATTATTATTTATTGGTGGGCACCTCAGAAAGTGGAGCATTTTTTCTGATCCTGTGGTTTATGCCTACAATATGGTTGCCGCGGCCTTGTTATGTATAGCCCTGATGTTTGGCCCGTTAAAAACCCGTCAAAAAGTAATTTTAGGTTGCATGGCCGTGTTTTTCTTTACGGTAATGTTGTATTCAGGAACCCGGGCTTCTTATGTAATTATTCCGGCAGGGCTTAGCATGCTGTTTATATTTAATTTCAATAAAAAAGTATTGATGTTTGGTATAATATGCGCAGTGATGCTTGGAGTTCTAATAAGAATGCCTACCTCCAACCCCACCCTGGCCAGGTTTCAAAGCGCTTTCCGGCCATCAAAAGACGCTTCATTTGAAGAACGCGCCCGTAACCAGGAACGTATTAAGCCTTATATATTGTCGCATCCAATTGGCGGCGGTTTAGGTTCGGTCGGGATTTGGGGCCAGCGGTTTGCCCCCAACTCCTATCTTTCAAAATTCCCGCCAGACAGTGGCTATGTGAGGGTTGCTGTTGAAATGGGATGGATAGGACTATTGCTTTATTGCATATTTAACTTTGTTATTATGTATAAAGGCATTCAATATTTTTATTTAATTAAGGACCCTGCGCTAAAATCTTATTGCCTGGGCATGATATTAATCATTTTCGCCTTTGATGTTGGTAACTATCCGCAGCAAGCACTCGTACAATACCCGTCTAACATATTATTTTATTTGGCGATGGCGCTTTTGAATATTACGATGCGGTTAGACCTACAACAAAGAAAATTGACACCTGCTACAACAGGGGAGATTTAATGAATAGGATTAAAAGATTAACCAATGTTTTTACAGCGTTCAATTAAATCGAACCCGCGGATAAAAAAATTTGTACATTGGCTGCTGATACCCCGCGGCCAGGCCAGGCCCAGATTATGGGTGAGATTATTTGTTAACCCATTTATTCATAAAAAAGGCCGAAATACCATTATAAGATATAATACCCGGATGGACCTGTTTCCATTTAAAAACTTTAAGATAGGCTCAAATAGTATTGTGGAAGATTTCGCGACCATTAATAACGGTGTTGGCGATGTGTATGTCGGCAACAATACAGGCATTGGGTTAAGTAACGTAATTATTGGCCCTGTTAAAATAGGCGACTATGTAATGCTGGCACAAAACATTGTTATTTCGGGGCTTAATCATGGTTATGCCGATGTTAGTAAGCCGCCGCGAATGCAACCCGTGGTGACAAAACAGATTACTATTGAAGATAACGTATGGATAGGCGCCAATAGTGTTATTACAGCAGGAGTAACTATTGGCAAACATGCTGTAATTGGCGCGGGCAGTGTGATAACAAAAAATATACCGGCCTACTCGGTAGCGGTAGGGAATCCGGCAAGGGTTATTAAAAAATATAATTTTGAAACCAGCAGCTGGGAAAAAGTGTAATGGAGGTATTAAAAAAATTATCAAATAAACACACGCTGTCATTAGCAAGCAATGCAGTTATGCCCGTTATGGGGATGGTAACTGTATCTATGCTGGCCCGCACTTTATCAGGCGCCGATTTTGGGTACTGGACTTTCTTCATTATCGCATACACTTTGGCGAGCTTTTTCAGGAGCGGTTTTTTACAAACCTCGTTGGTTAAATTTTATTCGGGAGCAAGCAGGGAGCGTGCATTAAATGTGGCCGGTTCAACCTGGTTCCTGGGGTTTGTCCTCACATCTGTGTTAGTATTGTTATGCTTGTGTGCATTTTTATTTTTTCATAGCAATCCTTCAACGGCAATAATTATTAAATGGTTTAGTATAATCTTTTTTTGCCAGTTTCCCTCAAGCATTGCCTTATGGATACTGCAGGCCGAAGAACGGTTCGACCGTATGTTCATACTCAATTTAATCGGCCAGGGCTGTTTTTTTATTGCTATCGTTCTATTAATAATACTACATCAAGCAAACTTCCAGGCCGTTATCTATGCTTACTGTGCGTCAGCGGCAATTACCAGCCTATTTACAATAGTAACCGGGTGGGCAAATATTACCTCTATAACGCACAAAAGCTGGTTGTGCATTAAAGAATTAACCCATTTTGGGAAATATAGCGTCGGTACTTCCATCAGTTCTTATCTGCTCAGTGGGTCTGATACATTTATTATAAAATTCATGTTTGCCGACCCAGCTGTAGTGGGTATATATTACCTGGCGCAGCGGTTAAGGGAAGTGATAGAAATTCCGCTCCGGAGTTTTGTCGCTACTGCCTTACCTACTATGTCGGCTGCTATTTACCGGGATGATAAAAGGCATATGACCTATATCATGAAAAAGTATGCTGGGGTACTAACTATACTTTTAATACCCGTTTCAATTGTGGCATTTATTGGCGCCGACCTGGTTATTGAAATTATTGGCGGCCAGCATTTCGTAGCTACCTCAGCGGCCAATGTTTTCAGGATATTTATGTGCTTTGCTATTTTATTGCCGGTGGATCGTTTTTTTGGCATATCGCTTGACATCCTGAACAAACCGCATATAAATATGATTAAAGTAATATTGATGTTGATAGTTAATGTGGTGGGTGATTTTGTTGGCATTTATATTACACACAATATTTATGGCGTGGCGCTTTCATCAATTTTCACCTTTTTAGTGGGTGTTATTTATGGGTATTGGATGCTTAAAAAGCACCTGAACTTTACCATGATGGATATATTAAAATTAGGCGTACTTGAAACAAAACTGATATTGATTGATTTGCCAAATAGATTTAAAAGAAAGTCTCTGAGGTCTGAAGTCGGGAGTCCGAAGTCCGAAGTCGAAAGTTTCAAATAAAACTATGCCTTTGACATTAACTTATAAATTCTGACTTCAGATTAAAGATTTTCGACTTAAAAAAATACCCCTAAAAAATGAGCCTAAAAAATCAAAACATAATTATTTTTTCGCAAATGCAATTTGACGGCCGCCTGGAGTCGACAAATTACACCATGGCAAAACACCTGGCACAGGATAATTATGTTTACTATATTGACAGGCCCTATACCTGGCGCGATTATTTCCAATTCAGGAACACCCCTGGCTTTCGTGCCCGTAGGCCACATTTCTTTTCACCCAAAAACTGCATTATTCAAACTGATAATCCAAATTTAAAGATTATCATTACCCCTCCTGTACAGTCGATAAATGTATTGCCGGAAAGTAAATTATACAGGCTTGCATTAAAGATTAACGAACTGATTGTAGGTTCGCGCATAAAAAAAGTTATTAAAAATCTTAATATCGGCAACTACATTTATATCAATTCATATAATTTTTCCTTCCCTACGCTTCATAAATTGCTAAACCCGGAATTAACGGTTTACCATTGTGTTGATCCTATAATAGAGCCCTATCAAACCAAACATGGCTTAATATCCGAAGATATACTGGTAAAAAGCGTTGATGTTATTATTTCAACCAGCAAAGAGTTGTGCAACAGGAAGGCCCGGCTGAATAAAAATTCTTATTTTATACCTAATGCGGCCAATATCAGCCATAGCCAAAAAGCGCTTAATCCTGAACTGCCAGAAGCCGAAATTTTAAATGGTATTAAAAAACCAGTAATAGGCTATTTCGGCGCTATTGAACGGCGTATCGATTACGAACTTGTAAAAAAGCTTATTGCAGCTAATCCTGATAAAAGTTTTGTGTTTATAGGGCCGGTTGACAGTTATTATCTAAAAGACGAGGACTATAAAGCCCCTAACGTTTACATAAAAGGCGCGGTACCTTATGAGCTTATGCCATCGGTATTAAAAGGGTTTGATGTAGCTATAATCCCATTTAAGAAGGATGAGGTAAGCAATAATATATTCCCTTTAAAGCTTTTTGAATACCTTGGTTCCGGGAGGCCGGTGGTTTCAACCGATTTTAATTCGGATTTGAAGGACTTTACTTTTGATACAGTTTCGTATTGTAAAAATGCCAGTGAATTTACAGAAGCACTCAATATTTCTTTGCAGGATACTTGCGAGTTGCAGCAAAAGAGGCTTGCTATAGCAGCCGATAACACTTGGGAACATAGGATAATTGAAATAAAAGACTTGTTAGAGGCAAATCTTGATAAAAAATACGACCGAAAAATAATGCCTGCCTAAAAAAATAATTCATAACACCACCATTTTTGCCGTCACTTTCGTATAAGTTGTTTACGTATGGAGATAATTAAATTTATTGCAGCAATAATTACAAGTTCACTTTTTATATACCTGGGCGTATATAGTTTATACTTGTTTATATTTTCGGTAGCAGGTAAATTAATAAAGATTAAAAAAACGCCTGAAAGTTCCGCACTGTCGAAATTTGTGATTTATATATGTTCCTATAAAGAGGATGAGATCATATTAAACTCCGCGGCGAATGCTATCACCCTTAATTACCCCCGAGACCTATTCCATATATGCGTGATTGCCGATTCGTTAAAGCCTGAAACGGTTGAAAAATTAAAAAAAATGCCTATACAGGTATTGGAGGTTATTTTTGAAAGCAGCACCAAATCAAAAGCTTTACACAAAGCCATTGAAAATACCACAGGTAACTTTGATGCCGCTATCGTTTTTGACATTGACAACATAGCCGCCCCTGATTTTTTGTACCAAATAAATAACTATTTAAAAGCAGGTAACCGCGTGGTACAAGGTCACAGGGTCGCAAAAAATACCAATACGCCGATTGCTGTACTCGATGCCATAAGCGAGGAGATAAATAACCATATATTCCGAAAATCGCAACGTGTTTTTAACCTTTCCGCCGCCATTATTGGCTCGGGAATGGCACTTGAGTATAATTTATTTAAAGAAGTTATGCTTCAAATTGATGCCGTCGGCGGCTTTGATAAAGAAATGGGCCTGCTGCTTACCCGTAATAAAATAGGCGTTGCTTATGCCGAAAATGCTTTAATTTATGACGAGAAAGTGAGCAATCCCGAAGTATTTAAAAAACAAAGGCGCAGGTGGCTATCGGCACAATTTAATCTATTAAAAAAATATGGCAGCACCGGTTTCGGCGAACTTTTTAAACATGGCAATTTTGACTATTTTAATGAGATATATCAGACTGCAATTTTACCGCGCATTTTAATGCTTGGGCTCATGCCGTTTATGCTAATAATTTCGTTGGTGTTGCCTGGCGTTGGGCCGGGCTGGCAATTGTGGCTGGCTGCTACGGCCTGCTGCTATACAGGTATACTAATAGCCGTACCTGCTGCGTTTTTTAATGATAAACTTTTGGGGGCTGTTTTAAAAATACCACTTATATTTTTTACGATGGTGTTATTACTATTTAAGTTGAAAGGCGCTAATAAAAAGTTTATTCATACACCGCACGGCGCAAACACTGAGCCTGGAGTTGCAATTAAATAATGAAAACCGTATCCATTATAACTGTAAACTTCAATCAGCCAAAAGTTACCGAAGAGTTGCTGGCATCTATCCCGAAAACCGGGCTTGAAATAATTGTTGTTGATAATGGCAGCAAAACCGACTATACGCTTGATTGGCGTACAAAATACCCCGATATCAAATTTATCCGTTCTGAACAAAACCTGGGTTTTGCAGGCGGAAATAACCTGGGTATAGCGCAAGCTACCGGCGATTATTTGTTTTTTGTAAATAACGATACTGAATTTACTACAGGCTTAACCGATATTTTGGTTGAAGTGATGGATGCAAACCCCAAAGTGGGCTTGGCTTCGCCAAAAATTAAATACTATAATGATAAAAGCCTGATACAATATGCAGGCTATACCCCAATGAACTTTTACACATGCCGCAATAGCTGCATCGGTTTGCGCGAAAAAGATACCGGCCAATACGACCATATAACCGGGCCAACCGCTTATTGCCATGGCGCCGCTATGATGGTAAGAAAACAAGCCATTGAAAAAGCAGGCATGATGAATGAAAATTTTTTCCTTTACTATGAAGAAGTTGATTGGTGCGAACGTATAAAAGAGGCCGGATACCAGGCCTGGGTTTGTACCGATGCCCTCATCTATCATAAAGAATCAGTCTCGGTAGGTAAAAAAAGCAGGCTAAAAGAGTATTTTATGAACCGTAACCGAATATTGTTTATTCGCCGCAATGCACCGCTATTTAAGATGGTAGTTTTTTATGTCTATTTTATTCTATTAGTTACGCCACGTAATGTGCTTGCCTACCTGAAAGATAAAAATTACAGCTTTATACCTATGCTTTTCAAAGCCACCTGGTGGAATTTAACCCATTCAAAAAACAGTAAAAATTTAGGATACCTTATCAATACAATAGCATGATAATTATATTTTGGCTAAGCCTTTTTATTGTTTTTTACACCTTTATGGGATATGGTGTTTTTCTGTATTTCCTGGTTAAGATAAAGCGATATTTTAAAGGTAAGCCAGCAATTATAACCCCTATAAATGACCTGTTGCCAAATTGCACCCTGGTAGTGGCCGCCTATAATGAAGAATTGTTTATTGAGGAAAAAATAATTAACAGCTTGCAGATAAAATATCCGCCGGGCAAATTAAAGCTACTATTTGTTGCCGATGGGTCGACCGATAGAACGGCCGGTATCATCAGCGGCTATCCGCAAATACAACTTTTACACCAGGAGGGGCGGTCAGGTAAAATCGCCGCTGTTCACCGTGCCATGGAATATGTGGATACTGAAATTGTAGTTTTTACCGACGCCAACACTTTTTTAAATCCCGAAGCCATTACCCGCATTTGCCGGCATTATACCGATAAAACGGTCGGTGCGGTAGCAGGCGAAAAACGCGTACAAATAAATGAAAATGCTGATGCCAGCGCCGCCGGTGAAGGTTTTTACTGGAAATATGAGTCAACATTAAAAAAATGGGATTCTGAACTATACTCCGTAGTTGGCGCAGCCGGCGAGTTGTTCAGCGTACGGCGTTCGCTTTACCAGGATGTACCTGCCGACACTGTGCTGGATGATTTCATGATCTCGATGCTAATCGCAACAAAAGGGTACCGCATAGTTTACGAGCCCGAAGCGTATGCCATAGAGACCGCATCGGAAAATGTATCGGAAGAGTTAAAAAGAAAAATCAGAATAGCCGCTGGCGGTATGCAATCCATACTCCGCTTAAAAAGCTTATTTAACCCTTTCAAATACCCTGTCCTGTCATTTCAATACATCAGTCATCGTGTTTTAAGGTGGACAGTTACTCCTTTCCTGCTGATATTGGTCTTCATATTGAATGTTGCTTTAGCTTTTGAGCCCGGCCAAGCCTTTTACATGGCGATATTTTTTTCGCAGATTTTATTTTACCTGTTGGCCGTACTCGGTTTTATTATGGAAAAAAGGCATATTCGCATCAAAGTGCTGTTCATCCCTTATTATTTTTGTGTGATGAATTATGCTGTTTTGATGGGGATCATCCGCTATTTTACGACAAAGCAAAGTGCGGTTTGGGAGAAAGCGCAAAGGAAAGCCTGACCAGGATTTTTTGGATTTAAGGATTTTAAGATGATGGTTTCGGCACTCGTTACAATTTTGTACTATCCATAGTTTTTAACATCCATAGATCAGTAATATGTTCGCTGTTTCCCATTGGTTTATCCAGGTATTTAAAACCAAAGTATTCGTATAGCCTCAACGCTTGTTTCAACTCGAACATCGATTCAAGATAAATGCTATGGTAATTTAACTCCCTCGCTTTGTTGACACAACGGTTTATCAGTTCTTTACCAATACCATTTCCACGGGCCGAAGGACTGATGTACATTTTCACCAGTTCGCAAACACCATCGGGTAACTGGTTTGTCGGGTAAATACCTGCGCCGCCGGCGATTTCCCCATTTAATTCCACAACAAAATAATAACTGCCTTCAACAGGCTGAAATAACTCAAACAAATGATCGGTCGATGCTTCAAAGTAAACAGTGCCGGGTTTATTGATCTTAAATTCTTCCATCGTCCGCCTGATGATATTTGCTACAGCGGGGTTATCGCCCTGTCGCAACTCCCTGAAAATAATTGTATTTTCTTCCATTACGTCTTAAAATAAAATTTCCATGCTGATATTCGACCGTTCGTATGGTGATGGTGTCCCCGGAATCCTTTTAAAGCCTAATTTATAATACAGGTTTATAGCTGGTTTCAGTATAGTATTGCTTTCGAGATAGAGCCGTTTGGCGCCTGTCTTTTTTGCCTTTTCAATAGCGGCGTTTCCTAATAACCAGCCAATGCCTTTGCCTTTAGCCTCTGGCGAAACCGCCATTTTTGAGAGTTCAAATGTATCGTTGCCGATTTTAATAAGCGCACAGGTGCCTACGGGTTTACCGTTATCCAATGCCAGCAGAATGTAACCACCCCTATCCAGCACATATTCCTGCGGATGGTCCAATATTTTATGATCGGCTTCTTCCATTTTAAACCAGGTATTAATCCACTCCACATTTAGCTGCTTAAAAGCTTCCAGGTACTTGGGTTGGTAATCGACTATTTCAATCGATGAACTCTCGCGTAATTTTTTTTCGTCCTGCACACGTTTCAACAGGCTTTTTTGTTCCAGCAGGTACTCCCATTCGCCAATGGCTTTCCATATATTATTTTGTGTTTCAGCAAGTGCTGCTTCAACTGCGGCGTTTACATCCTGGTACTGGATTTGTATACGTTCATTGATAGCATGGCCTTTCTCCGTAAGCATCACATAATTTTCGCGTCCATCGCTTTTGCCGGCCGTTTTCATCACAACATCCTTTTTTATCATCTCCTTAACTATGGTGCTTACCGAAGGATGTGAATGACCGATCTCCTGCGCAATTTGTGTAATTGATTTTTCGCCACTTGCTGCCAGTAAATAAAAAACCGGGAACCATTTAGGTTGTATATCAACTTCATATAATGAGTAAACCTCGCTTGCCTGTTCAGTAAGTAATTCGCTTAACCTGCGGAGGCGGCTGCCGATGGCCATTTTACCTGTTTTTTCGTAAAAGTTCATATCAGTAATAACTTACGTAATTAGTTACGCAAATTTAGAAATGGAAATTTCATATCAAAATAAATTTTATAAATGATATTAAAAAAGTTATAGCGCCTAGTTTATTGCCGAAATTATTGTAGTAGCATCAACCACATCCAATGCTACCAAATCATTGTAAGCAACAATCAATTGTTGTTCAACGGTGGTATTGCCTGCATATTTCTTTCGGAGTATGTACCATTTATAAATTAGCTGCAATTCGGTAACAGTGTAAGTAACCCCGGTATATTGCTGTATGGTTTGCAAAAATGTGAAGTTAAAATCGAGGGTTGGCTCTATCATGGTACCTTCGCCGTAATCATTCCAGGTTATTAATTGTAAATAATTCGTGCCGCTGGTTTTGGCAAGATTAAGGCAATTCTGCAAAGTGGCGGTACCGTTATAACCGATCAAAAATAAGGTATTTCCCCAACCGCCTTGTTTATAAAAATCCATGAATCCGGGATAAGCCGCAGCAAAATATGTGGATAATGATGGCGCTCGATTTTGATAAAAACCTTGCAGATTTTGCTGGTCAGAGGCATCAACCCAGGCAAACTCGCCACTACCCTCGCTGCCAGTTACACTGCCGGCGTATTCCAATGACAACAACCTGGGCTTTGTTGAAAGGCCTGAAAATGCTCGTTGCCAATCCGTAGTGGTTTTTAAACTTTGCGGGCCAAAATCAAGCAGTAAAGGCTGGTTATTGATCCGAATATAATTGCCGCTGCTAAAATATTGCGATTGCAAATAGGCGAAATCCTGCTGTGCTGCCGCTACGGTATCTGTGCCAGTAGTTGCTTTTACCTGTGCAAGCGAAGCATCTTCATAACAAATACCAAATTGCAAGCCAGCATTTGGGACACGTTTAACCAGCGAATCGGTATTGCGCTTATTAAGCGCATAGTCATCAACATTAAACGTACCATACCAATCAATGATCACACCATCAATACCTGCATATTTCATTAATAATAAATGATAATCAATCACATCCCTGTCATCACTATCATAAGGCCCTATCATAGGGTAAAACCAGGATGCGATCTGCCTGCGGCCGTTTGGTAGTATAGTGTTGGGATTTTCGTTAGCCATTGTCCAATGCTGGCCCCACTGGCCGTTGCCCGATGTTGCAGGGGTTTCAAACCAGGGCATATAGTGTACATATACCTTTTGCGTATTGGTTTTTACCACCGGTTTGGCATTGGTTGGTATTTGCGTTATAACCGTTGTATCGGTTTTTTTGGTTGTGACGGAGGTGCTACCACCAGTACCTCCCCCACTTTTTTTACAGCTAAAGGCGAACAAACAAAGAAAAACTATTATTACGAAGTTCGAAAGACAGCGAAGTCCAGATGTCTGAAAGGTACCTGATCGACTAAACAGACCTATAATTTTCATTTTTCTGCTTTTTATAAATCCGAACCTGATAGCTATCGGGTCGAAAATCCGAAATTTGTCCGTCTTATTTTACAATAGTAAAATTTTCAGATTCATTCTTAATTTCATGGATATCTGATTTTTTAACAGTTAAGCTACCATGGGCATCGCCATTAATAAAGAGGCTGTATTTTCCTTTTACACCAATCCCCGAATTTGAAATATTAATGTGCTGCACCGTCGCATCAGACAATGAGCCAATTTTGCCGGGTCCGTTTTTAGCAATTACACTTAACCCGTTTGACAAACTGTTGGTGATATTTAAATTACTTATTTCAAGTCCTAAAATGCTGCGCTTATCAATACATATCTCTACCGCGGCGCGCCAGTCCCACTCGTGGTCAAAGCCACCGCTGCTTTTTATATCGCAATTTTCAATAACCGTTTTACCGCTAAAGTTATTATTTATGCTTTTATCATTGTTTTCTGTAGGAAAAGTAGTGCTGATAAGGATTGCCGAGCCCTGGGAAATATCAACTAATGAACAATCTTGTACAATGTTACTATCTCCGCCATAAATAGCTACGCCATTTGCAAGAAAAGGCAATGTTGCGGTACAATGAACTATACGGTTATGTCCCGGCGAATACACCTGTTTTAAAAATGTAGTGGGCCAAATGGCGAAACAATCATCGCCTGTACCACGTGCGGTGCAGTTTTCAATAGTCGATCCGGCCATGCCGACACAAAAATTTATACCATCGGCCATCGTGTTGCGCATGCGGCAACCTGTAATTTTTAAATTCTCTGAGTTTTCTATCCACATACCCACTTTGGTATGCTCGATCCATATGTTTGATATGGTTGAGTTTGCGCCATAGGAACCAACAATGCCGTCATTGGCTTCTTTGTCGCTCCTATAAGTCAGCTTACCAATTATAGCGAAATCAGAAATATGAATGTTACCGCCATTTCCCTTTAATCTCACCCTGTTATTTGCATTGACATAAAGTGCTTCATCGCCAACTAATTGTGAATACCACATCCCCGCACCGTGCATGGTTAAATTTGCCGGGAGAACTATATCGCCGGTAATTTTATAAATTCCGACCGGAATCCACACACTTTTCCCAGTCTCCGCTGCCTTGGCTATGCAATTTCTAAACGCTTCAGTATAATCATCAGTGGTATCATTTCCCTTAAAACTTTTATCGGTTACGGACAACGAATTTGATGGCTCCTTTAACGGAGGTGCAATATTTTCAAGATCAACCAAATCAATTATACAATATTCGGCATCGTCTTCTTTTTGATCATCACGCCGGATCCTGATAATATCACCCTTCCCAATTTTCAAACCTGTCACCCTCATTTCATCATAAAAGTGCCTCGGCTCCCCGGCGGCTGGATCGTTAGTAAAAGGATATTTACCATAAAGCCAGGCATAGCGTGACAATATTTTGCAATGCTTTACCAGGTTCCCGTTTTTATAGATGGCAAGCGTAGTCCTTTTTCCGTTACCTTGTTTACCATCAGGAAGGCTATATCTTATTACCATACTGTTATCACTTCCAGATGAAGTAAACTCAACATATTGCCCTTTGCGGTTCAGCTTTACACATTTTTGCCCGGAAGATTCTGTTTCAACCTCGTACGGGCCGTATTTCGGCCCCATAATACTTCCCGTCGTGTTCATACGCTCGGCCTCGTAAGTTGTCCATGGAATAACGGCCCCCCTTTGTTCCTGCGCCGAACACATTAATCTGTTTAAAATAAGCATTACTACCAGGCAATTATTCTTAATATTCATTATCTTAATAAAATTTATTGAGCTGTTTTGTCCAGGTATAGATCGTGCTATAATTTTATTTGTAAAATTTCAATCCGCTATCGGCATCTGTAGCTGGTTTTATACTTATTGCCGAACCTCCCCCATTTGCCAGCTTCACATTAAGCTTGGTACCTGCACTAATTAAATATTTTGTGATTTTATAGGATTCCGGGTTCTTTTTCCAATCTGCATCATCGCCATCGGCATAAATTGTAGCGACATATTTTTTTCCCTTATCCAAAAAATCCAATGGTATTATTGCACTTCGGCTATTTTCATTCGTTATAGCGCCAATAAACCAATTGCCGGTACCTTTTTCTTTTCGGGCTGTGGTGATATATTCACCGGGCTCGGCTTCAATAATTTTGGTATCATCCCAATCAACCGCAACATCCTTAATAAACTGAAAGGCGTCCATATGCTTTTCATAATTATCAGGTATATCGGCAACCATTTGTACCGGGCTATACATAGTTATATATAACGCTAATTGTTTACACAACGTAGTCTTAACCTGCCTTTGCGGGTCAGCGGTATATCCTTTTATCTTGAATATTCCCGGTGTAAAATCCATTGGGCCACCCATCAGGCGCGTAAATGGCATAATGGTTTCGTGGTTAGGGTTATCGCCGCTCCCAAATGCATTATATTCGTTGCCCCTTCCTGCTTCACATGCCATCCAGTTAGGATAAGTGCGCTGTAACCCTGTAGGCCTTACCGGCTCATGAGAATCCAGCATTATATGGTATTGCGCCGCTTTTTGTGCCACACGCACATAATGGTCTACCATCCACTGGTCGTCGTGATGTTCGCCGCGGGGGATGATCCTGCCTACGTAACCCGTTTTTACCGAGACATAGCCATATTTTTTCATAAAGCGGAATGCAGTATCCATTTGCCGCTCGTAATTGGTAGCTGACCCTGATGTTTCATTATGCATAATCATTTTTACCCCTTTTGAGGCAGCATAATCGGTTATTGCTTTTATGTCAAAATCGGGATATGGTGTAACAAAATCGAAGGGTTTTTCGGCCCAGTTACCAAACCATTCTTCCCATCCTGTATTCCATCCTTCAACTAAAACCCCCTGTATACCATTTTTTGCAGCAAAATCAATATACCTTTCTACATTGGCGGTAGTTGCCCCATGCTTGCCATTCGGGATAAGTTTACCATTAGCATCAAGCGTATCCAAATTATCGGTGTAATTCCAGGTGCTTTTGCCGGTTTGCATTTCCCACCAAACACCAACAAATTTCATCGGCTTTATCCACGATGTGTTTTCAATTTTTGACGGCTCGTTTAAATTGAGGATCATTTTTGATGACAGTATATCTGTGGCTTTATCGGATACAATAATTGTCCGCCAAGGGGTTACGCATGGCGCCCTCATATATGCTTTGTTGCCAACTGCATCGCTTACTAAATTGGCCGTTAGCTTGTAGGTCTTTGTATCCGCATGCAATTGCATGGAGGTATAGTTTTGTAAAGCCGCTTCATGAATATTAATATACAAGCCATCGGTGGTCTTCATCATGAGCGGGGTTTGTATCCCGTATTTATCTGGAACATAGCGGACAGCAATATCCGTTGCTGACTTTGCCAATACCGAGGCATCCACCTGACTTATCGTGGAAACTGTATAAGGATATTCGTTACTGTCATAATCACCCGGTATCCAAAAAGTTTTATTATCGCCTGTAAGGCTAAACTCCGTTAACTCATCGGATACGATAAAATATTTAAGGTTGGGTTGATTTGGAAACTCATACCTAAAACCTACACCATCTGCAAATACCCTGAATACTATAGTCAATAACCGGCCAGGGGCATCCTGCTGCTTTAAATGGACAGTCAACTGTTCATAATGGTTACGTATCGTTTTTACTTCACCCCACACGGGGTTCCATGATTCATCAACCTCTGTTTTTTCTGAACTTGTGAGCTTAAAATGTTTATCGAATGCACTGTCATTAGCTAATTTGATGCCCAGGTATGAATTGTTAATTATTGGTTTGTCACCAAAATAAACTTTGTATGAAGGCCGGCCATCAGCGTTAAGCATAAAGTCAAGCTTTACGCTATTCATACCAGCATGAATGGTTTGCTGGTTTTGTGCCAGGGCCCCGCTAAATATTAGCAGGCTAAATAAGACGATAAATGTTTTTCTTGAAACGTAAATAAAATACATGCTTTGGTTTCTAATATTTTGAATAAAAAGGAAAAAAAGTGTAAAGCCATCTCACCTGCTTTACACTTATTAATCAACTATATCAGTAACCAGTACTTTGCTTTATTTTCGAATTACTATTGATCTCACTTTGTGGGATCGGCCATACATATGATTTTGAAGGAACAAAATTAATAGGCCCGGGAACATCGGTATACCCGTAATAAGTAGCTTCGGACTGCCCTATTTGCCAACGGCATACGTCAAACCACCATGACCCTTCATTGAACAACTCGGCCCAACGCTCATAATAAAGCGGGTTGTTGCCCAAAACCGGATCATTAATCGCGCTGGTTTTGTCGGTAAGTGATTTATAATCAATTGACGAAGGCGTGTTGGTGGGAAGGTTATACGCTCTGCGTTTAACTTTATTTATATATTCAAGCCCGTTTACATTATCGCCCGAGCCTATGCATGCCTCGGCATACAATAAATAAACATCGGCTAAACGTAAAATGTAGTAATCCCAGGCATCGGCTGTTTGTTGGATGCCGGAGGGATTGCCAAGGCCGGTGCCTTCGTTGTAATTGATAGGCGAGTATTTTTTAACGGCCCAGCCGTACACATCCTGCGCATATCCTGTCTGGGCAACCAGGGCCCAGTGTACACCATCAAACTGTACAGAATCTAACCGTGGTTGCAAAGCATTAATAAACAAACGGGGGTCGGCGGTTTTATTGGTACGCACAGCCAAAGCTTGTTGTTTATATACAGGATCCATTACCTGTTGCTGGTTATAGTATTGTGGCCCGACAAGCGGATTATAATTAGGGTTGTTTACCGGAGCGGGTGCAGGGCCGATCGAATAGCCAAACCGCAGCACATTTCTATCGTGGAATAAGGAATTACCATAACCCAATGGCTGCGTCTGTACTCCATTAAAGCCACCACCGGCAGGACCGCCATAAGTATAAGGCGACCAAATAAGCCCGTTAATAGTTGAAGAATTTGCTCCAGGGCTATAAGTACCATAGCCACTTGAATTAGGATCTACATATAACTCAAATAATGATTCAGAATTGAGTTTATTTTGACCATTAAAGGCGTTAAAATAGGTGGAATAAGGCATCAGTGTTTTTCCGCTGTTGGTCATCAGGTCAGATAACACAGTTTTCGCGTCGGCCCAATCCTGGGTATACACATATGCCTTTCCTAATAAACCTTCGGCTGTCCATTGGGTTACACGTGCTGCATCGGCAGCATCCCAGGTATTTCCTTTAAGTAATGATTCAGCCTGTTTAAAATCATTGATAATAAAGGCCCAGGTATCCTTTACAGATGAGCGCGCTACCTGTGTAGAGGCAAGATCCGTTGGCAAAGCGCTAAAGATGGGCACCCCCTGTGCGCTACCATTGGTTCCGCCGGCAGTCATGTATTTTTCGCCATAAAGGCATTCCAATTCCATATAATACCAGCCGCGCAAACAATATGCCTGGCCCAATATCAGGCTTACCGTAGCTTTATCAGCCGCGCTTAAATTAGGGTTAATGGACGCAAGCTGTGCTGCCGCGGCAATAGTAACATTACAATCTTTTACCCCTACATATAAGGCTAACCACGCGGCGCCTACATATGTATTACCAACACTAAGGTTGGTGTTTGCCATTTCAGTCCACGAAGCGTCCCCACCGTATTGCGTGTTAATCTGGTGCATTGAGTTTGACATTGCCTTCGGTAATAACCAGAAACCATACAGGCCAGGGTCGCGCAGGTTAGCATAAGCCGAAACCAATACGGTTTGTAGTTGGGCTACCGTTGAGGGATAGTTTGCCGAACTGTAGGCATTGGTTGGGCCGACATTTATAGGGTTTTTTTTACAGCCGGCTATTAACATAACCGCCAGTATTGATATATATATTTTCTTTATCATTTTGATAGTTTTTAAATTGAATTAAAAAGTAAGGTCAAGGCCTGCGGAATAAATTTTTGTTTGCGGATAATTTGTAACTGCATCTATTCCCTGGGTGGTAGCCGCTCCATAACCTGAAGGAGTATAAGCGCTGCCTAATTCCGGATCAAGCCCTTTATACTTTGTGATGGTGAATACATTATTGGCCATTACAAATATCCTGGCTGTTTTAATACTTAAGTGCTGTAAAATACTGCCCGTAAATGTGTAGCCTAACTGCAGGTTCTTCAGTTTTAAATAACTCCCGTTTTCAACAAAATAGCTATTTACCGAAGAATAGTTGCTGTTAGGATCGAGTACTTTATTTCCTGCACCGCCCATTAAACGGGGTTGCGAAGTAAGCCCGTTGCTGCCCAGGAATGAATCGTTAAATACCTGGGTTGTACTGTTACCATCCGCGAAAAGAGATTGTTCATAAGCTTTTACACCATTGAAAAGCTGAACACCCTGTACGCCATTAAATAACAAGCGTAAATCAAATCCCTGGTAGTTAAAACTCATATTAATACCGTAAACTAATTTTGGGTTTGGGTTGCCTATTACCTGTTTGTCATTTTGGTCTATCACACCGTCTTTGTTAACATCTTGAAATTCAAGGTCGCCTGCCTGCGCTACGTTTCCGTTAACCTTTTGGCCTGCTGCCTGGGCATCTGTTTGAAATATGCCAATAACTTTATAACCATAAAAGGAACCAAATGGAGTGCCTGCTTTGGTCTGGGTAATGGTTTGACCGGACATTATGTTAAAACCCGTATCACCATTGTTGTACCAGTTATAGCCATCGTTAATTATACCGGTAGCTGTGCCGCTTAGGCTAACCACATTGTTTTTGTTAAATCCGGCGTTAACATTTATGGCATAGCCCAATTTTCCAGCCTTATCATGGTAGCCTACAGAAAAGTCGAAACCGCGGTTATTTACGATGCCTACGTTAGCATAATAAGGCTGTGCGAACCCCGCGCTTGGTGCCAGGGGAAGCGGATATAACATTCCATTTGTGTTTTTATTATACCATTCGGCAGTAAAACTCAAGCGGCCATTTAAAGCTTCGCCATCTAAACCGATATTGGTTTCGGTAACGGTTTCCCAATGTACACCTGGGTTGGCCAATTTGGTTTCGGTGTTTGCAATCTGGAACGGCTGGCCGGGGGCAAAGCCTTGCGACCCGCCTGAAGGAAGACCACCGTTGGGAAGCTGATTTTGTGTATAAGTGGACGCGTATTCATATTGTGGGAAAGAGCTGTTACCCAGCGAACCATAACTACCGCGTAATTTAAGGGAGTTAAAAATATTTTTCGCCCCCGCAAAAAAATCTTCATCGCTAATGTTCCAGCCTGCAGACACTCCCGGAAATACACCCTGTACTTTAGCAGACCCGAATTCAGTATAGTTGGCATCCTGTCTTATGGAAGCCGACAGAAAATAACGTTCGTTAAAATTGTAGTTTACCCTGGCAAATTCTGATTTAATAAGCAGGTTAGGGTCATTTCCCCCTGTAAGGGTAGTCTCCTGTGCCGAGGCTGATGTTGGGATATAAGTATAACCGGGTAACCCAATTGAACCCATTTGTGTGTACAGGCTATTGTTGGCGCCTGTTGTTTGTTCAAAGCCTGCTACAGCGCTTATATTATGTTTCCCAAAGCTTTGATTATAGCTTAGTACATAGTTGCTCAACAACTGGTTATATTCCTGATAGTTTTCGAAAAGCTGGTTATTCCCCTGGGCAACAGCACCAAAACTGTATGAATTCTGAAAATAATCCCTGGTATAAACATTATAGGTATAACCAAATGTACTGCGGAAATCAAGATGGAACGGAAGCTTTACATCTGCATAAACATTAGCTTGCACGTTGTTGGTAATATCCGTAGCGGTTGTGGTGTATACTGCTCCATACGGGTTTGGCCCGCTAAACTGTATATTGTAACCCGACGGGTCTCCTCCATAACCTCCATTTGGATTGTATATAGGAATAATGGGCTGTGTACGGAAAGGCGCGTTATGCAAATCGACCAATACTGGGTCTGTGCTACGTTGCGATAAACCAATTTGCTCACCTATCGTGATAGATTTACCTAATTTATAGTCGGCATTTGCCCGTATACCTGCAATGTTTGACGAGTTTTTAATGAACGAACCTGTTTGGTCGTTATAGAATGCCGAGAAAAGATAATTTACTCTTTCAGATGCGCCGTTAACCGAAAGGTTATAATTTTGTTCGATGGCATTGTGGTATAAAACATTTTCCCAATTTACATTAGGCAATGTATCTGTTTGGGTTTTACCGGTAAAAAATTGGGGGTTAACCAGATTTTGTAATTGTACAAATTGATCCCTGTTTAGCAGGTCATTTACCAACTTGGGTTGTGTTACACCGTATCTTGCACTAAAGTTTATAGTAGGAGCCGCGCCGACAACCCCTTTTTTAGTAGTGATAAGCAATACGCCGCCTGCAGCTGAAGAACCGTATATAGCGGCAGAGGCAGCATCCTTTAAAACATCAATAGACGCTATGTCCTGCATGTTTAGGTTACTAATATCCGGTACAATAATCCCATCAACTACGTACAAGGGGGTTGGCTGGCTAAGAGATGAAACTCCCCTTATTACGATACTCGGTTGAGCGCCCGGTTGACCGGAACTTTCGATAACGTTTATACCTGCAACTCTTCCCTGAAGCGCCGAAACTGGATTGTCTATTGGCTGATCTTTAAATTCAGCGCCGCTAACACTTGCAATAGAACCCGTTATGTCTTTGCGTTTTTGGGTTCCGTAACCCACCACAACTACTTCATTTAATGTCTGCTGGTCTTCGGCCAGTGTAACGTTAATGGTAGCCCTGTTATTTACGGGGATTTCTTGCCGTACAAATCCCACCATTGAAAATACAAGAATGTCATTGCCATTGGCACTCAACGAGTACTTCCCGTTTATGTCAGAATTTGTTCCCGTCTTACCATTCTTTATAGTAACGGTTACGCCAGGAAGTGATTGCCCTTTTGCGTCGGTAATTGTACCGCCGACTGTTGTTTTTTGGGCGAAGGCCCAGGATGACAGCAGCAAAAACAAGGGACAAAAAATTAATTTTAGTAATTGTTTTTTATACATAATGCTTAAGTTTTTGGAGTTAATAATTGATTTGGTTTGTATGGTTGATATAGCGTTAACTGCTATAGTAAATTAAGCTATCCCGAAAGCAAGGGCGTATAAACAGGCTTTTCAGGGTCAGCGTTTTTGTCGTATGGAAAATGCCATACCAAAGCACGCTTAAATAATAAATGAGGTGTTTTATACACAATCATAATGAAACAAGAATTTAGAGTTTATTGGTTTATAATTTGCCTATTACCGGTTATTGCAAATTGGCTGTAATTGGCATATCAAAGAGATGAGATATAAAATGCAAGTGCTAATTTCAAAGTCAAAATATAAAGAAAATCAGTTGCGTTACATTTTTAATGTATTGACAAACAGATATTTATCACAAAACTGAAATAGGGTAAATATAAACGAAGTATAACTTAATATAAATGATAATAAGTTTTTTACAAGGTTTTTTGGAAGATAATTTAGTTGGATTAAGCTAATTTCCGCATGGCTGGCCATTCTGCAAAAGGCTGTTGCTGCAAAATTACCAAAAAGGGTTATTAAATATTTTCGATTTGAGTATTTCCATACGGGAAGAAATCCCTCCTTTATTATCAATCATCATTTCATTAATTAAAGTCCAGTTAGTCAATAATAAACCAGTCAGTTTATTTTGACTGGGGAATTGTTATAATTGATTATCTTTAATAAATTTCGGCTAGCATGAAAAAACTTTCTTTCATTACAGTTTTCTTATTTTTTATTCAGTTATGTTTTGCGCAAACAGCAAAAAGCAGCCTTTTTATACAGCATTTAAAAGGTAAGGTAAAAAAGATAGAATCGAGTTCATATAGTGGTAACGCAAATGGAACGGTCGATACATTGGCTTCAGCAAGCAAGGTCATTTCTTTATTTGATGAAAAAGGAAATGAGGTTGAGGAAAACTATATCGATAAGGATGATAAGAAGGTATCAAAATGGATATGGAAATACAATGAAAAAAACGAAAATATAGAAGAAGACTATTTTGCCGACACCGGGGTACTGGCAGCTACTACTTTTTTCAAATACGATGAAAAAGGAAACCTGGCTGAGTCGGATCATGACTTCATTGCCGATAAAACCAACTCTAATAAAACATTATACAAGTATGATGATAAAGATAATAATGTTGAAGAAGATGCATATGGTAGCGATGGTAGCTTGAAATATAAAAATATTTATAAATATGATAGCAAAAGGAATAAGATAGAGATGGATTATTGGCATGCAAAAGAAGACACGATGAGGGTGAAATGGGCATTTAATTATAATGATGCAAACGTTCGCGTACAAGAAGCCAGGTATACCTCACGCGGTGAATTACAAATTGAGAACACTTTTACTTACGAAACCTTTGATAAATTGGGCAACTGGCTGCTGGAAACCAGGAAAAGCGAAGGACGTAATAAAGAATTTGCGAATCATTTAAATTACTCGGTTACTAAAAGAAAAATTTATTACTACGATTAAGTGAGGTATAAGATCAACACCCTGTCCCCCCAGTGTAACAAAATCTAAAAAATCTATTCAACCATGGAAATATAGAGTGAACTGACTACGCTAAAATATGCTCAGTAACTTTTGCTATATCATTGCTTATCTTATTAATAAAACCGAGTTGTTCTTTCAACAAAATGTCATCGGCAGACAATGAAATTGGAGCGGCCTCATTTGCCGGCAATGTTTTCCCCGTACTAAACTCAACAACTCTGCCATCCAGCTTTATATTACAATCATTAAGCACTGCGATACTGCGTTTTAGCAGCTTAAGGTTTTCAGCCGGCGCTTTGTGAAGGGCTCTTTCAGATATGGATGAACCGATAGTTGCTATATAGGATGATAAAATATGGTTCAGTACTACAAATTTATGTACCTCTTTTATCTTCCGCTGTTTGCTTTTTGGCTCCGATGTCATGCGTTCGAAAGCAGCAGACAAGTTTGCCGATTTTACAAAAACATCCTTACGGGCCAGTTTATATTCAATAGTGCCAACTTCTTTACCAAAAATGCTATTAGCAATTTTAACAAGGTAATTTACATTGGCATTTATAACAGCGGCAAGATTTTGCTGTATTTGTTCAAACTCCCAGCTTGGGAATATCAGGTAACTGGCAATAAAGGCAATACTCGATCCAATAATTGTATCTACAATGCGTTCCTTAACGACAAAGCCCACACCTAAAAACTTAAAAAGGATCAATACATAAGGCGTCATAAAAATAACGCTTACTACATAATTAAGCCTCAGGAAACTGTAGGTGCCTATCATTAGCACTACTAAAAGTATAAACTGCACATCCTTATCAGGTATAAATAATAATATACCAATACCTATTACACCACCACAAATTGTACCAATAAGCCGCTGGTAATTACGCTGCTTCGAAAGGCTGAAGCCGGGCTTTAATATCACGATGATTGTTAACAACACCCAATAGCTATGATGCCCTATGGCAAAGTTTTTTGCAATAACAAAACCGATTAAACAAACCAGCGATACCCGCAGCGCATGTTTAAATGCTGAAGAAGTAAATGAAAAATTATCAAAAAATATATGCGGGGCAAACTCCTGGTGGCTTACAAACTTCGAGTATTCCTGGTTACTGATAGTGGTTTCAAGTAACGTATCAGACGATTTAGAATTGTAATAATTATTTATACTTTTTATCCGGTCGTTTAAGTCGCGCAGGTTTATCAATATTTTTTTCAGTGCTATATTACTTGTAGCCTGTTTGCCCGATCCAATATCATCTATCCGCAGTTTCAATTGTTCAAGTTCCGTGATAAAATCAACCTTATGTTTCTTCCTGGTGTTTGAAAGCACCATGTATGCAATGTTGTCTAACTCATCAGCCATGCCTTGTAAAATGGATGCTATTTCATCTAATATACCCGTGGCCCCAAAACTGTCCCTTATATGGCTGTAATCATAATGCGTTATCATTATTTGCTCAAACACATCAACAAGGTCAATAAAAGTAAGCACCAGCATCCGGCTCGCATTGGTTGATTCTTTTACCATTACGCGGCTTTTAAAAAGCAGTTCCCTCACTGCATCCTGATGCTGACTAACTTTAATTTGCTGTGAAACCAGCTTGCGGTAATTTTCATCCATGTCGGTATCAGGCAGGTAGAACTCTGCCTTTATCCTCAAAAAAACAGCAATATCACTAATGTTTTCGCCTAAAGTTTGCTGAGCGGCACGATAAGGCCTGATGCCAAAAAACACCAAACTGAACAACAGGTACCAAATGCCACCTGCCAATATGGTTGCACTTAATGTTAATATCTGGTCAGGTTTGGCCTCTTTATCCATCATAAATATCATCACCAGTAATGCCGAGGTACCAACGGATGCTGCCCGGTTACCATAAACCGTAAACATGGAAAATAAAAAAGAAAAGAAGGTGATCTCGATACCCAGTGTAACAACATTCAGCCTTGCAAAGCCGGTAATAACAGCGACAACAAAAAGAAACAAGTTACCAATGGCCATACCGTTACGTTTGTGCGACAATGGCCCCGGATTATCAATAGTGCAAATACAAAGCGCACCAAGCGACAGGGTTAAGCCCAGATCGAAATGGTGAAATTGCATTAATAAAAGCGAAGGGAATAAAATACCAAACGTCATGCGCAGGCCATCAGAAAAATACTGGCTGTAAAAAAAGCTTTTGATCTCCCTGTTGTTTACCGCCATCCTGATTGGTTATTTTTTGTGATTTATTTTTAGCTGGGATTTTAGCAAACATAAATGTTTTCATAAATGTTTTTTAAATACCCCAAAACAGTGCGCAAATTTACAAAAATTTAATTTTATAGCCATTTTTTAATAAATATTACATTAATAGCATATAAGTGTTATTAATTACTCACTTTTATCTATTTTTAGGCTTTGATATTAAAATTCACCAATTATAACGGGACGGTAGAGACGCCCCGACGTGTCGGGGCGTCTCAATTTTGCCTCTCCCGCCATTAAAGCTATAAAGGTGGTTTAATTGATAGTTATACATTCACCCAATTTTACCTATATGCCCTCATCGTTAAAACTCAGTCAAAGAGAAACAGCTTTTAACAGCGAAGTTGTAACCCGTTTTGAGTTGTATAACAGTTTGTTTCAAACCCTGCCCTTTTACCAGGTGAAAGATACCGGCATTTTGTTGCCGTTCTTTAGCTCACATTGCGAAAAGGAAGCCAACAAAGAAGTATCGCCAACCTCAATCATCGAATCATTTTTCGAGAAATATGTTCCCGGCATCGATCATCGTGAACAGATCAACCGTATGTTCCGTTTTATTCAATACATTGAGCGCCAGGTAGTATTGTTTGATGCAATTGAAGATTCATCATTCAGCAAAATAGGCCGCCCTGATGACAGCGGCACGCTGCAAAGTTTGTTGCAACAGGTTTCAATTAACGAACAATCGCGAAATACCATCAGCCAAAAGCTAAACGATTTTTCCTTACGATTGGTGCTCACGGCCCATCCTACGCAGTTTTATCCCGGCACTATATTGGGTATAATGACCGACCTGATCGATGCCTTGAAAACCAATGACATCAATACCATTGATGTTTTATTGCAGCAATTAGGTAAAACGCCTTTTTTTAATAAAACATCCCCCACACCGGTTGATGAGGCGGTGAGTTTGGCCTGGTTCCTTGAGAATATATTTTATCATGCGATATCTGGCATACAGTCAAAACTGGAAGAAGAATTTGACATAAACCCCCACCGCAGTAACCAGTTGCTTGAATTAGGTTTCTGGCCCGGCGGCGACAGAGATGGCAACCCCAACGTAACTACCGAAACAACTAAAGCAGTTGCCAGTTTTTTAAGGCAAAGGGTATTCAGGTGTTATTACCATGATTTTAGGGTATTGAAGCGCCGCATCACTTTCCGCGGCGTGGAAGAAGCTATGGATACCCTTGAAAAACTGATCTACAAAAACGCGTACACCAAACCGGAACCGGAAGATATTCAGGCACAATTGCTGGAACTCCTACAGTCAATAAGGCATACACTTGTTAGCGGTCACGATAGTCTTTTTGTTAATATTGTTGAAGACCTGATAAAAAAGGTACGCCTTTTCGGCTGTTACTTTGCAACCCTTGATATACGGCAAGACAGCCGCATACTGCGTAAGGTGTTTAAGTTTTGTACTGAACAAATCGATACTGGTATTGAAACTGGATACCAGGACTTTGACGAGGCCAATAAATTAAAAAGTATCACTTTTAATGAGGTTGATTTCCATTGCCCGGATAATGCTGAAAGCTTTACAAAAGATACGCTTAATACCATCAGGCTGATGAAATATATTCAGCATACTAATGGCGAAAAGGCCTGTCAGCGTTTTATTATTAGCAATTGCCAGGAAGCATCAGACATATTGCAGCTGATTGACCTGTTTTTATGGAGCGGATGGAAGAAAGAAAGCCTTAGTGTTGATTTTATGCCGCTGTTTGAAACAGTCAACGACCTGAAAAGCGCAGCGCTGGTAATGGAGCAATTATACACGCATCCGTTTTACAAAGAACATCTGCAAAAACGCGGCAACCTGCAAACCATTATGCTCGGCTTCTCGGATAGTACGAAGGATGGCGGTTATTTAATGGCTAACTGGTCTATCTATAAAGCAAAAGTTGAGCTTACCGCTATGGCCCGCAAACATAGCGTTGACCTCGCGTTTTTTGATGGCCGTGGCGGCCCGCCGGCACGTGGCGGTGGTAAAACTCACCGTTTTTACGCTTCCATGGGCGAAGAAATTGCCAATGAACATATCCAGCTAACCATACAGGGACAAACCGTAAGTTCGCAATATGGCTCGGTTGAAACGGCGCGTTTCAATATGGAGCAGCTGATCAATGCGGGTATCATATCTGCCCTGCACCCCAACAGCAACGATTTGCTTGACGCGCGGCATAAAGAATTGATCTCGCTAATGGCGGATGAGAGTTATAAACTATTCCTGGAACTTCGCCAGCACCCGCTGTTTGTTGAGTACCTTGAAAAATTCAGTCCTTTAAAACTATTGTCGCATATTAATATCAGCAGTCGGCCAACCAAACGCAACGGCGATGCAGCATTAAAACTGGAAGACCTGCGGGCTATAAGTTTTGTAACCTCATGGAGTCAGCTAAAACAAAGTATACCTGGTTTTTATGGTGTGGGAACTGCTTTAAATAAGATGAAGACAGAGGGCAACTGGAAAGAAATAAATGAACTATACAAATCATCTGGTTTTTTTAAAACCATGGTTGATAACTGCGTCATGTCCATGACCAAGTCTGATTTCAGGGTTACAGCCTATCTTGAAAAAGATAAAAAGTTCGGCCATTTCTGGAAAATGCTTAAAGATGAATTTGAGCTTACAAAGTCATTATTGCTCGAGTTAACTGGCACAAAAGTTTTAATGGGCGAATATCCGGTTGAACGCCGTTCTATAGCTATACGCGAAAAGATAGTGTTGCCATTGGTTATTGTTCAGCATTATGCACTGCAATGCCTTAACAATTGTAAAGATGAGGAACTGATAAAAATTTATAACAAGCTTGTGATCCGCACAGTTTACGGCATTGTTAATGCAGGCAGAAATTTGGCGTAAAAGGAAGTCCGAAAGTCGGAGATCAGACGTCAGCGTAAAATTCAGACTTCTGACCTCCGACTTCTCATTATCCTTCAAAAACGTATATTTGGGCGAACACAAAATTGATGAAGAAAGACCTTTTTATCGCCTTTGAAGGCATTGACGGAAGCGGGAAAAGCACCCAGGTTAAATTGCTGAAAGAAAAGCTTGAAAATGCCGGATTAAAGGTTTATACCACCTGCGAACCTACCGACAGCCCCATAGGAAAGATCATCCGTGATATATTTACCCATAAAATGGAAGCCGATCACCGGACAATCGCCGGTTTGTTTGTTGCCGACAGGCTTGATCATTTACTCAACAAAACAAACGGTATCCTCAAAAAACTTGATGAGGGTTATACCGTGATAACCGACCGCTACTATTTTTCTTCATACGCTTATCAAAGCCCGCATATGGATTTGGATTGGGTGATCAATGCAAACTCCTTAAGCGCAAACCTGCGCAGGCCGGATTTGAATATTTATATAGATATATCTCCCGAATTAAGCATCGAACGCATTAATAAAGGCAGAAATACGATAGAACTGTACGAGACATTGGAAAACCTTCAAAATGTAAGGGATAAATATTTTGAAGCAATGAAACTGCTTAAAGCCGATGAAAAAGTTTTGGTGACCGACGGCAACCGCCTGCCAGATATCATTTCAAATGAAATATGGGACAAAATTGCGGAGCAATTCAGTGAAAATTAATTAATTGGGAAAAGGGGTTATTGGCGAAGCTTATTTAAGCCTGGAAAAATTTTTATTACCGTTATTATTTGCACGTACTTTAACCGGAACAAGTTTTTGATTTTTTGGAGAAAAAAAACTTTTAATGTCGGCAACAAGTTCTATAAGTGATTTCCCGTTCATAATCGTAGATTTTAATTGACAGATCAATAAATATTTATTTTGACCTTAAATTCTTTGTCAAAAATTACAAATAATAACCGCAATTCCAAATAATTTTGATTTTTATTTAAAGAAATGTAAAAAACATTACAATTCAACTATTTTTTTGAGCCAAATGCAAGAATTTGGCAAATCTTTATAAATATTCGCAGAAGTTTAAATCCAATAATTATTTTTTAATGCAGATTGACAATATTTTACTCCTTTGCACGTTTTATCCCCAAAAATTATCCAAAACCTTTCCTGTTTTCCCAACCCAATCAACCACTCACACAATCAACTTAATCAACTACTCACCAACCACCCCACATCAAAAAAGCTTCAACTGTTGCTGCGCCGGCGGTTTCGCTTTTCCCATTACTGTTCTTCCGCCATATTTCCATGAGTTGTCCCTTTCCTGCTGAATAACTTTATCAAAATTGGCATTGGGTATAAAATGGTTTTCGGCACGTTGTGCTATCTGCGTTAAACGTTTAATAGCCTCATTTTTTTCGGACTGCCCTAATTTTGCTTTATATATAGCGTTTTGGAGTACACCTATAGTCTCATCATAAACTTTAGTTGGCACCGGGAATGGGTGGCCATCCTTACCCCCATGCGCAAACGAAAATCTTGCCGGATCAGTAAACCTTGATGGCGTACCGTGGATGACCTCGCTAACCAAAGCCAATGACTGCAAGGTGCGCGGCCCAAGCCCTTGCAACATCAAAAGCCCCTCAAAATCTTTCGGCTGTTTTTCATGGGCTAACCATAAAACCGCACCAAGTCGTTTCAGGTCAACATCCTTAGCCTTAACATCATGATGCGTGGGCATCACCAATTTGCTGATCTCTTTCAGCATTGATTCCGGGTTTTCGCCTGCTATTTGCATAATCCCTTTTCGGGAACCATCCGCCAGCTTATCGGCCATATTTAATATTCGCCCGGTATTTTGGCCGTATATAAATGTATGCGGGTCATCTACAAATGACGTAAGCCCTTCTGAATGCCAATGGTAACGCCGTGCGGTGCTGGTGAGATCGCTCATGCCTTGCTGTACCACTGCCCAGTTACCGCTGCTGCTTAAAATAAAGTTATGGGTATATAAGTGAAAACCATCCTGTATGGCGGTATTGTCAACTTTGGCGCTCAGCTTACTGCACCTCACCAGGTGATCGCCGTCCAAACCGGTACTTTCGCTGATCTTTAATAACTCATTTGGTGTTTCTTTTGAATATTTGCCTTTTCCGCCGCAGATATAAATGCCCAGCTCTTTACTGCGAGGGTTAACCGACCGCTTTAACGCACCCATTACAGACGTGGTAATGCCCGACGAATGCCAGTCCATCCCCATTACGGCGCCCAGGCTCTGGAACCAAAAGGGGTCGCTTAATCTGCGTAATACTTCATCTTTGCCACAATCCAGCACAATATTCTCTACAACAGCAAGGCCAAGCTTTGCCATCCTTTCGGCAAGCCAAACAGGCACATGGCCATAATGTAAAGGCAAATCAGCACTTCCCGAACGCTTCATACTAACAAATTTAGTAATAAAGACCGGGATTTATTGAGTGTATAGATTTTTTGGATGATAAAACAATTATATTCGTTGCAGATAATGACAACATTACCCGATAACATAAGGATGAAACTGTTCAATACACTTAATGGTGATATCGCGATTGAAGATTTTGAAAAATGGATTTACGGAGATTCTAAATTGGAGTCAATTTTAAACCAGGATGATTACCTTGATTTAATTTCCCTTAATTATAAAAAAATTGGTGCTAGGTTTGAATTACTTAATTTAATAGAAAAGCTCGTTGACCTTGGAGAGTACGAAACCTATAAAATGCTGATGTTATTAGATAAGGCAGGCCAAAAAGATGAAAAGCTTCCTTATCATTTAATGGAGTTTTATCATTTATATTGCAGGGGATATTATTTTTTGAGTGATATCGGACTTGGTTATGGATTAAGCATTGAGGTACCACCAAAATCGAATAGCTGGGATAACTTAACTAAAAAACAACAAGAAAAACTTTTAATGGGTTTTTCGCCAGGTTTAGATATCGAAATTCAACGTGTAACTGTTTGGCTGAAATCAAAAAAGATTGTACTCACTGGCAAGAGAGATGAATATGGTCACTTCGAATATGAGGATTATAGGAACGAAGGAGAAAAACAGTCGTTGATTTGGAAAGATAATTTGAAAAGTAATGACTGAACTTTTGGTGAATAAATTTAACTGCAATGAAAACACTTGGCCTCATCGGCGGCACTACCTGGTTATCAACTATAGATTATTACAGGCTCATCAATCAAAAAGTTAGCGATTTGCTCGGTGGCTTAAATTCTGCCCAAATATTGCTCTATTCAGTAAACTTTGAAGATTTCAGGCCGCCGGTTAACCCGGATGAATGGGGCGAATTATCGAAGAAGTTTATTGCCATCGCCCAACAGCTGGAAAAAGCAGGCGCTGACGGCATTGTTTTTTGCGCAAATACACCTCATATGATCGCTGATGAAGTCCAGCAAAATATTGGTATCCCGCTAATCCATATCGCAGAGGCAGCCGCAAATGAAATATCCGGAAGGCATATCAAAAAAGTGGCCCTGCTTGGCACGCGGATAACCATGGAACAACCTTTCTTCAAAAATAAATTGGCGCAAAAACAAATCGAGGTGCTTGTTCCTGGTGAAGCAGATCGGCAGTACCTCCATAATGCCATATTTGAAGAACTTGGCAAAGGCATTTTCACCGCCGAAACAAAAGGGCGTTTTATCACCATCATCAACGGATTAATTGAACAAGGCGCCGAAGGTGTTATTTTAGGGTGTACCGAATTTCCAATCCTGATAAAACAGGAAGATTGCAGCGTGCCTACTTTTGATACAACGGAAATACATGCGAGTGCTGCGGTAAAGTTTGCGTTGGGCAAATAAGTTAAATTATAAATTCAACTTTAGTTCTGTAAACAACTATATATCAATATATTAAATTTGTCATTGCGAGGCACGAAGCAATCTCGTCGTCATGCCTCTCCATCATGCATTGACGGTTATGCACAGCTATGAGATTGCTTCGTCGTTCCTCCTCGCAATGACAAAGTACTTTAATTCAACACTTTAAATTTTACATCCACTTTTTCATCCGCTGAATTTTCTCCCAATAACAATTTATAATCCCCCGGGTAAAGTTTCCACCCATGTGTCTCCATATCCCATTTTTGCAAGTCCTTTACGGGGATTTTAATGGAAACTGTCTGCACACCTCCTTTTGCAACCGATACCCGTTTAAAACCTCTCAATTCTTTTAAAGGCATACGGCCTACTTTAGGGTATTCAATATAGGCCTGTACCAGTTCATCTCCGCCTATCGCGCCGGTGTTTTTAACCTGTACATTAACAGTTATCGTGTCGGTGGCTTTGTATTGTTTTTTTAATTCACCCTGCAAGGCATATTCAAACTTAGTATAACTCAAGCCAAAGCCAAATGGATATTGCACCGGGCCATTGTAATACCGGTAAGTGCGGCCTTTCATGCTATAATTACTATAATCCGGCACGTTGCTTAGCGCTTTATAAAAAGTAACCGGCAAATGCCCCGAAGGGGAAACATCGCCAAAAACAATATCTGCCAGCGCATTGCCGCCTTGCTCGCCAGGGTACCACGCCAGGATGATGGCATCAGCATAAGGGGCTATGGCATCAATATCAACATCGCTCCCGGCTGTAATTACGGCTATAATTGGTTTATGATGCACAGATTTCCTTAACTCCTTCATAAATGCTATTTCACTTGCAGGCAGACTAAGACTTACCTTGTCGCCGCCACCGGCTGATAAAAACGCATCGCCTGCTTCGCCTTCCAAAACGGGGGACAGTCCGATCACAGCAATAGTAACATCGGCATTGCCAGCCGCCCATGTGCCGCCAAAATGCACGGTATCTTTATAATCGCAGCCTAAATCATACTCAACCCTGGTAGCTGGACCAACAGCTGACGCAAGACCTTCCACAAAATTAACTACTCTGGTACTGGTGCCGTGGTAGTTGGCTATCAAAGGATCAATTGCCCCGGCGTTGGGGCCTATAACCATCAGACTGGATATATTGTCCTTTTTAAGCGGCAAAACATTATTATCATTTTTTAACAGCACCATACTTTGCTGCGCGACTTTACGTGCCAGTGCAACGTGCGCAGCGTTATGAACGCTATCAGCACCATAGCTATGGTAAGGCACTATCTCTGCGGCATCATAAAATCCAAGCCGAAATTCTGTCCGGAAAAGCGTGGCCAATGCGCCGTCAATTTCTTTTTCTGTAAGCAAACCCTGTTTAACGGCTTTTATAGCGTCTTCCTGCAAAATAGTAGAACAATCCAGGTCAACACCAGCTTTAATAGCAGCCGCAGCAGTTTCAACCGGCCCGGGCAACGATTTATGGGTTTCGAACACATCGTCCAAAGCGCCGCAATCCGTCACCACATGGCCTTTAAAACCCCATTCTTTTCTTAAAATATCAGTCAGCAGCATTTTATTTATGGAATTTGGCACCCCGTTAACCCGGTTATAAGCGCTCATTACGGATTCCACATTTCCTTTGGTAACAAGTGCGTGGAATGCATACAAGTAGGTTTCGCGTAAATCCTTTTCGTCAACTATCGCATCAAATTTATCCCTTGTAGCTTCGGGGCCGCTGTGCACCGCAAAGTGTTTGGCCGTGGCCGATGCTTTTAAATAATGTGGATCATTACCCTGCAAACCTTGAACAAACGCGGTGCCAATGGTAGCCGTTAAATAGGGGTCTTCCCCGTAAGTTTCTTGTCCTCGTCCCCATCGCGGGTCGCGGAAGATGTTGATGTTGGGTGTCCAGAAAGTTAAACCCATATATTGCAGGTGCCTGTCTTTGGCTATAGCAAGGTTATATTTCGCCCTTGCCTCGGTTGATATTACGGTTGATACCTGCCTTAACAGGCTATCATTAAATGTAGCTGCCATACCAATGGCCTGCGGGAATATAGTAGCATCGCCTGCCCGTGCTACGCCATGTAAGGCTTCGTTCCACCAATTGTATGCTGGTATGCCCAAGCGCGGTACGGCTTTGCTTTGGTAGCCCAGCAAAGAAACCTTTTCTTCCAATGTTAATTTTGATATCAGGTCTTTTACGCGGGCATCGGTTGATTGGGTTGCGTCTTTGTATATAGGTTTTTCTTGCGCTTTTGATAAGGCAGGGGCTATCAGGACCATTATCAATAATATCTTTAATTTAGTTTTCATGCGGATACTAATGTAAGAGGTTTAATTTAAATTGGTGGTTAAGTAATAGAAAAACGAATCCTCTTTACCTTCTTTATGGCTTGCCATAGAGAGGGTGGTCGAGCGAAGCAAAGACCGGGTGAGTAAACTATACGAGCAGCATTTACGCCAATGCATTAACATCAATACATGGCGACGAGTTTACTCACCCCGACAGGCGCTTCGCTGGTCGGCCCTCTCTACCGCAGGGCGGTAAAGAGGGCGATGACAACCTCCAAGTATCGTGCAGGGGCGCCTCTACATTTCTATCAGAAAACATTTACATTAGCAAAACCAATTACTGTTTCAATGAAGCAACTGTTTTCAACCGTATTTTTACTATTCACCGCTTTATTCGCCGTTGCACAGCCCGCGCCAAAGCCATACGGCCCGCTGCCAATTGAGCGCCAGCTAAAATGGCAGGAAACCGAAATGTACTGCATCATTCATTTTGGAGTGGATACCTATACCGATAAGGAATGGGGCTACGGCGATGAAGACCTGCAGATATTTAATCCCACCCAATTTAACGCGATGCAAATTGTCGGCGCGGCAAAAGCAGGCGGGTTTAAAGGCATAGTAGTTGTTGCCAAGCACCATGATGGTTTTTGCTTATGGCCCACAAAAACAACCGAACATAATATCTCCAAAAGCCCTTACAAAAATGGCAAAGGCGACATTTTGCAGGAATACCGCGATGCCTGCAATAAACTGGGCATGAAAATGGGCGTTTATTGCTCGCCATGGGACAGGAACAACGCGCTTTATGGCAAACCTGAATATGTGACCGATGTTTACCGCAAACAATTGGAAGAATTATACACGCGTTACGGCCCCATATTTATTTCGTGGTTTGATGGCGCAAATGGTGGCGATGGCTATTATGGTGGCGCCCGCGAAGTGCGTAAAATTGACCGCTCAACCTATTACGGATGGGATACCACCTGGGCTATCCCGCGCAAGCTGGCGCCCGGCGCAGTTTTGTTTGGCGATGTTGGCCCCGATGTACGCTGGGTTGGCAATGAGAAAGGCCATGCCGGTGAAACCTGCTGGGCAACATATACACCGCATGCGCCCGATGAAGGCAAAACTCCCGGCAACGGCTATACAAAAGACTACGAGGGCACCGAGGGCCAGCGCGATGGAAAATATTGGATGCCCGCAGAGTGCGATGTATCACTACGGCCGGGCTGGTTTTATCATAAAACACAGGATGATAAAGTAAAATCGCCCGATACGCTGCTTAGTCTTTATTACCAAAGCGTTGGGCGCGGCGCATGTCTTGATCTTGGCTTATCGCCGGATAGAAGAGGATTATTATATGAAAACGATGTAAACGCGTTGAAGCAGTTCGGCGAAATATTAAAACAAACGTTCGCCGTTAACCTGGCCAAAGGCGCAACATTAAAAGCAAGCAATGTGCGCGGCGGCAACAAAACAAAATTCGGCCCGCAAAACCTGCTGGATAATAGCCGTTACAGCTATTGGGCCACGGACGATAACATTACAACCCCGCAGCTTATTATTAACCTTCATCAGCAAAAAACTTTTAATGTTATCCGTTTGCGAGAAAACATAAAACTTGGCCAGCGTATTGAAGCTGTTGCGGTTGATGCTTATAAAGATGGTAAATGGGTGGAAATAGCCGCCGCCACAAGCATTGGCGGGAACAGGCTTATCCGGATGCCACAGGGGGTAAGTACCAGCAAAGTAAGGCTGCGCATCGTTAAATCACCTGTTTGCATTGCTTTGAGTGATTTCGGGTTGTACATGGAGCCTGGGAGAATATAAACTGATTAATTTTACCACAAAGGCCACTAAGGAAAAAACGCAAAGGTCACTAAGTTTTTATAGTGTACTTAGTTAAATCTTAGTGCCCTTAGTGGTTAACTTTTTAAACGATTTCAATGAAAACTAAATTATCAATTTGCCTCTTATTACTGGCCGCCTCATTAAGCACTTTCGCCCAGCAGGCACCTTATGATACCCTTAACAAACCGCAACTTATCTCTAAACAATTCAGCTTTACCGAGGGCGCTTCGGTAGATAAAAAAGGGAATGTATTTTTTACCGATCAGCCTAATAATAAAATATGGGAGTACAGCACCGATGGCAAACTGTCGGTCTTTTTGGATAGCGCAGGCCGCTCTAACGGGATGTATTTTGATAAAAAGGGCAATCTTATTACCTGTGCCGATGAGCATGACCAGTTGTGGTCTATCACTCCCGATAAAAAGGTTAAAGTATTGCTAAAAGATTACCAGGGCCATTTGATGAACGGCCCCAACGACATATGGATAGATGACAAAGGCGGCATTTATATGACCGACCCTTATTACCAACGCCCTTACTGGACACGTACCAAACCCGACCTGGACGGCCAGAAAGTTTATTATCTGCCGAAAGGCGCGACACAGCCAATTATTGTTGATGCCAATTATAAACGACCCAACGGCATCGTCGGTACGCCTGATGGTAAATACCTGTATGTGGCCGATATCGGCGATAACAAAACTTATAAATACATTATTAATAAAGATGGCACACTAAGCGACCGAAAATTGTTTGTGGCACAAGGCTCGGACGGTATGACACTTGATCTCGACGGTAATGTTTACCTCTGCGGCAAAGGTGTAACCATTTACAACCCGCAAGGCGAAAAAATAGGCCATATCATCATTAACGAACCATGGACTGCTAATTTATGTTTTGGCGGGAAGGACAAGGATGTGTTGTTTATCACGGCTTCTACCGCGCTTTATATGGTGAAGATGAATGTGAAGGGCGTGGAATAGTGTCCAACTTTAAATAAAACTAATGGTCAATAATCTATACCCCCGTCTTATTTAATGCACCACATTGGCTGAAGATGCAACGGGTATATGGTTTGATTTATACCACCAATTCGAAACGGGGTTAACTTTGTTTTGCTTTGCGGTAAAAATTTCAACTTCGGACGGAATTTTAACATCCTTACTGTCCTGCTCTTCTGTTTGTTCAATAAAAGTATTTAGTTGTTTAATGAATTTATCCAGCTCACCTGCCGAAGAATAAAGATAACGGCACCGCTTTTTTATATCAGCTACAGATAAGTCTTCACTGTCATTATTTATAACATCAATAATCCCTAATATGTTGGCCACAGGTTTTCGTACCTGGTGCGAAGTGATAAACAGCATTTGTTTAAGGTCATTTAAATGCTGGCGTCTTTTAATTATGCCTGCCTGGCTTAATTTCCTATAACGGGTGGCTATATAGGCTGTAATTAAAATGGCAAGTATAGACATTCCACGATTGACGTAATGAGATAGGCTGGGATGTAACTTCATATCAATAAACAGCACGTCGGCAACAATCAGCATGCAGGCGACCACAGCAAAACCAATAATCGTCTGGGTGTTTTCCTTAAACACAATCAAAATACAGCATAAATACAAAATATCAGCTACAAATTCCGTGGGGGTAAACACGTCGATAATAAAAACAGCTAAAAGACTCGCAGCGGCAAGGTAGTGGGTTAATTTAATAGATGTCTTTATCATAATTGTCCATATAAAAATTATAGTGATGCCGCTTAGGTGCCGACCAGGTTATTACCAGGAGTCTGTGCAACAAAATAAAAAACTTTTATTTTGTGCTATCGGTTTATTTATACGTGAAAGTAGGTCGAAGTACTTATATTATGAGTGATTGTAGTCATTAGGAAAAGTGATTTTAAGCATATTTTTTCTTTGATTCTCATTAAACCTCTTTCAAGGGGAACAACTATATAAAATTGTACACAAGTAATGAGATAATTCTTCGCTGATTATAATCGTTATTTTTTAGATTTGATAAGGTTCGCCATTGTACTGTTAATTCGCAATATAATCCTTATAATCAAAGCCTATGCCCGTTACCCAGCGCGAACAACTAACCGATGCCCTCTCCCACCCTGAAAAATCATGGGACATCATTGTTGTTGGCGGCGGCGCAACAGGCTTAGGCACAGCGCTTGATGCGGCCTCGCGCGGCTACAAAACGTTATTGCTTGAACAGGCCGATTTTGCCAAAGGAACCTCCAGCCGGAGTACAAAACTGGTGCATGGTGGTGTCAGGTATTTGGCACAGGGCGATATCGGTTTGGTAAGGGAGGCTTTGTATGAACGTGGGCTGCTCTTTAAAAATGCGGCTCATCTTGTAAAAAACGAATCGTTTATTATCCCCAATTATAAATGGTGGGCTGGCGCTTTTTATACTATCGGGTTAACTTTTTATGACCTGCTGGCTGGTAAACTAAGCTTTGGGCGGTCGAAACATATTTCAAAACGAGAAACCTTAGACAGGCTCCCGGGTATCCGGCAAAAAGGCCTTTATGGTGGTGTAGTTTATCATGATGGCCAGTTTGATGATGCACGGCTGGCCATAAATCTTGCCCAAACCTGTTTGGAACAAGGCGCCACGGTGCTGAATTATTTTAAAGTGACCGGCCTGTTAAAAGAGAATGGGAAAATAACCGGCGTTGTTGCGCAGGATATGGAGACTGGAACCGTTTGTCAACTTAAAGGTAGAGCGGTAATAAATGCCACGGGGATTTTTGTCGATGACCTGCTTCAAAAGGACGAACCCCATAAAAAACCGCTGGTAAGACCAAGCCAGGGCATCCATATTGTAGTTGATAGATCATTTATGCCGGGGGATGATGCTTTAATGATACCCAAAACGGATGATGGCCGTGTGCTTTTTGCCGTACCATGGCATGGTAAGCTGTTAATTGGCACTACTGATACCCCGATAGATGAACATAGCCTTGAGCCGAGGGCGCTTGAAGATGAAATTGGTTTTGTAATGCGTAATCTTAGCCAGTATTTAACCAAAACACCAGAGCGAAAAGATGTATTAAGCGTATTTGCGGGCTTGCGCCCATTGGCCGCCCCGCAAGAGGGTTCAGCAGGTACCAAAGAAATATCGCGCAGGCATAAGCTGATAGTTTCAGCATCGGGGCTTATCACCATTACCGGCGGCAAATGGACAACTTACCGAAGGATGGCCCAGGATACAGTTGATCAGGCTATCGAAACCGCAAAGTTAAACCCTCATACCTGCGTAACCCAAACCCTGCCTATACATGGCAATAAATCAGATACAGAGTTCAAAGATGACCTCTATGTTTATGGAAGTGACAAAGAAGCTTTGCTTGACCTGGTTAAAGAAAATCCCGAATGGGCAGAAAAACTCCATCCCTGTATGGAATACATAAAGGCAGAAGTGATTTGGGCAGTACGGCATGAAATGGCCCGCACGGTTGAGGACGTGCTTGCCCGGCGGGTAAGAGCGCTCTTTCTTGATGCAAATGCCGCTATAGAAATGGCGCCAACAGTGGCCCAATTAATAGCCGGGCAATTAAATAAGGATGAGGATTGGGAAAATCGCCAGGTTGCAGAATTTGAACAGTTGGCAAAAGGATATTTATTAGTTGGTTCATAGTAGTCTCGGACGATCGTAACAGTTGATTTACATTAAGATTGTAGATGATAGTTAATAGTAAAGTTGTAATTTAACGCCACCAAATTATAAACTTTTCAGTTCATAGGTCATAGATAATAGTTCATAGCTATTTTATCTTATTGCCATGAACCATGAACTATGAACCATGAACCAAACGGAAGAATACATTTTAGCCTTAGACCAGGGCACCACAAGTTCGAGGGCTATTATTTTTGATCACAGGGGGCAGATCAGGTCTGTTGCCCAAAAAGAATTTACCCAAATTTTTCCAAAACCAGGGTGGGTTGAGCACGACCCTAATGAGATATGGTCATCGCAGGCGGGCGTAGCCGCCGAGGCTACTGTTAAGATAGGCATTAATGGCAAAAATATAAAGGCAATAGGCATTACAAATCAGCGTGAAACCACTATTGTGTGGAATCGCGAAACTGGTTTGCCTGTTTACAATGCTATAGTTTGGCAGGACAGGCGTACCGCCGCTTTCTGCGATAACCTGAAAAATGAAGGGTTAACGGATATGATCCGCGCTAAAACAGGGTTGATCATCGATGCCTATTTTTCCGCATCAAAAATAAACTGGATACTAAACAATGTTGAGGGTGCAAAGGAACTTGCCACCGCCGGGAAACTTGCGTTTGGTACGGTTGACAGCTGGTTGGTATGGAAATTTACGCGTGGCAGGGTACACGTTACTGATGTTACCAATGCCAGCCGTACCATGCTTTACAATATTATTACGCAGGAGTGGGACGAAGAGCTGTTGCAGGTATTCGGCGTCCCTAAAAGTATGCTGCCGGAGGTTAAGCAATCAAGCGAAGTTTATGGCGAGACAGATACTACAATTTTCGCGTCTAAAATACCCATTGCCGGCATAGCAGGCGACCAGCAGGCCGCCTTATTTGGCCAGATGTGTACCGAAAAAGCAATGGTTAAAAACACGTACGGCACCGGTTGCTTTATGTTGATGAATATCGGGGATGAGTTTATCGCATCAAAAAACAATTTGCTTACTACCATTGCCTGGAAGATAAACGGAAAAATTCAATACGCTTTTGAAGGCAGCATATTTATAGGCGGCGCCGTGGTGCAATGGCTGCGCGATGGGTTGGGTATTATAAAAACATCAGCCGATGTTGAGCAGCTTGCAAATAGTGTTGAAGATACCGGCGGCGTTTATTTTGTGCCTGCCTTTGCAGGTCTTGGCGCGCCCTATTGGGATGCTGAAGCACGGGGGACAATAGTTGGGCTTACCCGCGGCACAACTTCAGGCCATATTGCCAGGGCGGCTATCGAGGCAATTGCGTATCAAACCGTCGATGTTTTAAATGCTATGGAGGCCGATGCAGGCATGAAAATAAAAGAACTGCGCGTTGATGGCGGTGCCACAGCCAATAACCTGCTGATGCAATTCCAGGCCGACCTGCTCAATTGTAAAGTGATAAGGCCAAAAATTGTGGAAACAACGGCACTCGGCGCGGCTTATTTAGCAGGTTTAGCAGTGGGATATTGGAAAAATGCAGAAGAGATACAGCATCAATGGCAGTCGGAAAGAGATTTTATACCGGCTGCTAATGCTACTGAATTGCAAACAGCAATGGCAGGGTGGAAAAAAGCAGTTTATGCAACACAATGCTGGTCGGGTGGAGTTCATGGTTCATAGCTCATGGTCCATAGCCGAAAATGAATAACGAATGTGTAAACCTCAAACTATGAACAATGAGCTATGATCTATGAACTAAAAAAATAAAAATATGTCACCATTTATGGCCGAAATGCTCGGCACCATGTTATTAATACTATTAGGCGATGGCGTTGTCGCCAACGTTTTATTAAAAGATACCAAAGGCCATAACAGCGGCTGGATAGTAATCACGACGGCATGGGGTCTGGCTGTATTTGTGGGTGTAGTAGTTGCCGGGCCATATAGCGGGGCTCATTTAAACCCTGCCGTTACTATCGGGCTGGCTATCGCAGGTAAATTTCCATGGGCAAATGTGTTGCCTTATGTTATCGCGCAAATGCTCGGCGCTTTTATTGGGGCTATACTGGTTTGGGTAATGTATTACGATCATTTTAAGCGCGATAATAAACCCGATGCCATTTTAGCCGTTTTTTGTACGGGGCCCGCTATCCGCAATTACGTTTCTAACATCGCCAGCGAAATTATCGGCGCATTTGTGCTGATATTCACCGTTTTTTATGTGGCGGGCGCTCAAATTACTACGACTAATACGCCCATTGGTTTAGGGTCTGTTGGAGCGCTCCCGGTGGCTTTATTGGTTTGGGTAATAGGCCTTTCACTCGGCGGCACAACAGGTTATGCCATTAATCCGGCACGCGACCTGGGGCCACGCATTATTCACTTTATTTTGCCCATTAAAAATAAAGGGACAAGCGATTGGCAATATGCATGGATACCCGTTTTGGGCCCCATAGCCGGTGCAGCAATTGCGGCGTTTCTGTATCTGCAATTGAAATAATTCAACTTTTGCGATAGTTTAAATATTAAGGAATAATGAACGGGTATTTTTTATAATTTTATGACATCAATCAAAATATCCAGGTTCTGCAACAAAATAATTTTTTCAGCATCTAAATGTTAGTTTGTTGAGACTTTACCTAATTAGTGCGCTTTACATGAAACGACTGTTATTTTTTATATCCTTCTTGTTTTTGTTTCATTCTGCATTCGCTAAGCAGGGGCATGACAGTCTTTTCACTAAACTTAATATTGAAATAGATAAGAAGAAAGATTACGATGCCGAAAAAATAAAAAGAATTGAAAAACTGCAACAAGACCTTAACAACGCCACCAATCCAGCCCCCGAATTCAGGTACAATACCTATCTGAACCTTTACGAAGAATACCGGTCATTTAATTATGAAAAAGCTTTTTATTACGCCCAAAAACTACAGGCAACCGGTTATTTGCTAAAGAACCCGGCAAAAGTTGCCTTTAGCAAAGTGAAGTTTGGCTTTATTCTACTTTCATCGGGGATGTTTAAAGAGGCTTTTGATACCTTGAAAACGGTGAACGTTAAGTTGCTGGATGACGAGTCGAAAAAAGGCTACTACTTTTTAATTGCACGTACCTATTACGATCTCTCTGATTACGATAAGGATAATTACTACACTCCCATTTACAACGAGCGGGCAGGGAAATATATCGACTCTGGTGCTGCGCTGTGCCAGCCAAATTCGTTTGAGTATTTGTATTATAACGGGTTAAAATACCTTAAAACGGGTAATATCCCCAAAGCCGTTACAAACTTAAAGGCACTTATTAGCAAGTATCATTTAACAGATCATGAGTTCGCCGTCACGGCTTCAACGCTAAGCGATATTTATATACGTGAAAGTGAGCCTGACAGCGCTATAGATTTGCTTGTCCCTGCTGCTATAGCCGATGTAAGATCGGCAACGAAAGAAACTGCGGCCATGACCAATTTGGCCCAGTTGCTGCATCAAAACGGTGACGTAGAAGATGCCTATATATACATCAAACAGGCCCTGGACGATGCCACGTATTATGGCGCCCGCCAGCGGAAGATACAGGTTAGCGCCATATTGCCTGTAATAGCCAGCGAACGCATAAACTCCGTTGAGGGGCAACGGCGCGTTTTGTTTTTTTATGCCTCGTTACTTACGGTTTTGGCTGTTATAGTGGTGGCATTTGCGGTCATTATTTACAAACAACTGCGCAAATTAAGGGTAGCAGACAAAGTGATCCTGGAAACCAACCATAACCTCCAGGAAAGTATTAACAAACTAAACGAGGCAAATAAAATAAAAGAAGAGTATATCGGGTATTATTTTAACCTGATATCCGAGTATATCAATAAGCTGGATAAGTTTAAGCGGTCGGTTGATAATAAACTCACTACCAAACGGTTTGAGGACATCCGCATCCTGGTAAATAACATCAACCTAACTAAAGAACGTGAAGAGCTGTTTATAAATTTCGACAGGGCTTTCTTAAAGATATTCCCAAATTTTGTGAATAGCTATAATGCCCTTTTCAGCGAAGAAAATCATGTTAAGCTACTACCTAACCAACTGATGAATACCGATCTGCGGATATTTGCCCTGGTAAGGCTTGGTATTAATGATACAGAAAAGATCTCCCATATATTGGAGTATTCCGTTAACACTATATACAACTATAAAGCCCGCATAAAAGCCAAATCGCTGATCTCCAATGATGAGTTTGAGCATGCAATTATGGAGATAAAGGCGGTGTAAGTTAATTAATTAGAGACCGGTTAATTGGAGACTAGTGTCAACCATGAAATGACGTTTAATCCTTAGTCGAAAGTCTTGATTCTTAAATCGGAGGAGCTCAAAAGTATTGATAAAAATAAAACTTTAATTTTCCGCCGGTTAAAACATTTAACGGGCAGCAATACAAGCGTTCCATTTTTTCACACGGAACACCCGGAACATTGTGAAACACGCTCATTATCAGCATTTTTCATTTTTAATAAATAATGAAATTTACATAAGTATCTGATAATCAATTAATATAAAATTTGATTTTTCGAGATGTCAATACAATTGACTGGTAATCAATAGTTTAACATTTTAAGACCGACCTTCTACAACAACTCCGTCGCCAAATTAGCCAATTCGCTACGCTCCCCTTTCTGAAGGGTGATATGTGCGTACAGCGGGTGGCCTTTTGCTTTATCGATCAGGTAGCTAAGGCCGTTACTTTCTGCATCAAGGTATGGGGTATCTATCTGGTAAATATCCCCGGTAAAAACAAACTTACTGTTTTCGCCTGCGCGGGATATGATGGTTTTTACTTCGTGCGGGGTTAGGTTTTGCGCTTCGTCAACTATAAAAAATATTTTACTCAGGGTACGGCCGCGGATAAAGGCCAGCGGGGCAATGGATATTTTATCATTGGTTACCAGTTCGTCAATTTTGGCCTGCATTTTTTCATCATCGGCAAACTGGTCTTTTATAAATTTAAGGTTGTCCCAAATGGGCGCCATATAAGGGTCTATCTTTGATTTAATGTCGCCGGGCAAAAAGCCTATGTCTTTATTGCTCAGCGGAACAATGGGCCTGGTTACATAAATTTGCCGGTAGTGTTTGCGCTGCTCTAAAGCGCCTGCCAATGCCAACAGGGTTTTCCCCGTGCCCGCGTTGCCTTGTATGGTCACTAATTTAATATCAGGGTGCAATAAGGCATGTATAGCAAACGCCTGCTCCATATTGCGCGGAAAAATATTAAAAACAGGTTGCTCCGTTACTTTTTCCAGTTCGGCTTTTTGCGAATTATAAAAAACCGATACAGATGCTTTTTTGCCGTTTAAAGTATAAAAATGATTGCTGGTATGCGGCTGCATTTCAAAACTATCGGCCGATAAACTTTCTTCTTTATTCAGCTGGCCGATCAGTTTTTCCGGAATTTTATCAATAGTGGTTTCGCCGGTGTATAGTTCAGCAAGGTTTTTAATTTTGCCGGTCTCATAATCTTCCGAATGCAGGTTTAATGATTTTGCTTTTAACCGCAGGCAAATATCTTTTGATACGAGTACTACCTTTTTATCGGGATGTTCTTCCTGCAAGCCCAAAGCGGCGTTTAAAATACGGTGGTCTACCTTATCTGAGCCGAAAATTGCCTCGGCGTCTGCGGTGGCGGATTTCGTATCCATTATTACCTTAAAATTACCTTTGCCTTTACCATTCAAAGGTCGCCAGTGGTTTACAAGGTGATTGTGCGAAAGGTCATCCATCAGCCTGATAAAGCTGCGGGCTTCGAAATTGCGGGTATCATTCCCGCTTTTCATATTGTCGAGTTCTTCCAGTACCTGTATGGGTATGGCTACGTCATGTTCCTGGAAATTTTCGAAGGCGTTATGATCGTATAAGATCACCGAGGTATCTAAAACAAATATTTTTGCCCGTCCGTTCTGCTTACTTTTGCCTTCCTTGCTCATGAAAGGCTAAATTAACGATTGAAAAACGGATTTCATAAACCGGCGAAAAAAAACCTGTAAAAGCGAAAACGGGAGCCTCCTCTTGCGATTCGAACTCCCGTTTCCTGACCCTCTGCCTGACCGTAGCCATTCAGCTGGCACCAAGTTTTGTGTATATCGACCGATCTGCTATTCTGTTACCCTTGCGGGCATTGATCCTTTCAGTTCATTAGCGGCTGCATGCTTTTCTCCGTAAAAAATTGCATTCCCCTTCTAATCCTTGTTGTAGTACTCCTTCTTTTTTCTGAAGCTCTCGCCTCTTCTTTTTCCGGTTTAACTCAGGTACTTCCGTGATCTTTAGTTTGTCCGAGGACTCGCCCGATTCAGTTCTGTGATCCTGTAAGGTGTCAAAGTACGTCGTTCTTGATGATTCTAATATAGGGCGGATATCAATATTTGTCAAGGTTTTTTTTTATTTTTTATTAACACGTTTTTAACAATTTTATACCATACTTTTTATGGTCGATATATAGTATTATCGGATATATTTTGAGGATTTTTACAGGGTTGTTAACATCATAGTTATTCACAAAAACTCTCTAAATTTGATTTCTGCCATGAACGTAAAATTCTTAAAATACGTATTTCTTCGATTTTCTTTAAAAAAAGCCAGCGGATTTTTGTTCAAAACCGCTGGTTTAATCACAAATTTTTAAACTTCTAAATAATAAAACTTCTTTAAATATTTTAAAAACTTGTTAATGATAAAGATTTCCGTTAAATATGTACATCAAACAACCAGCCATTAAACCACATTTATGAAACGCAGTTATTACATCGTAGCATTAATAATGCTCACGTTCTTCGTTATTTCCTTTTTAACAAATATCATAGGGCCTTTAAACCCCGAGTTTATTAAGGATTTTAAATTAAGTACCGGGTTGGCTGGTGTACTGCCGTTTGCTTTTTTTATAGCTTACGGCGTGATGTCGATCCCATCAAGCATGCTGGTGCAGAAATATAACGAGAAAGTTATTATGACGGCTGCCTTTGTAGTTGCTTTTTTAGGGGCATTGCTATTGGCTGCCGTGCCTAATTATCTAACAGCCATTTTATCGCTATTTTTAATAGGTTGCGGAATGGCAATGCTACAGGTAGTCATCAACCCATTGCTACGGACAGCCGGCGGCGAAGAAAATTATGCGTTTACATCGGTATTGGCGCAGCTTATATTTGGCGGCGCATCTTTTATAAGCCCGTTTGTTTATTCATATTTAATTTTAAACCTGGCCAACGGAAACCACTCGGGTATTTTTTCAATATTACAGCCTATAGTACCGCATAACCTGCTTTGGATATCATTGTACTGGCTTTTTACAGTTATCTGCCTTTGTATGTTTGTAATTATGCTGGCATCAAAATTTCCGAAAGTTGAATTAAATGAGGATGAAAAGGCCGGCCCCTGGGCAACGCATGTAATGCTTTTTAAAAGGCCTGTAGTGATCTTATATTTTATAGCCTTATTCTGTTATGTAGGGACAGAACAGGGGGTATCGTATTGGATGTCCGAATTTTTGTTTAGATACCATCATTTCAATTCCGATACAACCGGTGCACATGCTGTAGGTTATTTTTGGGGACTTATGACTGCCGGTGGCGTTTTAGGTTTGTTGCTTTTAAAAATTATGGACAGCCGCAGGCTACTTGTGATGTTTACCATACCGGCCATCATTTTTTTAACTTTGGGCCTATTTGGCAACGCGCAAATTTCATTGTATTCATTCCCGATTGTTGGTTTCTTTATGTCGGTAATGTATCCTATCATATTTTCACTTGCTTTAAGCTCGGTTGATGAGCACCACGGCTCTTTTGCAGGTATATTGGTAACAGGTATCATCGGCGGGGCGGTTGTACAGCTGCTTATCGGCGGTCTTGGCGACCTCATCGGGCTGCGCGCCGCCATGATGTTCCTTTACATTACCTTTGGTTACATGTTGAGCATTGGCTTTTGGGCCAAACCGCTTGTTACCAATAAAACTATATTTGATACTAAAGACAAAGTTTAAATGGACAAGATAAAAATTATAGGCATCGACCTGGGCGCTACAAATATCCGTGGTGCTGTTGTTGCAGATGAGAAAATATCCGAAATTATATCGAGGCGTATTCAAACCAAAGGCACAGAAGAGCAAGTGTTGGAAGATGTATACTCCCTGATTGATGCCCTGATAGATAAAGATATAAAGGCAATAGGTATAGGCGTGCCGAGCGTGGTCGATGTAAAACTGGGTATTGTTTATGATGTAATACATATCCCGTCATGGAAGGAAGTCCATTTAAAAGAATTGCTGGAAACCCGCTATCGTATCCCGGTTTTTGTAAATAACGATGCAAACTGCTTTGCCCTTGGCGAACATTATTTTGGAAAAGGCAAAGACGCAGTGGATATGATCGGTTTAACCATAGGTACTGGCCTCGGCGCCGGCGTTATCATCAATAACCATTTATACGCGGGCCGAAACTGCGGCGCTGGTGAATTTGGTATGGTTGACTACCTCAACCATAACTATGAATATTATAGCAGTGGGTCGTTTTTTCAGAATGTTTACGGGCTGAATGGTGAGGAAGTATTTAAAAACGCTAAAAACGGCGATGAACATGCTTTAAAGCTGTACGCCGAGCTGGGCAAACACCTGGGCAATGCTATAAAAATGATTATGTACACCTATGATACCGAACTGATAATTTTGGGCGGCTCAGTACAACTGGCTTTTGATTTTTTTGAAAAAGCCATGTGGGAACGCATCAAAACATTCGAGTTCCCTAAAAGTATTGAGCACCTGCAGATAAAAACATCCGCATTGGAAAATAGCGGGATATTGGGTGCGGCGGCTTTGTATTACGATGCGAAAGAGTAGACAGCAATTATCAGGCAAAAATGTCAATAGAAGAACTACATGTTAGATTAGAGGGTAACGTATTTACAAATGACGATGCTATTAAAGTTAAGCTTTTGTTGGAAGCTATCAACGATTGGCCTGATCCCGCAGACACATTAAATGAGTATTTAGAAAAACTACAGATTGAATTTGGATGCAACGATATAACCTATAATGTTATAGATAAATTGAGTTCAAAGCTAAATCCCGCGACCCATGCCTGGAAAATGGAGTCTTGTGGAACAGTTAGGTTGATGATGCAACAATCCAATTATAAATCATTAAACGAAATAATCTCTTACCTGGAGAATTACAAAGTGCATTAAATACTTCTCTATAAAATAATCATTCATACCCTACAGGACATCCAAGTTATAGCTTCGAAAAATAGCGGAATATTGGGTGCTGCCGCTTTGTATTATGATGCCAGATAGTCCGATGGCTGCATTTTATTCGGGATGGCTTATACATCATTATAATTATAAAATAAATCTGCCCTGTTACGCAACTAAATATCCTGTTCTACGTAAAAAACCCAAAAAACAATAGTAAAAATCTGAAGCATGGACATCTTAATTACCTTTGTAAAATTCTTAATGTGCCTGGCAGCTATTTTGTTCCTGGGAGTTCTGTTTTTCAGCTACATAAAGTACCTGAAAAGGACCTATTTCCCAAAATGGAAATTCCCTGACTATATTAGCGTTGGTTATGCCGAGTATTTGTACAAGAAATATGTGGCCAAATACCTTGATAAATATTTAAAAAAAAGCGTTAAGTAATACCAGGAGTATTATTTAACAACAATTCGAACAACTTAAGGTCGAGCCAACGGCCGAACTTATACCCTACTTCTTTTAAATAGGCAACTTCCTCAAAACCGAGGGAACGGTGAAGGTTTATGCTTATTTGATTATCGGCGCTGATACCGGCAATTACGGCATGCACATTCATCTCACGTGCGCGGTCAATAAGTGACTGTACCAATAGCTTGCTGATGCCTTTACCCCGGAACGGGCCATCAACGTAAACTGATATTTCCACGGTATACTTATAACCAGCCCCTGCCCTGAAGTGCCCAAAACTGCTGAAACCAGCCACCTCTCCATCCGTATCGGCAACAAATACCGGAAACTTGTTTTTCATCCTGTCATTATACCAGTCCTTGCGCATTTGCAACGTATGCGGCTGCTCACTATAAACAGCCGTGGTATTCAGGATAGCATAATTGTAAATATCAAGGATGGCGCTGAGGTCACCCTCGTGCGCATCGCGTATAGTTATACCATTATCACCCATAGATTTTATTAAAGCAAAACACCCTTTAACATAAGCCAAAGGGTGCTGAATATTGTTATTGTTTGGTTGGGACACCAGGAGGCGGTCCGCCTGGGCCAGGTCCACCCGGACGAGGGCCGCCCGGACCTTCAGGAATCTTAGTTTCGGGATGTGAAGCGCCGCGATGGCAAGTATAACAGTTTACACCTGATTGCATCATCATACCCAATGAATCCTTTTTCGCCTCAAAATATTTCGAGTTTATTTTGTTCATCATCTTGAACATATGGCGTGCCATTTCCTTTTCAGGCTTGGCATCACTTGGAAAATCCAATCCTTTACCGTCGGCGTTAGCTGCATGGCAAAAATCACAACGAACACCTAAAGAAACCGACCATTCGTGCATTATATGGTGTATTTGGCGTTCAGTTATTTTTTTTGGTAATACTTTAAGATTTTTAGGGGCGTCATCATCCGGGGCCATCGATGTTAAAGCTACTATAGTTACTATAGCAGACAAACTAAGCGCAATTGCTATTTTTTTGTTGATAAGCATAATGTCATGATTAAGCCAACTAAATTATAATATTTATCTGACTGTTTCAACAAATAAAAGATAATTGGCAAATGATTTGGTAATTTTTTGGTTACAAGCTGGCTACAAGGTAAAATAAAATAAAAATAAATTTGCTTTATTACGAAACAATCGTAGATTTACGAAATAATCGTAGAAACAATGGAAAAACTATCACAACAAGAAGAGGAGGCCATGCAGGCAGTATGGCAATTTGGAACAGGTTTTATAAAAGACTTTCTCGACCTGATTAATGAGCCAAAGCCGCCTTATACCACCCTCGCATCAACCATAAAAAACCTGGAGCGCAAAGATTTTGTAAAAAGTGAAAAGATGGGCAATTCATTCAGGTATTCCCCCGCCATACAGGAGGAAGAATATAAAAAGAAGTTTATGAGCGGTTTTGTGAGTGATTATTTCCAAAACTCATATAAAGACCTGGTTACCTTTTTCGCCAATGAAAAAAAGATCAGCGCAAGCGATTTAAAAGAGATCATTAAACTTATTGAAAACCATAAATCTTGAAAGCCATGCCAGTATTATTTGTTTTTTTACTAAAAGTAAACATCGCCCTGCTGGTATTTTGTGCAGGTTACTATTTTGTGCTCAGGCGCCTTACCTTTTATGCGCTTAACCGCATTTATTTGGTAACAGCAATTTTGTTTGCATCTGTTTACCCGCAAATAAACCTTTCCGGTTTTTTTCAGCAGCATCAGCAAATAGGAAAGCCGGTACAAGCTATGGTTTTTACCTTAAAGGCCCCGGCAAGTGCTTTTATAAAACCATTTGAACAGCCAAATTACTGGCAATGGGCCGAAATGATTTTTTGGGCAGGTGCAGCCTTGTTTGCGTTGCGTTTGCTGGTGCAGCTATTTTCTTTATTCAGGATATACCGCAATTCAACAGCAGCACATATTTATGGGCATCACGTAAGAGTAATTGACGGCAATGGGGGGCCTTTCTCTTTTTGGAAAAGCATTTATGTTAACCCTGCATCGCATGAACCTGCCGACCTGAAATCGATATTACAGCATGAGCAGGTACACGTAAACGAATGGCACACGCTGGATATCCTGATAGCCGAATTAAGCACTGTATTTTACTGGTTTAACCCCGGAATTTGGCTGATGAAAAAGGCCATCCGCGAAAACATTGAATTTATAACCGATAATAAAATATTAAAAAACGGTGCCGATACCAAACAGTACCAGTATAGCCTGGTAAACGTAAGTTTTGCCGCCGCCCCGCAGGGTATTGTAAACCATTTTAACATATCAACCATTAAAAAAAGAATAATCATGATGAACGCAAAAAGATCTTCGAAGATAAAATTGACCCGCTATGCATTGTTGGTGCCGGCAGTGGTTGCATTGTTGCTGGTATTCAGTATATCAAAGGCAGCGTTTACTACAAAAAACAACGGCGCAAGCCCCCGTCTGCTAAGCCATATTAAAACGGGTATTACGCTAACTGTTAAAAATATTACAGCAACTATCAAAACCAATTTAGCACCTGTAAAAAACAAGACTGTAACCGCAAAGGTGCTTGATACTATAAAAAAAGGCAGTTTCTTTTTAAGCACATCACATCACTCTGACTCGCTAAACTATGTGATAAATGGGGCAAAAGCGACCATGGCTGATTTTAAAGCGCTTGATCCAAAAGATATATACAGCTTAGAGATGATGCAGGCCAAAGCGGCGAAAAAGGTATACGATGGCATAAATAATAATAACGAGGTGCTGTTTATAACTACAAATGACTCGGAAGCAGGCAAAAAATTCAAAGAAAAAGTAGACCATATGTATACTGTCAATGGCGGCAATGGCGTTGGTGCAGTCAGCGTAGGCGGATTTTCAACGAGTGGTAGTGGTGCAACATCAACTTCGGTATCTTCATGGAGCAATTCAAGCGACAGCACTGAAGCAAATACGGCAGTTGCCGGATCGGGTGTTATTGCCGTTGAAACTGCCCCTAATGTTTACACATTTAAAGTACGGCCTAAGCTATCGCGTAACGTAAAAATTGACTCAATGTGGGTTAATGGTAAAGGGGTAAAACTGAGAAAAGGTATGCCTGTAGTGTTTAACTACCGGACATCAGACTCTCTTAAAACCGTAGTTTTTGCGAATGTCCATAAATACAATAACTCCTTTACAACTAAAGCTTTTAAGGTAACCACATCAAATTCAATTGACGACAACAGTATCAACTACCTTTCTGATAAATTGATACTGATCGATGGCAAAGAGGCGTCAAAAGAAGATATGAAAAAACTGCGGGTTGCCGATATAAAAAGTATTAGCATCAACAACAGCGCTGATGCAACCGCAAAATATGGCGATAAAGCTAAAAACGGAGTAGTAAGTATAGCTACTAAGTAAATGGTTTTAGGTGAGAGGTTGATTAAGTGAGTTGTTTGTTAACGGATCAGTTAATAGTTAAACAGGTTTCGTAGCAACTATAAACTTAATCAACCATTTTGAAAGCCGGGATATGAAATTTTAAGAACCATTTATCTCAACAACCCCAATATAAATAAATTGATACTCCAGTAAACCAGCTGAACGGCCGTCATAAAACCAAAAAGCTTTTCCAGGTGATGGATGCCATCACTTTTGTCCCAAATGGCATAGCTGATAGCCGCGGCAAATAAAACGCAAACAAAAACAAGCGAAACTGTCTCCCATAGTTTAGCAGAGGTGGTTTTATCTTTGACTTTATTCCATATAGGTATCACAATTAACAACTGGGTTAATACAGATACCGTAAACAGCAATGGCAGCAAGTATCTATAAAACGACATAAAAGCCAGCAGGTTCCCCTCTCCCATTTCATCTATCCGTAACGAAAAATAAAAGCTGCTGTACCTCACCATTAAAAAGTAGATGGCAAAGCCGGTAAATGGGGGCAAAATAATTTTTAGCAGCTTTTTCATTTTATGGTTGATTTTGAGTGAAAGCTTTTTGACTGCCGGATTACCGGTAAGTAAATTCACAATATCAATTTGATTTGAATTTTTGCGGTTTTAAATGCTTAATGTATGATCTGTCTAAAAGGTATAATGTTATGATATTTAAAATGCTGTAAGCAATAACAAACGCGCTCATTAATAAACCCGAATTGATTAAGTTATCCAGGTTAGTTTGATTATTGTTTAGGGCAGACTGGTTTGCCCATACTAAATAGCCAAGTAATGCACCCAAAATAACCGAAAAAATTATGCCAATGCCCAACGATGATAAAAGCACCCTGCGGTACTTCCAACATATCCTGTTCCATGCAGGGATTATAATTAGCCCCTGGACAAGCAAAAGGATAAGAAATGCGACCGGGACAAGGATATAATCAAACGCTTGCGAGCCTTCCATTGCGAATTTCCCGGCCTTATCAAGATCAATGGGATTCAATAACGAATCAATTTCGATGCATAAAAATGGCACATTCAGCCCGATCAAAACAGGTAAAAACAATTTTGCTAATCTTTTACCAAAGCTTTGACGTGGCTTCTCTATATGCATATCTTACATCAAACCTGGTTTTAATTAAACACCTTTACAATATCAACAAAATCACGTGATTTTAATGATGCGCCGCCTATGAGGCCACCGTCAATATCATGTTGAGCAAATAACTCCGGTGCGTTTTTTGGGGTACAGCTGCCACCGTATAAAATGGTGGTGTTATCAGCTACCTGCTGGTTGTATTTTGCAGCTACTTCCTTGCGGATAAAGGCATGTATTTCCTGTGCCTGGTCGGATGATGCAGTTACGCCCGTACCAATAGCCCAAACAGGCTCGTAAGCTAAAACCAGGTGTGCAAATTGTGCCTCATCCAAATGAAAAACACCTTCAGCAAGCTGGCTTTTTATAATATCAAAATGCTCGTTAGCTTCACGTTCCTGTAAAGTTTCGCCGATGCAAAAAATAGGTTTTAGGCCGTGTTTTAAAGCAGTATCAGTTTTTTTAGCCAGCAATTCATTGCTTTCGCCAAAATACTGGCGGCGTTCCGAGTGGCCTAAAATAACATAGGTGGCGCCCACCGAATGGATCATTTTTGCAGATACTTCGCCGGTATAAGCGCCTGATTCTGCCTGGTGGGCATTCTGAGCACCTACTGCAACTTTAGCATAGCCTTTTGCCAGTTGCACAAGGCTGTGTAAATGTATAAACGGACTACAAACAACTGCCTCCTGGTGGCCGGTTACTTCGTCGCGCACCATATTTATAACTTCCGAAAACAAACTTAAACCTTCATTATAATCAAGGTTCATTTTCCAGTTTCCGGCGACAATTTTTTTTCTCATTTTAATTAATTAGTTGATTGGGTTTATTAAGTTTTTTTATCGTAGAGACGCAATACTTGCGTCTCTGAATTGTTTAAGAATGAATGGCAAATGTGGGGGTACAAAATCCAGGCATTGTTCAGAGACGCAAAGTATTGCGTCTCTACAGCACCTAAAACCTCCTGTGCCCCTCCGTCAATTCAAACACCTTCTTTAAAATTTCCTGCTCATTTTCATCAAAAGTACGGTGATCACGGCGGGCGAAAACTTTCCCGGCGGTTTCAAACATTTTTTTCAATGAATATACTTCATACCCCTGTGCGCCACCCCACGAAAAATCGGGCACAAAATTACGCGGGAAACCTGCGCCGAAAACGTTAGCGCTTACCCCTACCACGGTGCCTGTATTAAACATGGTATTTATAGCACATTTGGCATGGTCGGCCATAATTAAGCCGCAAAATTGCAGCCCTGTTTTACGGAAACGCTGCGTAGTATAATCCCATAGCTTTACGTCGTCGTAGTTGTTTTTAAGGTTCGAGTT
>Ga0207045_1001_pt1 | contig 87875 bp, 79 predicted proteins | sample Alteio_BWMinCont_69_FD_153299 | JGI IMG/M metagenome (GOLD analysis project Ga0207045, IMG submission 153299) | Enriched cells from forest soil in Barre Woods Harvard Forest LTER site, Petersham, Massachusetts, United States -... | ecosystem: Environmental > Terrestrial > Soil > Temperate forest >... | reverse complement strand
CTTCTGCAGGCAGGAGAAATAAAGTGAATATTACTACGACATCAAAAGTTCGAAGTGTAAAGCTTGGCTCGCAGGGAGCAATAGTTTCTCGGATAGGGCTTGGCTTGCTGAGTATGAGCGAGATGTATGGAGAACCGGACGAAGAGGAATCTGTGGCCACGATCCTTCGTGCCTTGGATCTTGGCATCAACTTCTACGACACGGCGGATATTTATGGCCTCGGCCATAACGAAGAATTAATCGGTAAAGTTATTCGGGGCCTGCGAGAGGAAGTTTTTCTGGCAACAAAGTTCGGCTTTGTCCGTGAGCAAGACTCCAAACCCTGGATGGTGAATGGCAAGCCAGCCTATGTGAAGTCTGCTTGCGATGCTTCCTTGAAACGCTTGGGCGTGGATCATATCGATCTCTATTATCAGCACCGTGTCGATCCTGAAACTCCGATCGAAGAGACTGTAGGCGCGATGGCAGAACTGGTAAAGGCGGGAAAGGTGAGGTACCTGGGCCTGTCGGAGGCTTCGGCTGCCACCATACGACGAGCACATAAGGTACATTCCATCACCGCTGTCCAAACCGAATACTCACTCTTTGAGCGGCACATCGAAGCAGAGATCTTACCCACACTGCGTGAACTAGGGATTGGCTTTGTTCCCTATAGCCCGCTTGGGCGCGGTCTTCTCACTGGAACTATTGCTGATCCGAACAAATTGGGAGAGAAGGATGGACGTCGAGAAAGGTATCCGCGATTTTCAGACGAGAATTTCGAGAAGAACCGTGCTCTGGTAGAGCGGGTGCGCGCGATTGCCAGTCGTAGACAGATAAAACCGGGACAGCTGGCTCTTGCCTGGGTAATGGCGAAAGGAGAGGACATTCTCCCCATCCCCGGCACGAAGCGGCGGAAGTATCTCGAGGAAAATGCCGCTGCGGTTGAAGTCAAACTTAGCCCGGAGGAGATCGCCGAAATTGAATCGGCTGTGCCGCTGGAAGCAATTGCCGGCGCTCGTTACAACGAAACAATCCTCAAGGATATCGACCGGTAAGACAGCTGACACATTCACCATTGATCCGGCCCGCACGGCCGTCTTGAGCATGGATTGTCATGCCGGCATCGTTCCATCTACACCCGGGAGGACAAAGACGATAATCCCTATTCCCTGATCCCTAATCCCTGCTCTTCAGTTCCCCGCCTGCTCTTCGACCAGCTTGCTCGGCCGCGGCGGAACGATACCCATCTCTTCGTAAATCGGCCGAATCTCTTTGCGCAGCGCGGGCATTTTCGACCAGAACCATGCGGCTCCGGCAATGCAACAGGTGCCCGTGACCATCACCGTGCGGGGCGCGCCGATCCAGTGCGCCATCGACCCCGCCAGCAGGCTTCCAAAAGGAGCCATGCCCACAAACGCCGCCGTGTAATAGCTCATCACCCGCCCGCGCATCTCTTCCGGCACCAGTGTCTGGATGATCGTATTGCTCGCCGTCAGTCCCTGCATCATCCCGAAGCCCACTACAGTCATCAGCACCATGGAGAGCCACAGCACATGCGACAGGCCGAAGAGCACCAGCCCCACGCCGAATGACGCTGCCGCAATCGGGATCATCTTCGACAGCCCGCGCACAGACTTGCGCAGCACCAGCGACAGCGCCGAGATCAGCGCACCCACCCCTGCGGCTCCCATGAGGAATCCCAGCGTATGCGGCCCGCCGTGCAGTACCTGTGCCGCGAAGACCGGCATCAGCACCACATATGGCATGCCCATCAGGCTTACCAGCGCGAAGAGCAGCAGGATCGTGCGGATCGGCAGGAAGCTCGAAACGTAGGCCCAGCCTTCGCGCAGCTGCTCAAGCATCGAAGTTGTCGCGCGTTTCACCTCCGAAGCAGATATGCGCATCAGCGTGAGCGAAATGATAACCGCGATGTAGCTCGCGCCGTCGATAAGGAAACACCAGCCTTCGTTGGTCGCCGCAATCACCAGGCCGGCCAGTGACGGTCCCAGCAATCTCGCCAGGTTCACCATGGAAGAGTTGATCGCGATCGCATTCGAAAGATCGGCACGATCCTCCACCATCTGCACCATGAAGGACTGCCGCCCGGGCATATCGAAGGCGTTAATGATTCCCTGAAAGACGCTCAGGAATAACACTTCATGAATGGTGATGAGATGAGTCAGCGTCAGAACGGCCAGCGCCAGCGACTGCACCATGGCCAGCGCTTGCGTCCAGATCAACACCTTCCGTCGATCCAGGCGGTCCACCAGCACTCCCGCCAGCGGCGCCAGCAGAAATGTGGGAATCTGGCCCACAAAACTCACCGTCCCCAGCAACAGCGCAGACTTCGTCAGCCGATACACCAGCCACGCGGTCGCAATACGCGTCATCCACGTGCCGATCAACGAAATGCTCTGCCCGCCGAAGAACAGCCGGAAGTTCGGATGCCGCAGCGCCCGCCACGCGTGAGAAAAATCTCGCCCGGCTTTGCGCTCTGAAATTGTGTTTGTCTGTTTTTCCGCGTCCGACTGCTCGTGCTTGGAGCTGATCACCATTTGTTTTGATGCCACGCAACGTTCACGGATTCACCGCCGAATCGCAGCGCATCGGCAATCAATGCATGGCAGCCCCGCCGCCCCCACCACCGCCTGGCCGGTTCTTGGCCAGCAGGAATACCAGTGGAATCACCAGCAGAGCCGCGCCGCACATCAGGTAGAAGACATCTATATAGGCCAGCGTCTGCGACTGCTGGATGAGCTGATTATAAATTCGCCCCTGTGCCAGCCGGCCGGCGTTCTGCAGGCCGCTGCGATTGTCGAAAAAGCCGGTAAGCGACTGCACGTTCTGCTGGAAACTCGCACTCGAAGGAGTCAGGTACTTCAACAACTGGTTTTGATGAAACTGCGCGCGCTCGACCACCGCGGCATTCGTCAGCGAGATGAGAATGCTGCCCCCGATGTTTCGCACGAAGTTGATCAGTCCCGCGACCTGGTTGTTCTTCTCGCGTGGAATGCCAAAATAAGCTGCCGTCGTTACCGAGATGAAGACCAGCGGAATGGGCACCACCTGCATCACGCGCAGCCACGAGGAAGTAGCGAAGTTCAGCCCCAGGTTCAGCTCCCTGGCCGTTACAAAATAGGCAATCGTAAAGCCGCAGAATCCCAACGCGATAATGTTGCGAGCTGGGAAATGCGTCAGCGCTTTGCCGGCAATCGGCACGATCAGCAGCAACGCCACGCCGCCGCCCGAGAGCGCCAGTCCTGCCCACGTCGCTGTATACCCCAGCTGGCTCTGAAGAAACTGCGGTTGCAGAACCGTCGTGGCATTCAGAAAGCCGCCGGTCAGCAGCATCAGGAAGCAGCACATCGCAAAATTCCTGATCTTCAGCAGCTTCAGATCCATCAGCGGGCTCTTCGCAAACCACTGCCAGAGAATGAGCGCCACGAACGAAATCACGAAAGTAACTGCGCAGCTCACAATAAAATGCGAACCGAACCAGTCATTCTCTTCGCCCCTGTCCAGCATGATCTGGAGCGCACCCATCGAAACCACCAGCAGCCCCAGCCCGAGATAATCCAGCTTGAAGAGATTCTTCCTGTCCGGAACATTCCACGGAGGCTCCTCCACCAGCCGCTCCGTCAGGAAGAAGGCCAGTATCCCCACCGGAATATTGATGTAGAAGATCCAGTGCCAGCTGTAGTTGTCCGTAATCCATCCGCCCAGAGTCGGCCCGATTGACGGCGCAAGCACTGCGACAATTCCATAGAGTGCAAAGGCTAGTCCGCGTTTCTCCGGCTCGAACGAGTCGGCCATAATGGCCTGTGCCATCGGCTGCAGTCCACCTCCGCCTGCTCCCTGTATAACGCGGAAGAGCAACAGCAGCGGCAGCGTTGACGCAAAGCCGCACAGAAACGAGGCGATGGTGAAAATCACGATGCACAGCAGGAAAAAGTTTTTTCGCCCGATGACACTCGCCGCCCATCCGCCCATGGGAAGCACCACCGCGTTCGAGACCAGGTATGCCGTCAGCACCCAGGTGCTTTCATCCTGACTTGCACCCAGGCTACCCGCGATGTGGGGCAGCGCAACGTTCGCAATGGAAGTGTCCAGCACCTCCATAAACGCCGCCATGGCCACCGTCGCCGCGATCAGCCAGGGATTGGCCCGAGGGCGCCAGTTTTCCTGCGCGATCAGCCTCGGCACGGTTGCGGCGGATGCTGCCATTCGCTCCCTGCGTTCCTTTCAGCACTTGTCAGGTGAGTATACGACGCTGAAATTTACCGCCCAGGAATAAAAATTAGCTTCATCTCCATCGGCTCGGAGCCGCCAAAGTGACGACCTCCGAGCCCGACGGCATGGAGCAAAAGCGGCACTCAGAGCGATGCCAGATTCTTCTTCAGAAACGCCAGCGACCGTTCCCTCGCCAGCTTCGCCGAAGGCGCGTCGTAGCTCGACCGCATATCGCAGTTGAAGCCGTGCCCCGCGCCGTCATAGGAATAAATCTCTACTTCAGGATGTGCCGCCGCGATCTTATCTACGACTTCCTTTGGGATGTGTCCGTCTTCCTTGCCGAAATGCAGCATCACCAGGCACTTCGGCTCTTCCTGCATATAGTTGGCGATTTGGCCGCCGTAGTAGCCCACCGCCGCGTCAATCTTGAGCCGCGTCGAAGCCAGCCAGGTCATCGATCCGCCGAAGCAATAACCGATCACGCCCGTCTTCTTGCCCGTCTGCTCGCGAACATAAGCGACGGCCGCATCGATATCTAGCAGCGAAGCATCCGGATTAAGCTTGGGGAAAAACGACATCGCCTTCTGCATATCGGCACCCTCGTACTTCAGGTCCACTCCGCGCTCGAAGCGATCAAAAAGCGCCGGAGCCACCGCCAGAAAGCCGTCCTTTGCATACCCATCGGCAACCGACTTGATGTGCGCATTTACGCCAAAAATTTCCTGCACCACCACCAGACCTGCATTCGGAGTACCCGCCGGTCTCGCAACGTAGGCATCCAGTTCGTGCCCATCACTCGCCTTTAACTTCACAATCTCACTCATCAATTCTCCAAAAAACAAAAATCCGTGGGTAACGCTGTGGGTTGGATGCCGTCGCCGCCCGCCGCGCTTCACTGCGATGGATTCGGCTCCGCATCTTTTACCGCCCAGTAACTCGCGCGCGCCACCACATGCGCGCTGTAATCCTGAGTAAGCGACACCTTGATGGAATGTAGTCCCGGTGTCGGATCGGTTGGACGAAAACTCAGCACATAGCGATTCCGGGAGTGATTCGCAACCTCCGCCACGCGATCCTCAAAACCCTTATCGCGCGTGAACGACCCATACTCTCCGCCGCTCATCGAGGCCAGCGTCTTCGGAGTATTCCGCCGCATCGCATTAATGGTCATCACCAGCGGCGCCAGGATATTCAGCTCATTGCCGCCATTCGTGTTGCCCTTGCCCCAGTCGATAATCTCCGCCTTCGACGGCGCAAAGGCCAGGCTCAGCACCAGCGTGTTGCTCGTTCCGATGCGCTCCACCAGCTGCGGGATATTGAAGTGTCGGCTCCCATGGTCGCGCGTCTCGCTGATCAGCAGCAGCACCCGCCGGTGATCCGGCGGCTGATGCTCCAGCAAATCGACCGAGAATCCCACCGCATCCATAATGGCTGCGCCCCCATCCCCCTGAGGCAGCTGCTGCAGATCGCTCGATATCTCCGAAGTGTCTTTCGCAAATCCCGCCAGAAAGATTGGCCGCGAATCGAAGACCACCAGCGCCGCCTCTCCGTGTCCCTCGCCAAGAAAGAGGTCGAGCAGCGGACCCAGCCGTGCAAACTTGTCGAACTCGAGCGCCGCATCGCGTCCCCGCTCCATGCAAATCACCAGCGACAGCGGTTGTGAATCCTGATCCTCATCGACGCGTATATCCTGCTTCACGCCGTTATCGAGCAGCGTAAAATCCTTCGACTTGAGCGTATAGACCACATCCCCCGAAGACTTCTCGACCAGCGTCGGCACCAGCACCACGCTCGTGTTCACACGGATCGTGGGCGTCGCAAATTGATCGTCAGACAGCGGCGGGGGAAGTGGATTTCTCTGCGGCTGCTGCGGCGGAGGAGGAGCCGGCTCACTCTGCGGTTGTTGCTGTGCGGGCTGCTGTTGCGGTGGCGGCTCGCCCGGAAATGGCTCCTGCGCGGCGCATATTGCCGTTGCGGCGACCAGAAAAACCAGGCAACCCGTTATATTTCGAATCCAACTCGGAAATGAGATACGCACGCAGTCCCTATCACATCAGATACCGCCGCCTCTGCCAAGCTCCCCGGCGCGAAGCCCTTTCCGCCACGAACGGCCAATCCTACTGCTCCTCGGTCTTCGGAGCCGCCGTCTTTGGTGTAAAAGGCGCGTAAGGATCGCTGCTCTTCTCGACCGGCGCAACTGTCCCTTTGCTCACGCGGGTATCGATTGCATCCCGGAGCGCGAAGAACGCCGGAGCCGGCTGATAGTCAGAGTCGAAGGGGAGGCACCGCTGCGGCTTACCATCCGCACGCGCGAATTTAGGCCCGTCGAGCCACGTATAGCGATCCGTGATGCCCCAGGTAAGCAGCGCCGTCACATTCGGCTCGGCCAGCATCATCGCCGGGTAATCGCGATAGACGTGCGCAATCGCCGCGTCACGCTGCTGCACCGTTCCTTCGAGCTTCCGTTCATTTACATCCAGTTCGGTTACAAATACCTGCAGCCCCATCTGCCCCAGTTCGCGGACAAAATTGCGCAACCCGGTACCCGGCACCGGATCCGTCGCAGAAAGATGGCTCTGCACGCCCACCGCATCAATCGGAACGCCGCGCGCCTTCAGCCGCCGCACCAGCAGCATCACCTGCGCCCGCTTTTCCGTCTGCTCAGCCGAGTCTTCCTCGATCCCATAATCGTTGTACGTCAGCAGCGCCATCGGATCGGCCTGCTTGGCCGCATGAAAGGCCAGTTCGATGTAATCCGGACCAATCAAATCCAGCCACGGACTCTTCCTCAGCCCATCCGCGCGCCCGCTCGTCGGATCGACCGCCTCATTCACCACATCCCACGAATGCATTTTTCCCGCATAATGCCCCGCTACCGTCTGGATATGTTCCACCAGGATCTGCTGCGCATTCTCTTTGGTCACCGTCGTTTCGAACCAGTCCGGCAGCGCCTCATGCCAGCAGAGATTGTGACCGCGAACGCGCTGGCCATGCGTCGCGGCAAAGTTCAGAATCTCGTCCCCTGCACGAAAATCGAACTGTGCCGGAAATGGCCTGATTGCCTTCCACTTCATCGCATTCTCGGCGACCAGAAGATTTGCCTGCGCCGCGACAGTGTTGGCATATGCCGTCTCGCCGTCCAGCTTCTCCGAAACCACCGCGCAGCCCACCAGCAGCCCACGCGCTTCCGCATGCGCCCGCAGCGACTGCGCCCCGCTCACATCAACCAATTTGGGAGCCTCGTTGACATGCTTCTGGCCGTGCTTTCCCTCCGCCCACCCGGACAGAGAACCAGCTCCCAGCGGTCCCGCCGCTGCCGTAACCGCCGCCATCTTCATGAACTCACGCCGTGTCCGCATTCCGAACTGATCCCCGCTTCGCTTTTCCCTAATTCCTAATCGCTAATGCCTGTTCCCTGATCCCTGTCTTTTCTAATCCCTAATCCCTGCTCTATGCTTCTCCACCTCGCCCGTCCACTTGAGAAAACGCAGCAGATTCCACTTCTCGCGCCACACAAATCGCGCCATGTCACCTGAGGTGATCTGCTCCGCCTTCAGTCCGGAGTAAGTTTCAATCCGCCACTTCAGATACTCACTCCGCCACGGCCGCAGGCGGTGGCCACTCGTTGCATTCCACACGAATCGTAATGCCGCAATCATTGATTCTCAATTCTGGTACAACAAATCGCCCGATCCCGAACGTCTGTGCCGTACATCTTCACCGTTAAGGTTGGTTGACCAGAGTTATGGTAAACGTTGACGATTAAAGGCGCTGGCTAAATGTTCTTATGACCCTTCTTGATGCCCCTTCCTACGACCCGATTCCCGATCGACGGCTCCAAAAAGCTCTATATGGCATTGCGATCGTCGTTTTAATATTGCCAGTCGTCCTGTTTAACTTCTGGAACTGGGCCGCCGAACATCGAGTGAATCGCTTCTTTGATGCCGTGCAGACCAAAAACCTCCCGCAGGCCTTCAGCATTTGGAATAACGACAGTAAGTGGCAGGAGCACGCTGACCATTATGCAAGTAGCGGCTACTCTTACCAACAATTCGTCGCTGACTGGGGACCGACGGGCGAATATGGTGACATCGCAAACCACAAGATTCGATACTCAACGTCAAGCGTTGGCAACAGCGTGCTTATCGCCGTTCAGTTGAACGGAAGGAAAGCATCTCTCGTGACGCTGGGAGTTGCGAAGAAAGATAGCAGGCTCGGTTTCACGCCATTTGATCTCACGCCCGGAGAAACAGTTCTGGGATGGACGCGCTGGCAGATTTCTTATCATTAGAGTCGTAGGCGATACGTCCTTCTATTGCTCCAGCTTCGCCGTTGTCCGTTGAATCTCTTCGAGCTGCCGCGCCCTTGCACACAGCTTCTTCAGCTTGCCTTCAATCGACCCATCACCGATGTGCTCGTCCTGCAACACCCCATCGGAATCGATCGTAAACGTATGCGGAATCGCGTGTACCGCGAAGAGCCGCGCAATGTCGCCATCACCATCGCGGTATTGCATCCACGTCATACCGTTCTTTGCGACAAAGTCCTTCCATTTGCTCTCGTCTTTATCCAGGCTCACGCTCAGCACCACCAGCGGCTGGCCTTGAAACTTCTGTGCGATCTCACGAATATGCGGCAGCGCCTCGCGGCATGGACCGCACCACGTCGCCCAGAAGTCGATCAGCACCACTTTGCCCTCGAGATCCTCCAGCGAAAGCCGTTGTCCGTCTGTCGTCGTCACAGCAAAGTTGGGAGCCAGCCGCGCCCGCACCAAATCAGGCCTGTCGGCATAGCGCTGCGCCATCTGTTGCTCCGCAGTGTTATCAGAAACCATGGCAACGTACTTCTCGAATTGCGCCTTCGCCGCATCGTCCTGCTTCATGTGCGCCAGCGCCAGCGATTTCGGATCCTTCGCCTCGCCAATCAACTCCTGGGCCGCTTCATCGGCCGCCTTGAAGTCGCCCGTACTTAGTCCCAGATTGATGATCTGGCTTTGGCATGCCTGGCAGTGCCCGCCATCCTGCTTATCGGCTTTTCGGAAAGAGTCCAGCGCAGCGCCAGACTTGTGCTCTTTCACCCACCCCAGCGCTTCCGCATAGGTCTTCTGCGCTTTGGGATCCGTCGGCCCCTTATCGGACTGCGCCTTCGCGCCAGTCACGGCAAGCGCGCACAACATCCCCAGTGTCATGACACACTTCATCCCCAAACCTCCAGCGCTAGCAAAACATTGCGACTGGAAATTAACAAGGAGATTTTTCAAGGGAGCCCTGACCCGGCTTTCCGTCAGGACCTATGGCTGTCAGCTCTGTGCGTTCAGGGCTTGTCGCTCGGGTCTTGCGGCTTGTCATTCTGCGTCTGCGGCCGATCATTCAACGTGTAGATCACCTCGCCCGGACGCGCATAGTGCAGCTTCTCCCGCGCCTCGTGCTCAATCGCGTCCGGATCATTCTGCAGCCTGTCCACATGCTCCTTGAGCCGGTCGTTCTCCTGCTGCAGCGACTGAATCTGCTGACTCAGCGTGCGATCTTCCAGCCTTTTCTGTTCATAGCTGTTCACGCCGTTCCGCCCGACCATCACGTGGTAGCCAAGGAAGAGCGCCAGCACTACCGCCAGGCCCGTGGCGATGCGACGGCGCACGCGGTAAAGAAAGCCCGCAACACGCACCTTCCTCGACGGTTTTGGTTCAGCAGTTCCCATCAGCTCTTCCGAAGCCCTAAAGCTCTATCATCGACGTGCATCGCCCGGCGCGTCTCTCCCAATCCTGAAAACTCATCCCCGGAGGAATCTAAAGTGGTACCATCCATCACTCGATTCCCGCCGTCACATCCGTCTCCCCAGCCTCTCCCTCGCAACTAGGATGCTGGATAATCGAAGACTGGCTTTTGCCCTTCCGTCACAACGCCCATGACCGAGATCCCCACGCCTTCCCTCGCCCGCATCGCTCTCTCCACCGCGTCTTCCCACGAAGAAGCCGAGCGCATTGCCCGCACGCTCGTTGAGCGACGCCTCGCCGCCTGCGTCAACCTCATCCCCAATCTCACCTCCATCTATCGCTGGCAGGGCGCTGTCGAATCTCAGAGCGAGATCCTGCTGCTCATCAAGACCAGCGCCCTATCTCTCCCCGCACTCGAAGCCGCCCTGCGCGAACTTCACTCCTACCAGGTTCCGGAATTCGTCGTCTTGTCCATCGAATCCGGCAGCGCCGCCTATCTCTCCTGGCTCACCGCCTCAGTCGAGCCCACGTGAGAGAGCACGTCTGCCCATGCGTCTCGCTTTGGGCCGAAGAGCGTTCGCCGGACGCGTAATCCCGCGAAGCGCGTATGCCTGGACGGTCAGTCCGGTTCCTCTGTTCCCCGGGCCCCGCGCCTGTTATTCTCTAGTCTGGCTCCTATGCGCGTTTTGTATGCGGTATTTGTCCTGAGCATGGCCGCGCTTGTGTGGATCATCGTTGCACTCACGCGCTACATCCGAAATCATGATGCCCGGCCCGGCAACCCGCTCCGTTTATCAGGCAGCAGCGGCGACGAATCGGTTAAGAACACTGAATAACTGAACCTGGAGAACCCCGACATGGCCCAAACACAGCTGGCAGTTTCCTCCACAGCCCCTCAATCGGTATTCACCTCGCGCATCCTTCGCACAACGGCCGCCGTGATCGGCAGTAGCGCTCTGGTTGCTCTTTGCTCCCATCTGTCGGTCCCGCTGGTCTTCACGCCGGTTCCTCTCACTCTGCAAAACTTCGCCGTGCTTCTCGTTGGACTTCTTCTTGAGCCCGCCGCCGCCTTTGCCGCGCTCGCGCTCTATCTCCTTGAGGGTGCCGCTGGCCTGCCCGTCTTCAGCCCATTCGGAGCCCCCGGAATTGCCCATCTCTTTGGCCCCAACGGCGGCTATCTGCTCTCGTATCCTTTCGCTGCGGCCTTCATCGGTTACCTCAGACGAAATCTGCGGCCTTCCTTCTCCGCCGCTATTTTTGCAGCTGCCGCCGGAAGCCTGATCGTCTACGCCGTGGGCGCGTCCTGGTTTTCGATTCTTTCCGGCCTTCCCTGGAGTGCGGTTCTCAAGATGACCGTTTGGCCCTTCCTTCCCGGCGACGCCCTCAAGGTGATCGCTGCCGGCGCAATCGCCACCGGATTACTTAAACTTCGCAACCGGAACCGTCAGTCCGGCCTCGCCAGCGGGACCGCGATCTAGCGTTTTCCGGATATTTCTGCCCCCGCAACTCCGGGGGCTTGTCTCTTGTTTTTGAAAGGATCATGGAACCTCAGTGAGCGCATCACCTTCTTCTGCCGTTGAATCACAACTCCCCTCGGCCCACGTCCGCGATATCTCCATCGCGCACAGTCCCGACTCCGATGACGCGTTCATGTTTTATGGCCTGGCGACCAACAAGATTCGCGTTCCCGGCTACAAATTCACGCACACCCTCACCGACATCGAGACGTTGAATCAGAAGGCCATCAACGAAGCCTTCTATGACGTAACCGCGATCTCCTTTCACGCCTACCCCTACCTCCAGGACAACTACGCCCTGATGGCCTGCGGCGGCTCCGTCGGAGAAGGTTACGGCCCCATGATCGTGGCCAGCCGCCCTTTCACGCTCGAGGAAGTCAAACGCGTCCGCATCGCCGTTCCCGGAACCCTCACCACCGCCTATCTCACCCTCAAGCTCTTCGCGCCCGAGATTGAAACTGCGGTCGTGCCCTTCGATCGCATCATCCCGGAGATCGTCGCCGGCAACTTCACCGCCGGCCTAATCATCCACGAGGGGCAGCTCACCTACTCGCAGAACGGCCTGCACAAAATCCTCGATCTCGGCATGTGGTGGCGCGAACAGACCAAACTTCCCTTGCCGCTCGGCGGCAATGCCATTCGCCGCTCGCTGGGCAATGACGTCATGCTTACCGTGACCCAGGCCCTGCGCGACAGCATTCAGCACGGCCTCGACTATCGTGAGGAAGCGCTCTCCTACGCCATGCAATTTGCCCGCGACCTCGACCACGATTTAGCCAACAAGTTTGTCGGCATGTACGTGAATGAGCGCACCCTGAATTACGGCGAAGACGGGCGCGAAGCCATCCGCAAGCTCCTCACCATGGGCCACGAACGCGGCATCATCCAGCATCCCGTCAAAGTCGATTTCATTGGTTAACGCCGCGCAGCCGAACGGATAACCATCCCAAAGAGCACAGCCCCGAAAACACAGAACGGCATCGCTTCTGTGCTCTTCGGGGCTTTTGTATTTGGTCTTTTCCTGCCGGCGATTTCTCGCCCTAGGTTCCGGTCCCGCGAAGAACTACTTCCGCCGTCCGCACCAGGATCTTCAGATCGAGCCAGAAACTCCAGTTTTCGACGTACGCCGTGTCGAGCGCAATATACTTTGCGAACGATGAATCCTGCCGAGCCTGCACCTGCCACAGACCCGTTAGCCCGGGCAGCACTTCGAGACGGCGAAAATGTTCAAGATCATACTTCGCGACTTCGCTGGCAATCGGCGGACGCGGCCCCACGATACTCATTTCCCCGCGCAGCACATTGAAGAACTGCGGGAGCTCGTCAAGACTGTACTTGCGCAGCAGCCGCCCCACGCGGGTCGTCCGCGGGTCGTTCTTCACCTTGAAGAGGATTCCATCGCGCTCATTCAAGGCCGCCATGTCCTTCTTCAATTTCTCCGCGTTCATCACCATGGTGCGGAATTTAAAGCAGGGAAAGACACGTCCCCGCTTGCCGATACGCTCCGAAACGTAAAAGATCGAGCCTTCGCTGTCGAGCCGGATGGCCAGAGCGATCGCCATCATGAGCGGAAAAACCGCGGAAAGGGCCATCAGCGACAGCGCGATGTCGACGATGCGCTTCACCACCAGCGCGACGGTGCGCGGATCGCGCCGGTGCAGAGCCACCACGGGAAAAATCCCCAGGTATTCGATCGGCGTATCGGCGGTCAGCTCGCCGTAATAGCCGGAGATCGCCCGTATATCCACATCGAGCTCGCGCGCTTCCTCGACCAGCCGGATGGCCTGTTCTGTCGAGCACGGTTCCGCGATAACGATCTCGTCGATGAAGTGCAGCCGGGTAAGCTGCCGGACGCGGTCGATTCCACCCAGTATCTGGTTCGACGCAACCTCGCCGTGCGATGTGGAGCCCGGTGCCATCATGAACCCACGTAGCTTGTAGCCGAGGCGATAATCCTTGACGATGTGTTCCCCCATCGCGCGGCTGAGGTGATTGGTTCCCAGAATGACGACATTCCGCGTCTCGAGCCCGCGCCTGTATTGACGGTAGCGGGCGAGTCTCCAGATCACACGGCGGATGGAAAGCGAGATGATGGTGGTGAGGATCAGCAACAGGACCAGGGCGCGCGAGATAGATAAGTTCCCCGTCATGTAGAGCCCGCCACACAACAAGAGTCCGGCATTGAGACAGGCCTGCACCGTCAGGCGGATCTCATGGATACCGGTGGAAAGTGGTACCGCCGAATACAGCCCGTAACGGCGCGCCACTAGTATAAACGCGAGCACAAACCATGCAAGATAAACAAGACCAAATGGGGTACTGTTCACGTCATGGGGCAGGATCGGGAAATGGGCTATCTTGTCGAAGAGAATCGCGCGAAGGATTAATGCCGCTCCAAAGGCCAGCAAAATGGCCAGGGAGTCGTTCAGCATCATCAACAGCGACGTTATTACGGACGGGCCGATAAAACGGCTGCTGCCCGGCTTGCGCGCAGGAAAGCCGCTGGTCTGCTGCTCCGATTCGTTTGTTTTCCGTATGAATTCCGAAGTAGCCATCCCGTTCCCAAAAACCTACAGATTCGGAGAAGGCATCCATGAGTGAGGAAACATTCCCCGTCGAATACGCCCGAGCCAACGTGCAGGTGGAGGAAGTGGAGATACAACTTGAGCTTCAATGAGCCCATTCATCATCAATAATGAAGAATGCTGATTGCTGGACTTGTTGAGGTTGTAATCTTCTCGGTGCAACAAAGGTAACGCTTAGGTAATTACTAGATAACTTGCGGAGGAGCATCGGAGTCGGTGCGCGAATGCCATCGATCCGGTTTATTGAAATATACCACGGGAGTGATATTTTTCACGGCTTTTTTTGCGTTTGAATTCGACACTTGAATGCACCATTTAGATTCGTTGAATTTTTCTGTTCTCACTCAAATGCCCTGTTCATGCGTATGGGAAAGGTTCCTCGTTCTGAAGCCCCGCTCATGCGCACAATCTCTCATTTCTCTCATACCCGATCGCTAACAAAATGTTGTGCTCAATTGTTAGAAGCACAAATAAACCACTCCGATGCCCGGACTCAGGATTAACATTTTGTCACCGTAACTGTGCCAATTAACAAATCTGCTATTCAAAAATTTTATAGAACCTTTATCAATTCGTTAATTACGTAAAAATTATCAACGATTTAATAGACCCGGTCCTTAGTTTCCTGGTCCCGGGTGATCGCGCTTCTCCTAACTTAGCCCAACCCTATACTGGCTTTCATGAGCTTCCGAACCATCATCGCCGAGTTAATTCAAAAGGAAGCACAGCCCCCCGACAAATATGGCCACCAGCCCCGTCTTTACGCCCTGACGCTCAAGATCGGCGACGGCCTGGTGTACGACGACGATATTGTCTACGCCGCCTCTTGGCTCCACGATCTGGGAGTCTTCGCCGGAAACCGCCCCGCCGATCCCGCTCAGCTCGCTCAATGGGATCACATCGCTTACGCCTGCAATCGCGTACCCGAAATCCTCTCCGCCGCGGGATTTCCGTCAGAAAAAATTCCTTTCGTTGTCGACGCCATCCGAACGCATCTGCCCAACCAAACTCCGCAGACGCTCGAAGCCGCCATCCTGCACGACGCCGATATCCTCGAACAGCTGGGCGCCATGGGCATCTTGCGCAATGTGAGTAAGGTCGGCCGGGATACGCGCTACACGCTGTTCAGCGATCTTGTGCCCGTACTCCGCAAAGTGCTCGCCGAATCACCTCCGGCATTGCGCATCGCCCGCGCCCGTGAGTTGGCCGCCCCGAAAATCCGCCTGCTCTCCGCATTTCTCGATGCGGTCGAAGCCGAAGCCGGCGACTTCCTCTGCTAAAAATTCCCTTCACTGAGCAGGTTCCGCTGGCTCTTGTGAATGGTGCCCTCTGAATCCTGGCGCGTTATAGTAACCACAAGACAACAGGAATCGTTGCGAGGAAAAAGTTGGAAGAGTTTTCAAGGATCAAGCGCTTGCCGGCCTATGTCTTCAACATCACCGGCGAGCTGAAGGCCGCCGCCCGGCGGCGCGGCGAAGACATCATTGACTTCGGAATGGGCAATCCTGACGGAGCCACGCCCCAGCACATCGTCGACAAGCTGGTCGAGGCCGCGCGCAAGCCCGCCACGCACCGTTATTCGCTCTCGAAGGGCATCCCGCGCCTTCGCCGGGCCATCGCTCATTGGTATGAGCGCCGTTACAACGTCGCCATCGACCCCGACACGGAAGCCATCGTCACCATCGGCTCGAAAGAGGGCATCGCCCACCTGTGTCTGGCTACGCTCGATCAGGGCGATGTCGTACTCGTGCCCAATCCCAGCTATCCCATTCACATCTATGGACCGGTCATCGCCGGCGCCAACATCCGCAGCATCGCGATTCACGACACCAACAGCTTCCTGGCCGAGATCGAGCAGACCATCCCGCTGATGTATCCCAAGCCAAAGATGCTCATCCTCAACTTCCCCGCCAACCCCACCACGCAGTGCGTCGATCTCTCCTTCTTCGAGCGCGTAGTGGCTCTCTGCCTGCAGCACGGCATTTATCTCGTCCACGATCTCGCTTACGCCGACATCGTCTTCGACGGTTACCGCGCGCCCTCCATCCTCGAAGTCCCGGGAGCCCGCGACATCGCCGTCGAGTTCTTCACTCTCTCCAAGAGCTACAACATGCCCGGATGGCGCGTCGGTTTTATGGTCGGCAACAAGACCCTGGTCTCCGCCCTCGCCCGCCTCAAGAGCTACTTCGATTACGGCACCTTTACGCCCATCCAGGTCGCGTCCATTCTTGCTCTCGAAGGCCCGCAGGACTGCGTCACGGATATCTGCGAGAACTACCGCTGCCGCCGCAATGCACTTGTCTACGGACTCAACAAACTAGGCTGGAACGTTGCTCTTCCCAAGGCGACGATGTTCGTCTGGGCGCCTATCCCCGAGCCCTACCAGCATATGGGTTCACTCGAGTTCTCCACGCGCCTCCTCCAGGAAGCCAAAGTTGCCGTCAGCCCCGGCATCGGATTCGGCGAATACGGCGACCGGCACGTGCGTTTTTCCCTGATCGAAAATGAAGAACGCACTCGTCAGGCTCTGCGCGGCATCCGGCACATGCTGCTGAAGGATGGAGCCGTCCTTCAGCCGGCCGGCACTCACTAGCGCGACTTCCCTCGCCCAACAATCGACTCGTATGCCTCGCCGTAGCTAGCCATCATCTTCTCCGTGGAGAACCGCTTCAGGTTCTCCCATCCGGCCCGCTGCAGTTCTTCCGCCTCACCGATGCGCGCCGCAATCGTCCGCGCCGCACCCTCCGGATCTTCAGGATCGATCAGGATCGCACTATTTCCCGCAACCTCGGTCATCGGAGGCCGCGCACTCGTAATCACCGGGCATCCGCAAGCCTGCGCCTCCAGAATCGGCCAGCCAAATCCCTCCTCGAATGACGGAAACAGGAATGCCAGCGCCCCGGAATAGAGCGCCTGAATCTGCCCGTTCGACGGAGTCACCATCTCAATGGCATCGTCAAATCCATGCTCGCGTTGGATGGCCCGCATCTCTTCGGTCCATGGCTTGCCCGCCAGCACCACCTTCACGCGTTTGAAGCGCTCATATTTGCACAGTGCCGCGGCAATGCGCAACACGCCCGGCCGATTTTTGTACCACTGATTGCTGCCCACATGCAGCAGATACTCGTCGTTAGGATCGAGACCGGCCGCCTTGCGTACCGCCGCAATCTCATCGCTGGTCGCCGGCTCATACTTCCAGTTCAGCCCATGATGGATCACGACGATCTCAGGCTTCGACGACAGCATCGCTTCCAGGTCTGCTTTAGTTTTTCCGGAGACGCTGACCACGTGCCGCGCCCTGTTCAAGCCGGAGAGAATCCATCGCTGGAATACCTTCCCCGTCGATCCCGTCTGCGTCTGCGGAAAATCTCCCAGCGCCGACCGGATAGCCAGCAGATCATGCGCCGTAATCAGGCTCGGCTTCTTTCCCACCGATCGCAGATAGCTCGAATTCGAGTGATCGCAGATGTGAACCAGATCGGCGCTTCTCGTCTTCAGCCACAGAAGCGGAGGAAAGATCAGAAACTTATCGACATATCCCAGCCACTTCCACAAGGGATTCGTACGCGGCACGAGTCCGCTGAAGACGCGCCCCGGACGCACTACCTCCATCCGGTAGCCGCGGGCTTCCATCCCGGCGCGAAGCAATTCCGCATAGCGCAGCATGCTCTGTTGCGCATCCGGTTCATAGTTGCCTACAAGGAGAACTTTCATGCGAGGGAGGCTATTCGATCTACCCGGTTCTGAAGACGACCGCACCTTGCGCCCCTGCTCAGGGCGCAAAGCACATCTAGCGTCGATTGCGGCCGTAATATAGCCGCACCAGTCATCGAGCTTACGGCAGATTCTGTCCCACGCTCACGTCGCGTGTCTGCTGCGAGGCGGGCCTGCCCACGCTCATATACGTGAAGCCTCGCTCCACCATCATTGCCGGATCGTAGAGGTTGCGGCCGTCGATGATGATCGGATAGCGCAACGTGTAGTGAAGGCGATCCAGATCCAGTTCGCCGAACTCCTGCCAGTCGGTCAGGATCAGCAGCGCATCCGCATCTTCCGCCGCTTTGTAGGCGTCGTCCACATAGCGCACCTGCGCTGAAGGAGGAATGACTTCCTTCGCCCGCTCCGCTGCTGCCGGATCGAAGGCCGTGACAATTGCGCCTTCCTTCACCAGCTGTTCGACGATGTCCAGTGCCGGCGACTCACGAATATCATCCGTGCCGCCTTTGAACGACAGTCCCAGTACGCCAAGCCGTTTTCCGCGGAAGGTCCACAGCGCCGAGCGCACTTTTTGGAAGAAGCGCTTCTTCTGCTCTTCGTTGATGGTCTCGACTTCGCGCAGCAGGTTGAAGTCAACGCCCAGTTGCTCCGCGACATAGCGGAAGGCCGCGACATCCTTCGGGAAGCACGAGCCACCGTAACCGATACCGGCACGCAGGAACCTTGGCCCGATGCGCGCATCCATGCCCATGCCCTTCGAGACTTCCTCGACATCGGCGCCCACTGCCTCGCACACGTTGCTCACCACGTTGATGAATGAGATCTTCATCGCCAGGAAGGCATTCGACGCGTGCTTGATCAATTCCGCGGCTTTGGTCGAGGTGAGCAACAGCGGCGGCGGATTCTTCTCATCGCAGCATCCGGGTACGGCCTGTTCCAACTGGTAATAAGCGCCTGAAGTCAATGGTGCGTAGATCGCGCTCAGCAGATCTCCCGCACGCTCGCTCTCCGCGCCAATCACGATGCGGTCGGCGTGAAGGAAGTCCACCACTGCCGTGCCTTCGCGCAGAAACTCCGGATTCGATGCGATGTCGAAGAGTTCCTTCGGCACGCCATTCCGCTCGATCACTCGCCGGATCCACTCATTCGTGTACACCGGAACCGTGCTCTTCTCGACTATGACCTTGTAGTCGTCGATCGAGCGCGCAATCTCGCTCGCGACTGCGTCCACATAGGAGAGATCAGCGCTGCCCGTCTTGCTCTGCGGCGTTCCTACGGCGATAAAAATCACCTGTGACTGTTGCGTGGCGGCACGCAGATCGGTCGTGAACTCGACCTTGTTGCTGCGATGGCGATTCAGCAATTCCGGAAGATAATCTTCGTGAATCGGAATGCCGCCTTCGCGCAGCACTTTCACTTTGGCTTCATCGTTGTCTACGCAAATTACGCGGTGTCCTATCTCCGCAAAGCATGCTGCGGCAACAAGGCCTACGTATCCCGAACCTACAACTGCGATTGAAATTGGTTGGCTCATTTTCACCCGAAGAGTGTTCTCGTTATAGAAAATTTATGAATGCCTTCAATGCGGGCTGCGCAAAACATCGAACTGGTGCAAGAAACGATCGCTTCTGGAACACCGGGACATCCAAACGCAGGGAAAATCAATGATAATTTCCGACTGAAGACTCTACTAAAAACTCAAGTCGGGCGCATTCTTTTCGAACAGAAGCTGCTCACGTGCGTCTTCTGTAGAATCGCCCGTAGGTTCCTATTTGTCAATGATTGCAAACCATCGCAACCTCACCGCTGCGGGATCAGGAGTGCCTCAATTCCCTTGTTTTCCGTATTTGAATCCTCCTGTCTCACTCGCGCCACATTACCAAGATCAAGCATTCTGAATTTCTCTCGCGCGCCCTTGCATATTGTTCTAATTTTTCTGTTAAGGCTCTTGCTGATTTCCGTATGACCACAGCACCGTTAATTTTCTTCAATCCTCACAGCGAGAACGGACCACCTCCACGTTGCGAGTGCCCTGTCGCCACGCCGCTCGCCGAGAACCTATATGAGAAACACCCGGGCCCGCTCTCTATTCCGCATAATCGCCGTCACACGCCATTAGTGTGCCGCGCATTCCCGAAATCAATCTTCCCCGCAGCACTTCTTATCCGGAGACCATCTTGACCTCGCATCATCCGCGGAAGCGGCGAATCCTCTACATCGGCAACCCACGCCCCGGACAAACCTCCGCCTATCGCATGGAGAGCCTTCGCCGTCTCGCCCAGGATGTCGTCGTTTTCGACGTGCCCGCCCATCTCGGAGGATCAAAGCTGGTCGGCGTACTCCGCAGCCGTTTTCCCGAGGGCCCGCTGGTTTCGCGCATCAATCGCCAGCTTCTGCACGCCGTCGACGAGCACCAGCCGGATGTCGTCTTCTTCGACAAGCCCATTTACTTCACGCGCAGCACCATCGCCGCCATCAAACGGCGCCGCGCCCTTACCGTCAGCTATAACCAGGACAATCCCTTCGGCCCTCGCAAAGACGGCGTCTGGCGCCAGTTCTACAAGGTCTTCCGACTCTTCGATCTGCACTGCCTCTTCCGCAAGGCTGACGTCGCCCGCTATCAAACGTGGGGACTCAATTTCATCGAAACCATGTTCAGTTTCGATCCTGTGATGCAGTTTCCGCCGCCCGTCGGCTGGTCCGACACCAATCGCACCCGCGAAGTCTCCTACATCGGCAGCCCACTTGAAGATCGTCCGCAATTCCTCTGGGATCTTGCCGAGCGCCATCAGGTCCCGATCTCCATCTCCGGCCCGCGCTGGGAAAAATTCTTCTCCGAAGAGCTGCGTTCTCGATACGTCACGCACGGCTACCTGAAAGATTCCGAATACCGCGAAAACATCTGGAAATCGAAAATTAATCTCGGATTCATCACCCATAAAAACGAAGACGACATAGGCCACAAATCTATTGAAATCGCCGCCTGCCAGAGCTTCCTGCTCGCCGTGCGCTCCGCCGGACACGCCGCGTGCTTCGAAGAAGATCAGGAAGCGGTCTTCTTTTCATCGCTCGAAGAATGCGCCGACAAATCCCGCTTCTATCTCGACCGGCCTGACCTGCGTCAGGCCATCGCCCTTCGAGCCCGCGCCCGCGTCGTCCGTTCCGGCTACGACAACGACTCGCAGCTTGCCCGCATTCTCAACAAACTCGATGGGCAGGAGCCGGCAAAAACCTAGCGCCTCTCTGAAGCCAGCCGAATTGCACATCCCGTCAATTTTCCTGTGATCTCCGTGGTGCAATGGGTATAGTTTTTTCCAAGCCACGGAAGTCCTCGCATCACCAACCGAAAGGTTTTTTTGGAGGAATGGCATGAACGACGTATCCACCTCTCTCGCTCCGGCTGCCCCGATATCGCACGGCTGGTCGATCGCCCTCAGCGTTTTCATGATCCTCGCCGGTCTCGTCGCCATTGCCGTGCCGCCCATCGCCGGTCTCGCCATAACCGTCATCGTCGGATGGCTTTTGCTCATCAGCGGCTTCTTTCACATCGTTTACGCCTGGCACACCCGCAGCCGTGGCGCCCTCGTCTGGGAGATCTTCGTCGGACTCGTCTACATCGCCGCCGGCATCTTCATCCTCGTACACCCGGTCGCTGGTCTCGCTTCCCTCACCCTCGCGCTCGCCGCGTATCTCCTCGCCGAAGGCATCCTCGAGCTCATCCTGGCCTTCCGCATCCGTCATCACCGCGGCTGGGGCTGGCTGCTCTTCGACGGAATCATTACCCTGGTCCTTTCCCTCATGATCTGGCGCACCTGGCCCCACAGTTCTCCCTGGATCATCGGAACCCTGCTGGGCATCAGCATGCTTTTCAGCGGAACCTCGCGCCTGATGATGACCCTCTTCGCCCGCAAACCAGTCACCCCGTAAGACAGGAGTCTCCACAATCCATCAGTTTCCGCCTGTCAAGGTTCTAAACCGGTTCCGCGGCGCTATCTCGCTAAAAACAAAGGCCAACTTTCTCAGGAAAGTTGGCCGGTTACTTTTCAGAACTCTCTAAACTAGAGATAGCGAATAGACACGAAACTCGTCGCGACTAGCGAGCCATAAATGCAACAAAATCAAACGGATGCGTCCAACTCCCGTAGAATCAAACGCCTAGCGTAACTCATTTAGAATGGAACGCTTACGTAGAAACCCAATGGAATGAAACGCTTGGCAAAACAGACGCTAACAGAATCAAACGGTTGCGCGCCGCGTCGTGCATTTTTTCTGGCGGCTCACTGACCTGGAAGACTTACTGCACTGTCCGGTCGGGCAGAAACTTCCAGATTTCCGGGTCTTCCGATCCCAGCACCCACGAGCAAAAGCCTTCGAGCCCGCGCTGCTCTACCAACTGGTAGCGTTCCTTGAAGGTGCGCAGATCGGTGTAGAAGACCCATTCGCGCATGTCGTCGCGGTAGAAGTAAAAGTACGCACTCCGGTCTTCAGCGTCCCACTGGATCTTGCCATTGTAGGCATCCGCCAGTTGCACCGCGTCCAGAGCATTGATGTAGTCGGCCGACGGATTGGGTTTTTCTTCGCCGGTAGCTTTATCGACGGTTGGCTCGCCGGTGAACCAGTGATAGCCATAAACCGGAATCCCCAGCGAGAGCTTTTCCTTGGGGACAACCTTCAGCGCGTAGTCCAGGTTGTCAACCGTCCACTTCCAGCTGGCCACTGGACCGGGCATCGTCCAGCGCGTCTGCTGGTCGTATGTCATCAGGCAGAAGAGATCCACATATTTGCCCAGGGCCGCGACGTCGTAGGCGCCGCGCCAGTCGGCATAGATCCACTTGGCAAAGCCGCCCTTGCCGGGATACCCGGGCGCATTCGGAACGGAGGCAATCGACAACTTCAGCCCGGCCTGGTGCAGTGCCTCGGCTGTCTCTTTCACCAGCGCTGTCAGAGCGTCGCGATCCAAATACGAAACGTTCTCGAAATCCAGCTGAAAGCCGGTGTAACCATGAAGCTTCGCTTCGCGAACCATCGCCTCATTCATCCGTGCCTGCGCCGCCGCATTCCCGGCCAGCTCATGGAATCGCGTCTTGCTGAAGATCGCGATAATCGGCATTACCGGCAGCTTCTCCCGCTGCGCAACCGCCATTACCGTGGGATTCGGGCCTCCGCTCACCAGGCCGTTCTCATCCACCTGGTACCAGGTGGGCACGAGCAGATCGATTTTGGAGGAGTGGGCGAGAAAGGAGCGGATCGAATCAGGGTTATCGGTCATGTAGAAGAGCGCGACAGGCTTGGCCTCGACGCATGTAGAGCCTGCAATAACGAGGCAGAAAAACAGCAACAACCGTTTCATCATTCTCCGTTCAAAAAAGGTCCCGTCCGTGCATAACTGCACAGCCTTTCTCGCTGTGAGTTTTCCTCGCGGGGGGAACTGCTCCGGACGGAATTTCAAAATTGATTGCTTATCTGCAATATAAACGTTTCGCCTATGAATCAGACGCCACCCCGCTTCCAATTGGATTTGCTGCGATCGAACGTGACTGCAACTGCTCACGTCTTTTTCTTCATCTCGCGTTCATCAGTAACGCTCGAAGCCCGTTCCCACGCCGGCCGCGTGTACAGCAATCCCGGCCGCAGGGGAGATCCACCATATTTTCGAATGATGCTTCTTGAGGAAGTAGCTCCACAGCCCTTCGTAGGCCGTCAACGCAAAGTCCACGCTCAGCGCCCCCGCCTGTGACGACGGCATGAATGGATTTGCTTCGCGGCATTTGCGCTCGGCGATGCAGTGTTGCGTCATCTCCACATCAAAAACCGCCATCCCGGCCTGCAGGCCATTCAGCAGGAAGTATTTTCTGTCTGCGATGCGAGGAGGCGCCACGATCGGTGGCGCGACGCGCTCAACGGCAGAGCCTGTCGCTCGAGAACCTGTTGCCATGGAAGAGCCCGGTTGCAGACCGGTGTGAAAGTCGATGATTGGCGCTTCCACCTTTCCCGATCCTTCCATTTGGAATTCAACACGCGCCTGTACGTTCTCCTGGCACCAGCTATCGGCGCTGCTTGAAATGGCAAGAAGAAAGAGGACAGACGCAACCCAAGATTTCATCACTACCTCCGCCGGCTGCCTTTGCGGCTCCGCTGACGGAGGTATCGGCGTCAAAACACGACGCCGCGAGAACTACGGAATTGCTTTGTCCCAAAACCGGACAAAGTTTTCCCGAATCTGGCCTTCTCTGACTCTCGAGTGAGATAGTAAAAACTTAGCGCGCTACTTGTATCTTGTTAATCCGTAATAGAACCGGACGCCTCGCCTTCCGGGGATTTGTAACAGTGGGGTAACCGAATACTCCGGTACCGCTTTTTACCTTCCCCAACCGGCGGCATTCTGATGCAAGGCTTCCGATTTCCGTTGCCTCGCCGGCGAAAGAGTTCGGCCTGCGAATTTTGGGTTAAATTACTTATTTTCTATATGGACAAGAGCATCCCTGAGGAACTATCTTGGCGTCCGAGTGGCAGACGAACGGCGATTCCCCCAGTGATTTCGCCTTTGCACTCGAAAACTAGCCGCTGGAGGGGATACCGGCGTCACGCTCCACCACGGAGAGTCCTCAATGTTCCTGAAAATACAGTCAGCTGTCTCACTCTTTACGTGCAGTTGCCTGATCTGTGTGGCCTCTGCGACTCCATCCAATATTGGGCTCGTTATGACCTCCGGGGAGGTTCAGGTTGACGGTTCCTCGGTGCGCGGTAACTCCGCCATTTTTTCCGGAAGTCTGGTTTCTTCGGGAGATGCCAATTCAAGTCTGCAGTTCTCTGACGGTACAAATGCGGTCATGAACCCTGGCGCCACCATGCTCGTCTACCGCGAGCATTCTGTGCTGCAGAAGGGTGTTGCCCTGCAAAGGGGTCTGGATAAGCATGTTGTAGTAGCAAATGGTTTGAGGATCTCCGGAGTGACTCCGGATGCGACCGCTTTCATCGGGGTGAAGGATGCGTCGCATGTCGAAGTTGCCGCACAAACGGGAGAAACCGAAGTGCGCACCGCCGCTGGCAATCTTGTAGCCCGCGTCGAGCCCGGGAAGACGCTTAGCTTTGCCCTTAACACGGCAGCCGGTGCGCCGGCAAACGGAGTCCGGCTGTCCGGCATTTTGCGGCCGCACTATTTGCTCACGGATGAACAGACCAACGTCACCTATCAGCTTCAGGGTTCCGACCTTGACGCGCTGGTCGGTGCGTCGATTCAGGTCACTGGAACGGTGTTGGGCACGAATTCAAATGCGCCCGCAGTCGTAGCTGTCTCGAACGTCATGAAGCTGGGTGCTGAACCCTCGATGGCGATGGCTCAGAACGGCCCTGGAGCAGCACCCGCAGGTCAAGCTCCAATCTGGGCAGGGGCTAGTCTCATCTTTCTGATTCTGGTCGCTGTCGGCGGGACTCTGCTGGGCCTGGGAGCGGCTGGCGTCTTCAGCGGCTCCTCCTCGACGCCGGTAACCCCAGCGACGCCGTAAACAGGCAACAAAGGGCTTTCCCGATGGGTATGAGGCTCACCCCTCATACCCATTTTCATTTGTTCCCCCATTTGTTCCCTTAGACTCGGTCTGCCGGGCTCATCTACTAGCCCTCCGAATCTCGATACCATTCGATTGTCCTGCGCAGGCCTTCACGAAAATCCACCTGAACCTTGTATCCCAGATGCTCCTCGGCCAGCCGTATATCCGCCAGCGAATGCCTGATATCACCGGAGCGTTCGGGGCCGTTGTAGACCTCGCCCGCATAGCCCGTCAGTTCGCGGAGCATGGCGACCGCCTGGTTGAGCGTAATGCGCGAATTGGTGGCGATATTAAAGACCCTCCCTGATACCGCCTCAGCGGGCGCCTGGGCAGCCAGAAGATTCGCATGCACGACATTCTCAATAAACGTAAAGTCGCGGCTTTGTTCCCCATCTCCCCAGATAGTGGGGGCTTGGTTCGCCAGCATCTGCCGGGTGAATTTAGCCAGCACGCCAGAGTATTGCGAACTCGGATCCTGATACGGCCCGAAAACATTGAAATAGCGCAGGGCGACCGTTTCTAGTCCGTAAACACGGGCGAAGGACTGCATGTAATACTCGCCGGTCAGCTTCGACACGGCGTAAGGAGAGATAGGCGCGGGCAGCATTGTCTCCACCTTGGGAAGCGTAGGTGTCTCGCCGTAAGCCGAGGAAGATCCGGCATAGACGACGCGTTTCGTGCCTGCCTCGCGAGCCCCAATCAGTAACCGTAGTGTTCCGGATACGTTTGCTTCGTTCGACATCCAGGGATCCTTTACCGACCGGGGAACGGAGGGCAGAGCCGCTTCATGAAAAATGACATCGACACCCCTGCAGGCCGCGGCAACGGAGTCAGCATCGTTCAGGTCCGCCTCGATGAATTCCATTGCTCCCAGGTCTGTAATATTTTCCTTCTTGCCCGTGGAGAGATTATCGATTCCCCGCACTTGCTCTCCTCGCCTCAGCAGTTCCGCTGCAATCGATCTGCCGATAAAGCCTGCGGCGCCCGTAACTAGGTACATGCTTTATTCCCTTCTCTGTAGCTGATGTCCCGTAGCTTATGTCTTTGTCCCGCTCGCCTCTAGAAGCTGTCTCATCACCGCAAACGCTAAGCGACATCAAGTGTGAGACCCGCCATCGAAGCGGGGCTCATGCGCTCCCCGCAGCTGTTAGGCATATATGAGACAGCTTCTAGACTAATGCTTGGAAGCGGTATGGCGAATTCAAGCGGTGCCCAGAGGTTCGCGTTTCCGTGTCTTCCTCGCCATTAAAATGGCCGTCTTAAGATCGTGCCTGCCGACGAGCGCGAGGAGCGCGAGAGCCACCATCACCGAAATGACTGCGGCCAGCCCATGCCAGCGCAGGATCCACGCCGACTGCGTTAACCAGAGCGCAGCGGCGGCAACGGCAAGACCGGCCAGCATCTCTGCACTCCTGTAGGACAGAAAGAAAAACCGCTGCGCGAGGATATATGCGCCGAGTGCCTCAACCGCATAAGCCACCGTCGTGGCCCACGCAGCTCCATCCATCCCCCACCGCGGAATCATCAGGAAGTTCAGAGCGATATTCACAGAAAATGCAATCAGGCTGATGGCAAAAACAGATGCGGTACGCTTTGCCTGCAAAATCGACAGGTCAAAGAGCGAGAACATGGCATGAAAGAGATAGCCCATCACCACCAGAGGAACAATGCGGGCAGCCGCCCGATAGCGCTCGTCGAGAGCAATGTGTACAAACAGAGGCGACAACAAGATACCGAAACAGGCAATCGCGACCAGGAAGATCACTAAACCCGAGCAAATTCGACCCAACACGTGGCGATTCTCTTTCGAGGAACCGGCCAGCTCAAAGAACATTGGAAGCCACGCCTGCGAAAGCGACTGGGTCACGAGAAACATGACCATACCCAGGGTGTAGGCCAGCGAATAGATACCGACTTCAGTCAGGTCGCGATAGTGTTCAAGGATGAATCGATCGGCGACCACCAGTCCGCTTGCCATTATCAGGTGTGGAACGAGCGGCAGACCGAAGGTTAGCGATTCCCGGACGAACCTCCATTCGAATCGTGCCGCCAGGAAGGTACGCAAGTTCCAAACGGCTACAGAGAACACCAGCACCGCGGCGACCAGCTTTCCTTCCAGCATTCCCAGCGCACCACGGCGCAGCAGAATGACTCCGCATACGCACCCCCCCGCCGTCAGCACAAAGAGAAACAGCGATAGGACTGCATAGGAACCGGGACGCCTGGCAACCTGGTACACCGCAAGGCGGTACTGCACTCCCGTCGTAGCCGTCGCTGTGACAATTGCCATGGCGATGTAGGGATAGAAGGGTACGGAGATACCAGCCGACAACCGGGACTGAATACTGCCACCTGCGAAACAGACCAGGGCGGCAAGCATCATCATCCAGACGAGACCGAAGCGCAGGACACTTCCCAGGTAACTGTTCAGCTCCTTCGGATCGTGATTGTGTTGAAAATACAAGCGTTGCATCGCACTGTCGATCGACAGGCTTTCAAAAATCATAAAAAATGCGGCAATGATCTCGGCAAGATAAATGATCCCGTAGTCAGAGGGACGCAGGAAGTGGGCGTAGATGACGACCAGGAGAAAATTGAGGGCGCGGATACTGAAGTTCGCCAGCCCATAGATCGCAAATGAATGCGCCAGACGACCGGCAACGCCATGAACCGTGTGGGTCAAGGCATTCCCTGATTCTGTCGATGCATTTTGCGGTGACAGATCAGCCATTCGAGGACTCTGGCATCGCTATGATGAGTTCCGCGCGGCCAGACATTCCTACGAGAGCGACTGCCTGGGTATCGATGATTGTCATGCCAGCATATCGAGGCTCAGGACGGTGCCGGCTTCGATATCGTGGCGGGCACGGCGCCCCAGCACCTGCGGCCGCATGGCGGGAGAAAGTCCGGTACCGGGCCGAAGTATATCGAGCAGTTCAACGGTCAACGCCGCTCCTGCCGGGATGAACGCCGCGGCCACCAGGGACCGGCGAGCTACTGCGGCTGTATCCATCTCCTCCGCTACCGGCCGTTTAATCCCATCTCCTAGAGCGGCTTCGATGTTCCGAATGCCTTGAACAAGCTTTCTCAGATCGTGGGGTTCCAGTGATGCATGGTGATCCGGTCCTGGGAGTTCCCTGCTCAGTGTGAAATGCTTCTCAATCACGCATCCGCCCAAAGCAACCGCTGCAAACGCTATCTCCGTGCCGACAGTATGGTCCGACAGACCTGCACTCAATCCGAAGGCCTCCTCCAGCGTGTGCATGGCCCGTAGATTCATGCTGGAAGGATCAGCCGGATAATTGCTAACGCACTGCAGCAAAACCATCTGCTGATTTCCTGCAGCACGAATTGCTTCGATCGCGATCCTCACCTCTTCGAGCGTGGCCATCCCCGTCGAAACAATCAGAGGTCGGCCTTTGCGGGCTATATGTTCCAGGAAAAAGAGATTTGTAATCTCTCCGGAAGGAATCTTGAATGCGGGCACTGGCAAATCGGCAAGAAAGTCTGCGCTTTCGTAATCAAAGGGAGTCGACAGGAATGTGATTCCTTTGTCCGTGCAGTAGCGATGAAGATCACGAAAAGCGTCGAAAGGCAGTTCCAGCTTTCTACCCATTTCAAGCTGAGACTCTTCGGCAGCAGTTGTCTCGAGCTGGTACTGCGCTTTAGGAGCGAGAGGCGAGCATACCTTTTCGGGTTTGAACGTCTGGAACTTTACCGCATCGCAACCCGCATCAATGGCGATATCAACTAACTCACGCGCTAATTCGAAACTCCCATTGTGATTGACTCCCGCCTCGCCAATGATGAAGCAGGGTTCTCCTCTGCCCACTCTGCGTTCACCGATAGAGATAGTTCCATGCTCCGCATCGAAAGCCATCAACGGTTCCCCTTCAAACTCGAGTTGGCACTAAGCTGTTGAACACTGGCGGCACAATTACCTCCGCGTAAATAGCAACCCACATAGTACACAATTCGTGTCCAAGAGGATAAACTGCGCTGGTGCTCGCTTGGCTGTTTCGAATGTGCCCAAAATGTTGCCGCAGCAATTCGGAAGGACATAACAAGAGGAGTCAATGAGCCAGCCTAATGAGAGCCCCACATGGGACCCTGTCTGGGAGGAAATCTTTCGCAGCAAGGGTTGGGGTAAGTATCCTCCAGAACATGTGGTTCGTTTCATAGCGCGTACCTTCTCCGGAGCCAAAGATCGAAGTGCCATTCGGCTGCTCGAGATCGGGTGCGGACCGGGGCCCAATGTCTGGTTTATGTCACGGGAAGGGTATTCTGCTAGCGGAATTGATGGTTCAGCTACTGCCATCGAACGCGCAAGGCAGCGACTGGCATCTGAAAGCTTGAGCGCCGATCTCCACATTGGAGACTATGCGCAACTCCCTTGGCCGGATTCGACTTTCGATGGAGCTATAGAGAATGTCAGCCTGTACAGCAATCCGTCCGCAGCGATCGACCGTGCGCTTCATGAGGTACATCGAGTCCTTCGTCCTGGAGCCCCGTTTCTTTCCACTTTTTTTAGTGATCGAACATGGGGATATGGCGAAGGGAATATGATCGAACCCGATGGATTCTTGGACTTACGCGAAGGACCGCTCGCCGGGGCTGGGTTCTGCCTCTTTCTTGATCGGGGGAGAGTATCTGAAGTCTTTCACGCTTTTACCGACGTCTCAGTAGAACGAGCCTCCTGGACCCTGAACGATGAGCGGCACTTGGTAGAACTGCTCGTCATCACCTGCCGCAAACAAGCGTCTTAGCAATTCCAGAGCAACGAAGAGATGCGCGAAACTGATTTGGAAACGCTGATGGCGGAAGATAGCCTGGATGCAAAACGCTGGGCGATGCTGGTTGAAAATTCGCCTGCGCCCGATGTTTACTACCTGCCCGAATATGCCCGGGCTACCGCGGAAATAGAAATGACCGAGCCCTTGGCTCTGGTAGGCGGTGCCCCGTCTTGCAGGATTCTCGCGCCCTTACTCCTTCGACAGCAATCCGCGACACTTAACGGCTCCGGCACAGAGTGGCTCGATGCCAGCACCCCCTACGGTTACGGAGGATTACTTAACCTCTCGGCATCGACCGATCCGGAAAGCTTTCGTTGCTTTATCGACCAACTGGATGCCTGGTGTTCGCAGCGCCGCGTGGTCTGTTGCATTATCCGGCTTCATCCCTTGATAGGTCAGCACGATTGGTTTGAACATGCAGATCGTTGGCAAGACCGGCTACAACTTCATTCCAGGGGCATCACGAGTTCCATCGAGCTGTCACAATGGAATGACAAACTGGATCAGCCGGCGAGCCTTCGAAGGGATCGACGCGCTGATATGAGGCTTGCAACTCGTGAATTGCGTGTCACCTGGAGCACTGGCGATGACAACGACGCTGAGCTACAGCTCGAGATCTTTGCGACTCTCTACGATCAGTTGATTGACCGCGCGGCTGCTGAAAGCTTCTACAGATTTCCGCAAAGATATTTCCTGAAACTGAAAACTTTAGGGAAACAACTCGGTATCGCGCTCGCATGGTTTGGAGATGAACCGGTGGGAGGGAATCTATTTCTTGCCGGACCGCGGTATTCCCATGGCCATTTGGCGGCAACGAATGATATCGGACGCAAATATGGAGCTTCAACGCTCCTCATCGCGCAAGGCGCACGGTGGGCACGCTGGCGCGGATGCGAGCAGCTGCACCTCGGTGGAGGAATGAGACCGGGAGATTCACTGGAAGAATTTAAGCATAGCTTTGGCGGCTCGTCGCACGTCTATCGATATGTGACATTCATTGCGGACCGCGAACGCTTCGATGAAATATGCAGTCTTCCCTCCGCACCCTGGCCGTACAACCTTCCCGACTCGACCCGGCTGGATGAAAAGTCAACAATATGAGCCTTTATCCTGTCCTTGCCGTGATCCCTGCCCGCGGCGGTTCCAAAGGGCTGCCGGGAAAGAACATTGCTCCTTTGGCAGGATTACCCCTGATCGCCCATTCCATTCTGCTGTCAAAACTTTGTAGCGAAATCGGGAAGTGCATAATCTCGACCGATAGCGAAGAAATTGCCGCCGTCGCGCGCGATCACGGAGGCGAGGTTCCATTTCTGCGGCCGGCGGAGCTGGCAAAAGATGATACCGCCATGTGGCCAGCAATTCAGTACACGCTGGCCGAAATGGAAGCGCGCGAACACATACGGTATGGGAGCGTATTGCTACTCTCTCCGACCAGTCCGGGGCGCCTGCCGGAAGATGTTTCAAACGCGATCCATCTTCTCGAAGAGGATAACCGTGCAGTAGGTGTAGTAGCCGCGTCGAAGCCGTCATTTAATCCGAGATGGGTCTGCATTGACGTTGCCTCGGATGGCTACATGCGCCATAGTTTCCCGGATGGTAACAACTACGTAAGGCGACAGGATGTTCCAGCGATATACCGCATCAACGGTGCCTTGTATCTCTGGCGGAGAGATCACGTGGCGAATTCCCCTGCGCCACGATATTTCGATGTCCCTCACCGGATGCTGGAGATTCCGGAAACCCGTGCAATAGACATCGACAGCTTGCACGACCTGCGCCTCGCAGAACTCATCCTACGCGAGGGACTCGTTCATTTCCCCTGGCTCTAAAATCCGGACCCCATAACCTCAGTGTCTCCACGATTCGAAGAGTCTCCACCAGAGCAGCTTCTCCCATTCGTAAACGTAGGTTTTCGCCCACTCCCGGCTGTGCCACCATGGTTCGCCAAATAACGACGTGTCCTGCGTAGCGGCTGCAGACCATTGATATTGAGGAAGCCGCGATTGAAGAATCGATAGGGCACGTCGTGTGTGGAAGTCATTCGTCACAAGCAGCACTGAACGAGGCGCAGGACGCACTTGAGCCAGGCAAGCGCGGATATCGGAAGCCTCCTGAACCGTTGAATCATTTGTAATGGTGCAAACACTGATTTGCGAAGTCTTTTCTCCCGCGGTTCTGGCCACAAATTCCGCAGCATGTTCGGCGTACGTCCGGCCGTAGATTCGATCCGCCGGAGCATCCACCAGCATTCTTTCGCCGTAGCCGTCGCGCAACAATCCGAGCCCGCGCCAATATCGGAGGTCATTGTGATCACCTGCGAGCACCACAATGACCTCAGATCGTTCCGGCCGGTTCACAACAAGATAGTTGCCAGATCGACTCAATCCGAATATCGACGCAGAGAATAAGACGACTGCCCCAAAAACAATGATTGCGATTGTCTTCTTCAAGTGCCCTATCTAACATCGTAAGCGCCCCCAAAGCAAGAGCTGGGCGTAAGCAGGTTTGCTTTCGGATGGGATACCATTCTCTGTCGTGGATTGAACCCGCGTAATCTCGAAAATCTATGTGGCAATGGAACAGGTGATCTCGATGGACGCGAGCCAACCCTTATCATCGGAAACATTCAATTGAGATCCATTGGCGTGGTAACTACATCGCGGGCTGATTACGGAATTTATCTACCGCTTCTCAAGGCCGTGCAGTCTGATCCGGAGTTTTCGCTGAAGCTGTACGTCTCGGGGACACACCTGGCCTCGGAATTCGGCCTGACAGTGCACTCGATCGAGCAGGATGGCTTCGAGATTGTGGAGCGAATCGAGGTGGTTCTTTCTTCCGATACGCCGCAGGCAATTGCGAAATCAATGGGCCTGGGTTTGATCGGATTCGGTCAATCATTCGGCAAATTCAGGCCCGATCTTCTCGTCGTATTGGGTGATCGATATGAAATGCTGACGGCCGCGCTTGCTGCTCTGCCTTTCAAAATTCCTGTTGCCCATCTGGCGGGAGGAGAGCTGACGGAGGGCGCAATCGATGACTCCCTGCGCCACAGCATCAGCAAATTGAGCCACCTTCACTTCACGGCTACGCAAGAATACGCCAATCGCGTAGTTCAGCTCGGTGAGGATCCTGCCCGGGTTTTTGTATCGGGCGCGCTGGGTCTGGATGGCATACTTACGGCTCCGCCGCTCGGCATCAAAGAGTTGAATCGGCGTTTGGGGATCGACGTTGAAAAGCCCTTCCTACTAGTGACATTCCATCCGGTTACCCTCGAGTTCGAACACACTGAATGGCAGATCGTCGAATTGCTTGCCGCCCTGGAGGCAGCCGGGCTACCGGTCGTATTCACCATGCCGAATGCCGATACGGCGGGGCGAATCATTGCCACGAAGATCCGGCAGTGGGTCCAGTCGCATAAAGCAGTCGCCATAGACAGTCTGGGCTCGCACGCATATTCCAGCGCAATGCGCCGAGCTGCTGCGGTCGTTGGAAACTCCTCCAGCGGTATCATCGAAGCGCCGTCCTTCAAAGTTCCGGTCGTCAACGTCGGAACGCGTCAGACAGGCCGTATACGCGCGCGTAATGTGATTGACGTGGGCTATGCGCGGGGCGAAATTTTAACTGCAATTCGCACCGCCACAAGCACAGAGTTTCGAAACTCCCTCCTTACCCTGACAAACCCTTACGCCAACGAAAAAGGCTCGGCTGTATCGACCATTTTAGAGGTCTTGAAAAACACACCTCTTGGCGATTCGCTGGTGCGTAAGAGATTCCACAATGCTTCGGATACGGCAGGATGACATCTAATGTCCCAAGTGTGTGAAAATTCCGCTACAATTGGCGCGCGAATGAAGGCGCCGTCCAAATGCAGGGTGTTGGGCCTAGGTGCGGGCGGACACGCGCGCGTCGTCCTCGATGCTATTGAGGAAGCTGGGGAATACGAGGTTATCGGTCTCATCGACCTTTCGGAGTCTACGAGCGGAAAATCCGTCGACGGAGTGGAGATTCTAGGCAGTGAGGCTCGCTTGGAAGATCTCTATCAGCGAGGTATCCGGCACGTCTTCAATGGAATTGGCGGCATCTCAGATAACACATTGCATGCAGAGGTCTATCGCCGTGTCGCCCAGCAGGGTTTCGAATTCGTAACCGTTATCCACCCGAGAGCGACCATCTCCAGAAATGTCAGCGTCGGTCCCGGTTCCGTGCTGCTTGCTGGAGCAGTGGTAAATGCCGGCACGATCATCGGCGCGAATGTAATTGTGAACACCAACGCGACCATCGAGCACGAGTGCCTGATCGGCAACCATGTGCATGTTGCGCCGGGTGCTATACTCGCGGGCAAAGTAAAGGTAGGCGATCACTCACATATCGGAGCGGGATCAATCATTCGGCAAGGAATAGTGGTTGAGAGTCAGGCAATTGTGGGAGCTGGGGCAGTTGTAGTAAAGAACATTCCGGCGGGGATGTGCGTCATTGGTGTACCGGCGCGCCCCTACTACAAATATGCGGTGCTTTCATAAGCAGGGATACTCTATGCCAACCAATCCTTCGCGTGAACTACCCCTCATAACGAAATCGAGCAGAGTTCGTGAATTGATGAGTCTCATGGACCGTTGCGCGATGGGAATCACATTAGTTGTTGACCAAGAGCAGCGGCTCGAGGCAACGATCACTGACGGTGACGTAAGGCGTGCAATCCTGCTCGGCATAGAACTGGATGAAACTACTGCCCAGCTTCTTGCCACCCGCAAAGATCGAGGACGGCCCGTAACCGCATCGGCCGGCACTGACGCAGATGAATTGCGTCAACTGATGGCGCAATGCGGCGTTCGCCAGATTCCGCTGCTTGATCCTGATCAACGCGTCGTGGACATTGCTCTGGAGTCAGACTATCTGGCAGCTTCCGCACTAGGGTTGGACGGCTTCATCATGGCTGGAGGCTTCGGTAAGCGTTTGATGCCGCTGACCGAAACGTGCCCCAAACCGATGTTGCCCGTCAATGGCAAGCCAATCCTGGAGCACCTCGTCCACAAATTTCGAAGTGCTGGTATTCAACATGTCAGCATCTCCACACACTATCTGGCTGAAAGTATTATCGAACACTTTCACGATGGCAAGGATTTCGGCGTTGAAATCGAATATGTAGGCGAAGATCAGCCAATGGGCACAGCCGGAGCGCTCGCGAAAGCAGCCGTCGGCAATCTTCCCCTGCTCGTCGTGAACGGAGACATCTTAACTTCTATTGATTTCCGTGCCATGTTGGAGTTTCACCGCGAACATTCTGCGGATATGACCATCGCCGTCCAGCAATACGAAATGCGAATTCCGTACGGCGTTGTAACTACGGAAGGAATTGACGCCATCCGTATCGTCGAGAAGCCTACCGTCCGCAACTTTGTCAACGCGGGAATCTATCTCATCCAACCAGGTGTTTGTAAGATGGTTCCTTCAGATCGCACATTTGACATGCCCGACTTGATAACGAGTTTGATCAGCACGGGCAAGCGGGTAATCTGCTTTCCCATACGCGAATACTGGCTCGACATCGGGCATATCGAGCACTATGAACGCGCGACTCAGGATGCTTCGCGCGGCATGGTTTAAGAGACGGAACAGGGGCTACGGCGTTGAGCAATCAGATCATCTGGAAAAACAGGCGCGTACTCATCACTGGAGCGGGAGGATTTATTGGTAGCCATCTCGCAGAGTGCATGGCTCAACTTGGCGCCGAAACCCGCTGCTTTCTTCGTTACACTTCACAGGGCTCACTTGGATGGCTGGCGAGCTCGCCGTTGCTTTCGGAATTAGAGATCGTCCATGGTGACATTCGTGACTATGAGAGTGTCTTTCATGCCACCAAAGATGTTGATGTTATCTTTCATCTGGCTGCGCTGATCGGCATTCCTTACTCGTATTACTCCCCGCGATCCTATGTTCAAACGAACATAGATGGCACATTGAACATCCTCGAGGCGGCAAGGCGGCACGAGAGCCGGCGTCTGGTCTGCACATCAACGAGTGAAGTGTATGGCTCGGCACGCTATGTGCCGATTGACGAGAGTCATCCGTTACAAGGCCAGTCACCCTATTCCGCCACTAAAATAGGCGCCGACAAAATCGCCGAGTCCTATCATCTTTCCTTCGGCCTGCCGGTCTCGATAGCGCGTCCATTCAATACCTACGGTCCCCGCCAGTCCGCACGCGCTGTCATCCCGACCATCATCACTCAGGCCCTTGCTCAGACATCCGTAAAACTTGGAAATTTGAAGTCGACGCGGGACTTTAATTTCGTTTCGGATACGGTTGAGGGATTCATTGCCATTGCCGAGACGGATGAGGCTATCGGTAAAACCGTCAACATTGGAAGTGGTACCGAATTCTCAATTCTGGATCTCACCGAAATAATTTTTAACTTAATTGGCACACCGCGAACCGTGGATATTGAGGAATTAAGATTACGTCCTGAGGCAAGCGAGGTAGATCGTCTTTGCGCTAATAGTGAGTTATTAAAACAACTCACCCCTTGGAGGCCAAGGGTTCCACTGCGTGAAGGATTAGCGCAAACAATCGATTGGATTGGCGAGAATCTCAGTGCATATTCAATCGGGAGCTATTCTATCTAACGGCAGTTGTCCCCATGGACCAGTGATGCCAAACCTTATCCCTCCGACCTGGATGGAAACTCCAATCATGGTTAATGCGACGAAGCACGGGTCGGTTGGCGGCGGCTTTGTTCAGGACGTACGAACACTTCACGTGAGACGAAGCAGATGAACATGCTCAGATCCCTTGCGAAATCTCTGCCGCATCCGATTTTGTATCGGCTATATCACCACAAACAATTTCGTGAAGAAGTTGGCCGCACCGCCGCTGTGGCTTTCCGCGCAGGCTTGCCGCTCCTGGAATCGCTTGACCTGGCACGCTTGAAAACGAGCGACACGCTATTTGTGCTCGGCAGCGCCGGATCCATCAACGAGATCAGTAATGAGAAATGGCAGATCATCGGAAGACACGACAGCGTTGGCATTAATTTTTGGCCGGTGCATCAATTCGTTCCTCGATTCTTCGCCTTCGAAAATATCCCTCATGACCGGCATCCTGCAATGTATAAAATCTTCCTCTCGCTTCTGGAACGTCGAGCGAACGATTACGCAAAAGCAGTAAAAATCATTACAGAAGTGAAGGACTTCGAACCCAGACAAACGGTATTTGATCTTCCAGAAAATTTCAGGAAAAATCTTTATCTCGGTTTCTCAATACCCGTCGCCGCTCGCAATGAGGAGGAACTCCGCACCGGAATCTGCTACTTGCGCAAGCTTGGAGCGTTTACGCCACGTCACCACGTCCCGTGGTTGTTCAAATACGGCGGTTCGGTCACCGCCATGATGGCCCTTGGCGCGATAATGGGCTACCGGCGCATTGTTCTGTGCGGGATAGATCTTAATAAGCAGAACGCATTTTTCACGGATCGGAAGCGCTATCCGGAGTGTGCCGATTGGGATTTTATATCGCCAAAAGAAGTCCACGTGACGGCTCGTCGTCTTCCCTGGCTTGTTCCTGCCCAGTCAGCCGTGCGCATCCTCAAAGAGCTGATTCTTGACCCGCACGGTATCGAACTATATGTTGAAAATCGTATCTCTACGCTGTATCCACAAATACCTTTGGCGCCCGAGTCGCTCTTCGAAGAGCTTGCGATTCACTGATCCACAGGTCTAGATCCGCATTCCTGAAAACTCGAACATGATTCGTTCAGTTCACTCGGTGACTTTGGCCGAGATTTTCATCCATAGGAATATGAGAAAAGTTATAAAGACAACGTGAATCGTCACGTACATCACGATACGCAAAACCTTCCTGTAGTTGCGCCGGCTGGACCACCGCCGCCTGGATCTTCTTCGTCTCCTGTCTGACACAATCTCAGGTGCGGGCGCTACATAGACGGGGCCTGCATGGGTCCTCGAATATTCGGTACTGGCAGGCGCGAAGTTTCTTTTCCTTCTTTTTCGACGGACAGTGGTGGATTGCTGAAGCCCCTCTCCAGAATCCGGCGTATCAGCCGATGAGCCGTCCTGTGGGTTCTTGGGATTTTCAGTGGACACGTCTAGCTCTTGAGAATTCGACCCAGATGCCATATCAGTTTTATTGAGATCCATGTTGTGGCTAGTGTCACACTTCTGAAGCATGATGACGCCGCTTCAAGTGATATCTGTATGGTATACTTTCCCGGCTATTAGGGGTGAGCATTAATTTGCGCTGTGCTTCCAAGCCCAACCGTCACGCGAATGGTGCATTTCCCAGGGCCCGCCGCCACTGCTTAACAACAATCATTGTTGTTGCAGCCTTATCGTTTTTTATTCTTCAGGCTTCTGCTCAGGCCCCCCTCAACAGGCAGTCACATCCGCAAAGTCAAAATCCGGGTACGGTGTCGACATTCCCGCCCGCAGCGTCTTCTCCGGCATCGATAGAGCCAGCAACAACACTCTCGGCACCAGCGGCTGGGCCAGGAGCGGACCAGGCACACTATCTCATCTCCCCTGGTGACGTGTTGGATGTATCAGTCTTCGGGGCATCAGATCTTTCGCAAAAAGCCGTAGTAAACAGCACCGGCAATATCTACATGCCGCTGATCAATTATGTGCATATCGCTGGGATGCACGTAGAAGACGCGCAAGGAACTCTCGAACAGGCTTACTTAACGAATGGAATATTGAAGTCCCCGCACGTGAGCATCGTGATCACCAGTTATTCGAGCGGCGTCGTTCTGATGGGGGAAGTGACGAAACCGGGAATCTACCCCATCGTCGGAGCTGGAAGGCTCTTCGACATACTTGCAGAAGCAGGGGGACCGAGCGCCAGCGCTGGACAGGTGGTGACTATTACTCACAAAGGCAGCACGGAATCACAAACCGTAATGCTGTCGAGCGATCCGATAAAATCATTGGCCGCAGATGTTCCTGTACAACAGGGAGACACGATTATTGTTTCAAAAGCGGGTGTGGTTTATGTAGTAGGCGAAGTCAATGCCCCGAGCGGTTTCCTGATGGATGAAAAGGACCAGTACACAGTGATGAAGGTGATCGCTATGGCGCACGGGACAACGAAGGTTGCGAAGACATCGAAGGCACGGATAGTACGCCGGACACCGGACGGCGAAAAAGAAATCCCGGTGCCGCTCGACAAGATTCTTGTTTCAAAAGCACCGGACATCCCGATGCAGTCCAATGACATTCTGTTTATCCCCACCAACAAGGGAAAAATGGCCGCCTCGCGGACCGCGGATGTGGCAATCTCTCTGGCTACCGGTTTGACGATTATTGCGGCCGAACGCTACTGATTTCATAATCTACTTCTCGAATCACGATTATGAGAGTAAAGATGAATGTATAGAGTTCATGCACGAGATAAGTGGGCAATCCTAACCACAAACCACCTTGTGGGATTTCTTGCCCGGCTCCGGCTGAAACTCTCTCGTGCCCATAACCATGAGTGGTCTGGTATGTGGCCTAAGGTCGCTGACCGCTGAAGGCCGGAGGGTTGCCTTGAAGATAGCGAATTGGCTGCCTCCAGGAAAACGCGCCGCAGTTTGTTTTACGATCGACGATGTCCATCCCGGCAAGTCATCCGATGCTTACGAGGCCGGTGGCGATCTTGATCGTGGCGCCCTAGGTCATGTCGCATGGCTGCTTGAGCGTCATCCTCAATTGATGGTTACACTCTTTGTTACGGCTGACTGGCGAGAAACCAGTCCCGCCGTGACCCGGCGCTTCGCCAGTCATTTCCCTGCAATCCGAGATTCGATTTTCCTTGCCAAGACTCTACCTCTGGGCACCATGCGTCTCAGCCGTCACCCGCAGTTTGTCGACTATTTGAAGTCATTACCGCGCACTGACATCGCTTTGCATGGCCTTTATCACATTCAAAAAGGTCCGCGTGTTGCGGCTGAATTCGCAGGCCGGAAGCGGGCAGAATGCGCGACGATGATTGCCAAAGCGATTGCCATTTTTCGGGAAGCGAAGCTCCTGCATTCTGCTGGAATGTGCCCACCATCCTGGGATCTCTCAGAAGAGCTGGCAGCGGCGATGATCGAAAATGGTTTGATGTTTGTCGCATCCGCGCGTGATATCCGGACACCTGTCGGCAGAGATGCAGTGAACGCGATGAGCGGCATTCGTGGCGTCTCACTGATCTATCCGGAACGAATTCAGCAAGGAAAGCTTGTTCATTTCACCACGAATTTTCAAGCAACATCGCCGCTGGACCGAGCCATCAAGATTGTTGAGTTGAACGGCCTTCTGGCGATCAAGGCGCATATTGTCAAGAACGCATGCGGCCATATCGCACTCGACGGCATGGACGAGCTGTATCGGAACTATCTGGATCTGGTGCTCTCAGAACTGGCGCGCCGTTATGGAGACAGTCTCTGGTGGACTTCCATGGCAGAGATTTCGTCGTCGCTCAACTCGAAGGATAGAGATCAAAACACACTCGAACTGGCGGAGAGCGAGGCCTGAAGAAGTGGCTCTACAAGTGGAGATAAACTCAGAGGGGATGGACGAGGAATACCTGCGTTGCCTGAATACCTGCTTTCCGAATTGGGGCGGCGAAGCGGTTTTTGATTGGGTCTTCCGCCGCGCGCTGCCGCCTGATCCTTTACCGGATCGATTTGTTCTTCGCGAAGGGGGGCAGTTGCTCGCCGGCTCGACAGTAACGTATCGGACGGTGTCGCTGCCGAATAACAGTACGATTCGTGTCGGAATTATGACGGGGTCTTGGACGCTCGCCGCGGCCCGCGGCCGAGGATGCTTCTCCCGGGTAATCGAAGAATCGGTGCGGATTACGCAAGAGCGAGAAGGCGCACTCCTGCTGGCATTTGTAACACACGACAATCCTAGCTGCCGCCAGCTGCAAAGAGCAGGGGCAGCGCTTTTTCCAACTTCGTATCTGATCGCGGATCCCGAGACTGCTCCGAAAGAAAATTCGGCTGAGAAGCTATTGGCAGACACCGATGGCGAACAGCTCAAAGCGGACGTTCAGTATTGGGCTGCTGGAAGGAAGGGTCAGTGCAGCTTCAAATATTCTTCATTCGAAGCGTGGAGTGGCCAATTCGTCGTTCGCCCATGGGAAACCATAGTTATTCGAGATGGAGCGGGCTCGTTCGCGGTGCTCGAAAAACACGCAGAAACCGACAGGATCAATGCCCTCTGGGGGACGTCTAAAGAGCGTGAACGCGCACTTTTAAACAGTTTGCGTACTCGGGCCTCGATAGAAGGCCGCAAGCTATTTTCCTTTTCGATGGATGAGAAATTCGCCGCCTTCTGGCGGGAGGCAGGGCTGGCTGAGAAGCCTGGCTTCTTGACTGCCATTATCGCGGATACGAGACGGCTCAGCGACGCACTCCGTGTCGCGACTTCCGAAATGTCGATCCAAAACCAGCTGTTAGCCGATCGATCCTGCCCCTTGTACCTGGGATCCTGGAGCTTGCAATCCGGAGACAGGATGTAGGGCTGCTCAACTCGGATTAATCGAGTGATTCAGGGTGGAGAGCAATCTCTTTTTCACCGGCGGCCTTCTTCTCCCAATACTTGCGCACCCACGCTTCGAAACTCTTACCGGCGGCAGTATCCCGTCCAGTGAAGGCCAGAGCGGCGATGTCGGAATAAGGAATGGTCAACTTGGTGCGTTCGTTCGATGGAATGATACGCACCGCTGAATCCACCAGAGTAGAGCCGGACCGGCGATCAAAGATGTATCCGTTGATAGTGCGGCCGTCCTTGAGAGTAAGAGTGACGTCGCCGCGATAGTCGAAGGCCTTCTCGAAAGCGGCATGTATCTCAGCATCGGTGGCCAGCGAGGGAATCCAGCCTTCGAGTTGTTCGCGTTCGCGACCTTCGGCCACTTCGAGAGTGTCGGGATTGACGGCGGGGGCGGTCATGCAGTCGTTCCCTCCTGCACGGTCGTACGCGTCTCGATTTGGACCAGGGGATTGAGGCCGTGCACTGGCTTGACTGGCTCGTTGAGTAGGTCGAGCGCTCCGCGATCTTCGTATTTGTCGAAGAACGTAGCGATAGCGGTATCGAGCAGGCCGCGAAGCGAACCGAAAGTGTAGTAGACACCGGAGGCTTCGTATCCAGAGTGGACCATGCAGTTGGCGCACTTGGGATTGCCGGATTCGGTGCCGTAATTTGACCAGTCGGTGGTGTCGATCAGCTCCTGGAACGTATCGGCATAGCCGTCCTGCAGAAGATAACAGGGCTTCTGCCATCCAAAGATGCTGTAGGCCGGCATTCCCCAGGGAGTGCAGGAGAACTCACGCTTGCCCATCAGGAACTCCATGTACATGGGCGAGGCGTTGAACTTCCAGGTCTTCTTCCGATTAGAAAGGATGGCGCGGAAGAGGCGGCGCGAGCGGGCGCGGCCGAGGAAATGCTTTTGATCGGGAGCCTTCTCGTAGGTGTAGCCGGGGGCCACCATCGCGCCTTCGACGCCAACTTCCATCAGTTCGTCAAAGAAGGCGCGGACAGAGTTCGGGTCGGCTCCGTCGAAGAGCGTGGTGTTGGTGGTGACGCGGAAACCCGCGGCAACGGCGGCCTTGATTCCGTCCAGGGCGAGATCGTATCCGCCTTCACGACAGACGGAGAAGTCATGATGCTCGCGCTGACCGTCGAGATGAACAGAAAAGGAGAGGTACTTACTCGGCTTAAAAAGATGAAGTTTTTCTTTGAGAAGCAGCGCGTTTGTACACATGTAGACGTACTTCTTGCGCGCCACCAACCCCTCGACGATCTTATCGATCTGCGGGTGAAGGAGTGGTTCGCCCCCGGGAATGGAAACCATGGGCGTGCCCGACTCTTCAACGGCACGGAAGCACTCTTCGGGGGTCAGCTCCTGCTTGAGAATGTGTGCAGGATATTGGATCTTGCCACAGCCGGCGCAGGCCAGGTTGCAGCGGAAGAGCGGCTCGAGCATGGTGACGAGCGGAAAACGCTTGCGTCCCTTGAGCTTCTGACCGAGGACGTAAGTGGCAACGGTCCATGCCTGGGATATGGGTACTGCCAATTTTCCTCCTAGAGGGCCTACAAAATCAGCCCGGGCCCGAAGACCCTTTCGCTGCAATCTTTTCACGCACTGGGTGCGATTCTCATGCTTCGCGTTCTATAGAACGTTTGTAATTTGTCAGCGCGAGCAGCGGGAAATAATCCCGATACAAATGGTATGCGAGATAAAAAACGCGCGGGAATCCCGTTCCAGTAATAAGCGCTTGCCGGGTAAGACCGTGCCCGACACTCTCATCCCATGATCCATCGGCCCGCTGGTGTTTCAACAACCATTTGATGCCTTTAGCGACCGAGTCGCTGCGCGTATCTCCGGCGGCTAGTAATCCAAGAATGGCCCAGGCAGTTTGCGATGGGGTACTTGGGCCGATGCCGCGTGTGACCGGGTCGTCGTAGCTGCCGCAGGTTTCGCCCCATCCACCATCAGAATTTTGCACCGAGCGAATCCACTCTGCAGCCTGCTGAATTTGCGGCTCGTGGTTCCAAACACCGATTGCTTCCAACCCGCGCAGGACGAGAAAGGTACCGTAGATGTAATTGACACCCCACCGTCCAAACCAGCTTCCGTCGGGCTCCTGCTCGTCGTAAACGAACTTGATGGCGCGTTCAATACGCTTGTCTTTGCGCGTGTAGCCGTATGTGGCTAGTGTTTCCAGGATGCGCCCAGTGATGTCCACGGTCGGCGGATCGAGCATGGCGTTGTGATCGGCGAAGGGGATGTACTGAAAAATCATCTTCGTATTGTCTTTATCGAAGCTGGCCCATCCGCCGTTCTTACATTGCATGGAGAAAATCCATTCAATTGCGCGCTGCGAGACATCGTACTGATAGCGTTCGCGCGGATTGTCGACCTTGTTGAGTGCCAACAACACTTGACCGCTGTCGTCTACATCCGGATAAAACTCATTGCTGAATTCGAAATACCATCCCCCGGGCTGGACCTTCCGGTTCTTGACTGACCAATCACCCTTGTGACGTACTTCTTTGGAGAGCATCCAGTCGGCGGCTTTCAGCAGGCGCGGATCGTTACGTGGAACCCCAGCTTCGCCGAGAGCATACACGGCCTGCGCCGTATCCCAGACGGGCGACAAGCAAGGCTGCATACGAAAGGTCGGTTGCTCGTAATCTTTTGTGCCGCTCGGTTCGTCTATGCCGAGCCGCTCGAACTCATCCATGGCGCGAATAACCTGGGGATCATCGAGCGAATATCCGAGGCAGCGCAGGGCGATGATGGAGTTGAGGATAGCGGGATAGATGGCACCCAATCCGTCGCTCATCTCAAAGCGTTCAACCATCCACTTCTCCGCCTGCTTGAGCGCAATTTTGCGCAGTGGGCGGATGTGAATGCGCTCCATCCAATGAACGATACGATCGCACATGAGGAAGAAATTGCGCCAGCTTACCAGCTTCTTGCGATCCCAGCGAAGATGGAGGTTGGCGTTTTCGCGGCCACCCACAAACAGCTCATCAATCCCCTGCTCTGCCGGAATCTTTTTGAATGGCTTCTTCGCGTAGGCGATGGACAGCGGCACGAGGATGGCACGCGACCATGAGGAGATTTCGTAGATATTGAAGTAGAACCATTTTGGGAAGAGCACTATTTCCGGCGGAACAGCCGGAACGGCGTCATATTCGTACTGCCCCATGAAGCAAAGGTAGATCTTGGTAAAGGTATTACACTGCACCACACCGCCATTGGCGAGAATCCATTCGCGTGCTTTTGTGAGCGTCGGGTGGTCAGCTTTCATGCCCATCAGCTTGCTGGCGAAATAGCACTTTACCGAGAGACTGATGTTGGATGGGCCGCCCGAATAAATCGACCAGCCGCCGTCGTCATTTTGGTAACGCAGCATCTCGGCAAGAGCCCGCTCGAGCTTGGCCTGATCGCCAGTTCCGAGCAGGAGATGCGCAAAGATATAATCGGCCTCGAGAGACGAGTCCGCTTCGAGCTCACCGCACCAGAAACCCGCGGGATCCTGTAAGGAGAATATGTGATCGCGCGAACGAGCGGCCGCCGCCTCGACTTCGCCAAGCGCCGCGTCAATCCTGCCGAACTTTACCTGTCCCGGACGGGACTGACTTGACTGTTTGGATGCAGATCTATCAAATGCTCCGGGTTGTGGGGTTTCAAATGTTGTGCTCATGCTGTCTGACCCAACGACTGCGATTGCAGTTGCTTAAGGTATTTTCGTTAGACCGCCGCCGGAGTGGTTCCGGGAGCGGACTGGATGGCCTGCACAATCTCCGGCGGCAAACCAAAGCGGACGTTTTCAGGCATTACCTCAACCTCTTCCACCGAGCCAAAACCACGTTCTTTGAGATAAGCAACTACGTCCTCGACTAGCACTTCAGGCGCAGAAGCGCCGGCGGTCACTGCGACCGTGGAGACATTCTGGAGCCATAACGGATCGATGGCATCGGAATTATCGATGAGGTAACTCTTCGTGCTCAGATTGCGCGAAACTTCGACAAGGCGATTTGAGTTCGAACTGTTGTTCGAACCGACCACGAGAACCATATCCGCCTGATGCGCTACGTTTTTCACCGCGACCTGGCGATTCTCCGTCGCATAGCAGATATCCTGCGAGTGCGGCCCGACAATATTCGGAAACTTAGCCTTGAGCGCATGGATAATGTCCCGCGCCTCGTCGAGCGAGAGGGTAGTCTGGGTTAGATAAGCAACCCGATTGGGATCGGGAACCTCGAGCGATTTAACCTCTTCAGCGCTCGAGACAACCGTGGTCACATCCGGAGCTTCGCCAAGTGTGCCCTCGATCTCGTCATGATCGCGATGGCCGATAAGCACCAGCGAATAACCCTGCTTTGCAAACTTGACTGCTTCAACGTGAACCTTAGTCACGAGCGGGCAAGTGGCATCGATAACCTTGAGCTTGCGCTCTTTCGACCTCTCACGAACCGCGGGAGAAACACCGTGCGCGCTGTAGATGACACGCATTCCAGCTGGCACCTGATCAATGTCGTCGACAAAAATCGCACCCTTCTCGGCCAATTCGTTGACTACAAAGCGATTGTGCACGATTTCCTTGCGGACATAGATGGGGGCGCCAAAGGTTTCGAGGGCTATCTTAACGATATCGATGGCGCGCACGACACCGGCGCAGAATCCACGCGGCTTGAGCAGCAGTACGCGCTTGTCAACATTTGCTGAATCCGTCTGCGGGGCCATCGATCCCGACTGGGGAGATGCCGAACCGGATTTTTCCCGGCCGGTATGGGTTTCGAGTATGGTGGCGGTCACATCGATTAGTATATCGTGCCGGGCGGCAACAGGGTAGGAATCAACAGAGTACAGGGGTTATGATCGGGTGCAACCCCCAATAGGGCTAGGCAGGAGTCACCCCAGCAAAAGTTGTCACAGCCGCTTCGCTCTCGAATAAGATTATCTGCTTTGCCTCAGCATCTGTTCGGCATGCCTCAGCGAAGTATCGGTAAGCGTGGCACCACTTAGCATACGGGCGACTTCCTCGGTACGCTCGGTATCGTCAAGGAGACGGACCGAGGTGCGGGTGCGGCCCTGCTTCTCCTGCTTGGCGATTAGAAAGTGCTGATCGGCGAAAGCAGCGATCTGGGGCAGATGGGTCACGCACAGAACTTGCTGGGCTTTGGAGAGTGCCTTAAGCTTCTGACCGACAGCCTCCGCCGCACGCCCTCCGATGCCGATGTCGATTTCGTCGAAGACCAGAGTACGGGGTATCTGTGTCTTCTTCTTGCTCTTGGCAGCACCCTCTTCGACGCTGACTTTGAGGGCCAGAAGCACGCGGGACATCTCCCCTCCAGAGGCAATTTCATCAAGTGGCTTGAGCGGCTCGCCAGCGTTCGTGGCGATGCGGCATTCGATGGTATCCCAGCCGTCAGGCGTCCATGAAGCGGCATCTTCGTTCACCGTTACGGCAACGGCAAAACGAGCCTTCATTGCCAAGTCGTTGATTTGAGATTCAGCGAGCTTCTCGAGCTTTTTTGCTGCAACAGTGCGCTCGATGTGAACGAATTCGGCGGCTTGCCGGTAAGCAGAGCCGGCGCTGTCCATATCGGCGCGTAAGCTTTTGATGATCTCGTCGCGGTTCTCGACTTCGGCAAGCTTCTGTGCAACGTCTTCTCCGTAAGCGATGACCTCGGCAAGCGTGGAGCCGTATTTCCGCTTGAGCTTGTCGAGCGCGGCAAGGCGATCTTCGATTTCTGCAAGGCGCTCTGGTGAAGCCTGAATTCCCTCAGCGTAATCGCGCACCGTGGCGCCCACATCTTCGACGGTGGCCAAGGTCGAGGCGAGCTGTTGCGAGGCTTCCTGAAACTTAGGATCGTAGCGGACTAGCTCTTCGATCTGTTTGAGAGCCGCACGCAGCGTCGCTTCAGAGGAGTTGCTACCGTCGTAGAGCAGATCGTAAGCGCTCATCGAGGCAGCATAGAGTTTTTCCGCATTGGCCAGGACGCGCCGCTCGATCATCAAGGCCTCGTCCTCATTCAGTTGAGGGTTCACTGCGTTGATTTCGCCGCGCTGGAAGCTCCAGAGATCGACCATGCGCAGTCGATCCTGCTCATCGCGCTCCAAATCTTCAAGACGGGCGCGAATTTCCCGCCAATAAGCGTACGTGGAGGCAACACGCTCGGTGGAGAGATTAGCGAAACGGTCGAGAAGCCCCCGCTGTTGCGCCGAATCGAAAGAGCCTAGAGTCTCGCTCTGCGCGTGAACAAGTGCAAGCTCCGGCGCAAGTTGTCGCAATACGCCAACGGTGGCTTGCTGGTTATTCACGTAGACACGGCCTTTGCCGTTCTCAAAGATTTCGCGTCGCAGGATGATTTCGCTACCCTCGGAATCTATTCCGTTGGCTTCTAGCGTCGCCTCTGCACCAAGGGTGGTCTCAAATACGCACGCCACTACGGCTTTGTCGGCTCCATGACGCACTACGTCGGAAGACGACTTGCTTCCCATCAATAATGCCAGGGCATCGACGAGGATGGATTTCCCCGCTCCGGTTTCACCCGTAAGCAGGTTCAACCCGGGGCCGAAAACGGCAATAGCGTGATCAATGACGGCGTAATTTTCAGCCCGAAGTTCGAGCAACATAGTGGTCTCGCAGGAGTACTTGGCGCAGCATAGCAGGAGTCGGAATTAAGCGTAGCCAGAACCACTCTGTATCAAGAATGTGTATCAACTTTTCGCGAGTTTCATGGATTTGGATGTTGAACGACTAGGTGCCAGATAAATAGATACTCGCGCAGACAACTTGGTTCGACAATTCAACGTCTGGTAACGTTGCAATAGAGCGATGACACATCTGCTGTTTGCTTTAATCTTCCTCTCCCTCCAGGCCGACGCCGATGCTGGCACGGCGCCTGCGACCAATAATGGCAGTGCGATTGTCGAGATGCTCCGGAACAGCGGGCCCATCGCCATCGGCGTACTGGCCGTGCTTCTTGTGGCCAGTCTTTGGTCTTGGGGAATCATCCTCGGCAAATTGGGGAGCTTTCGCCGCGCCGAAACACAGAGCCGGCGTTTTCTGCGCGCCTTCCGCAAGGCCACGCGCCTGCAGGAGATTGCCACTGTCAGCGAGCAGTTCAAGCCGAGTCCGCTGGTAAATGTCTTTGATGAGGTTTACGAGACATATCGCCGGCAAACCGGCGGATATGGTCCGCCGCACAACATCACGGCGCTGGAGCGGGCCGCGCAGACTGCGGCCAGCGAATCGTTGACGGTAATGGAGAATCGCCTGACGTGGCTGGCGACCATCGGCGCAATTTCACCATTTGTCGGCCTCTTCGGAACGATCATGGGCATCGTCGACGCCTTTCATGGACTGGGCACGGCAGGTGCAGCTACCCTTCGTGCGGTTGCACCGGGAGTCTCTGAAGCGTTGATTACAACCGCCGCCGGCCTGGTGGTCGCGATTCCCGCGGTAGTTGCATACAACCAGTTCACCGCCCGCTGCCGTGACATAGCGGCGCGCATGGACGACTTCGCTCGCGAATTGTTGAACAGCATGGAAGAAGTGAGCATCAAGCCGACCCAGGACCCGCTCGAACGGGAGGCGGCGCGTGGCCTTCACTAGCAGAAGCGGACACACACAGACCGCGCTCGCTGAGATCAACATCACTCCGTTGGTAGACGTGGTGCTGGTGCTGCTGGTCATCTTCATGTTGACTGCGCCAGTGCTGCAGTCGGGCATCGAGGTCTCGGTTCCAAAGACGAAAACGGTCAAAGAAATCACCGAACAACGGCTGGTTGTCACAATCAATCGAGACCAGGAAGTTTTCCTCGGCGACAAGCCTGTGAATCTGGCAGAACTACCGTCGCGGCTGACGCAGCGCGGCGTGGATCCATCGCATCAGGTGATTTACCTCGAGGCCGATGAGCGTGTCCCCTTCGGAGCCTTCGCTTCGGTCATGGACGCGGTGAAACAAGCTGGGATTACCAATGTCAGCATCGTGACGCAGCCCATCCAGAAAGGCGCCGCGGCCGCGAAGTGAGCGGAGCTGAAGCATGGCAGTGAAGGAGATCGGCCACATGGAACGCGAGCGTTTCGGCCCGCCCATGGCCGGTTCGCTCATGCTGCATTTGCTGGTCGCAGCAGCAATTACGATCTACGCTTTTATTGCTGGACGGTTGCATGGAAGCGAGTGGGGGAACAACAAGGCGCCAGGCGCAATTCAAGCGACGCTGGTAAGTTCGGCGCCGACGTTGCCGCTCCCGCAGGATACGCCGCCCACCCCCAATGTTCTGGCGACGGAGACTCCGTCTCCCGCACCGGCTCCGCCGCAGCCGAAGGCCGAACCGGTTCCGCAGCCCGACGCTATCCCTATTCCGGTGAAGGCGCCCCCCAAGAAAGCTCCCGAAAAAAAAGCGCAGCCTTCTCCGCCGCACGCTCAACCGCAACCCCAACAGCATCGCGCGCAGTTTGGCGAGGCACCACCAACGCAGATTCCACACTCTATGGCAGGCAATCCCGGCCAGAACAATCCAATCAACATCACCGGAGGCGGCCAGGGCTTCGACTATCCCTATTACGTTGGCATCATCCAGCGCAAAGTGAGAGAAGCGTGGTATACGCAGGAAGTTGATCCACGGACATCCACAGGAAGTCAGGCAAGAGTAATTTTTTCCATCTCACGTGACGGCACGCCGAGCAATGTTCGCATCTCAAAATCCAGCGGGTCGCCAACCCTCGACACCTCCGCCATGCGCGCGGTGCAGCGCGTAGAAAGTTTCGGGCCCCTGCCTCCGGGCTACTCTGGATCCTATGTCTCCGTAGAGTACACTTTTAGTTACGATCAGCCGTCTAGATGAATACACTCTTGGGCTGTCCATCCGCACCTTTGGCGCGTCAATCCAACATGCAAACGCAGAGGAACGATGAACGGTAAGCACGTTAGATTGCAATTCCCCCTGAAAACTTTTCTCCTTCTGTCCATTTCAATCCTGTTCTCTTCATCCTCTCTGCTCGCTCAGGACTGGGTGCGCACGGGAACGAATCTGGGTGTCGAGCGCATTCGGCTGGCGGCGGCTGACTTCAAGCCGACGGGCGGCGATCCGCAGAACGCATCGCTCAAGACGGTCTTCGACACAACGCTTTACAGTGACCTGAAGAATGCGGGCATCTTCAATATGGTTTCGAAGAGCATGGCGCCGCCGCAGACTCCGGGCGGACCCCAGGAAATCAACCTGGCGGCGTGGTCTGCAGCGCCTGCGAGCGCGGAGATGGTGGCCTTCGGAGCCTTGGGTGTTGACGGCGGACGTATTACGGTCCAAGGCTTCCTTTTCGACACCAAAAATCCGCAGACACCGCAGATACTGGGCAAGCAGTATGCAGATACTGCGTCTGAAGAGAATGCGCGCCATATTGCCCATCGCTTCGCAGATGAAATCATCTTGCGGCTGGGCGGTGGGATCAACGGCATTTGCGAAACGAAGATTTATTTCGTCTCTGGCCGATCAGGCAGCAAAGAGATCTCGGTCATGGATTACGACGGAGCCGACGCTCACGCGGTCACTCATTTGGGGACTCTGTCAATCTCGCCACGGGTGTCGCCGGACAACTCCCGCATCGCCTTCTCATCTCTTGGCAAGGATGGCTGGTCGATCCGGATGTATTCGCTCGTGCTGGGACGCCCGGTCGGCTTTACTTCTCCCGGCGGGACGACCCTTTCACCGGCGTGGTCAAGCGATGGAGCGAAACTAGCGTTCTCCTCCAGTCGCACGGGCGACAATGAGATCTATACTTCGGACGCGAGCGGCGGTAGCCTGCACCGGGTAACGGCCTTTCGCGGACCTGACGTTTCGCCGGTATGGAATCCGAAGTCCAACTCACAGATTGCCTGGGTGAGCGGACGCACGGGCTTGCCGCAGATCTACTTGATGGATGCGGATGGCGCAAACGTGCAGCGTATGACGGACGGCGGTTACGCTACATCTCCATCGTGGTCTCCGAATGGCCAGTTTCTGGCCTTTGCCTGGAATCGCAAGTACGGTCCCGGGGCACCCGGCGGTCAGGACATTTACATCATGGACATCGCGAGCAAGCGTTGGATTCAGTTGACGCACGACTCCGGCGCCAATGATTTCCCTTCGTGGTCGCCGGATGGACGGCATATTGTGTTCCAGCGCGAAGAGGGCGGCAGCACGAACCTGTGGTCGATGCTTGCCGATGGAACGGAGCAGCAACAGTTGACGCATGGAGGGGCAAATTCCATGCCCAATTGGAGTTGGAAATGATTCTTTACGACGACGGCAGACGCGATCTTTACGTCTGCTCTGCTTTGGTTGAACGAAGAATGGTCCTAGCGGCCACAATATAGCTCCCAAGGAGGAGACCGTGCAATTCAGTTCCCGCAGGTTTTTCTATCATCGCTCTTTCACTGTGGTAGCCAGCGTCGCCGCGTTAATCGCGGTTGCCGGTTGCCATAAGAAGGCCGCACCGCCGCCACCACCGCCGCCTATCGCCAATACTGCGCCTGCGCCAACGGCAGAAATCACGGTGACTCCACAGGCCATTAATCCCGGCGACAGTGCAGTCCTCACATGGCATACAGCCAATGCGAACGAGGTTTCGATTGAGGGCCTCGGCCAGGTCGCGAGTTCGGGAACACAGACCGTGAAGCCGGCAGGGTCGACGAATTATCATCTTGTCGCCCACGGTGATGGCGGAACAGCAGACGCTACGGCGCGCGTTACAGTGAACACGGCCGCTCCGCCCAGTAACAACCTTTCTGAATCGGAGATCGATGACGCAACCTTCCACCAGAATGTGAAGGATGTCTTCTACGACTACGACAGTTACGACGTTCGCGCTGACGAACAATCCGTGATTTCGCAGGATGCAAACTTCCTGAATCAGCATCCGACCGTTCGCGTAGTCATTGGCGGCTATTGCGATGAACGCGGTTCGACCGAATACAACCTGGCGCTCGGTGAGAATCGCGCCAATGCCGCGAAGCAGTCCCTGGTAACCGCTGGAGTAAGTCCGGACCGGTTGCGGACCGTCAGCTACGGCAAGGAAAAGCAGTTCTGCACCGAGCACAATGAGAGCTGCTGGCAGCAGAATCGTCGCGCACAATTCTCTGTCGACCGCTAACCGGCAGGTAGTGGATAATCACGGGCAGCATCGCGTTTCCGCGGTGCTGCCATCTTTCTTCGAACCGGGCGCGTCAATGCGCTCTTGAGTGATCAAAGCTATGCGAAGAACCTTCATTCCCTTCTCTGCCGTTGCCGCCCTCATTCTCCTGCTGCCTGCCCCGCCAGCCCATGCGGTGTCGAAGGAGATGATTCAATTACAGACCCAGGTGCAGCAATTGCAGGACATGCTGCAACATCTCCAGCAGTCGAACGATGAGCGCATGGGCGTTCTGCAGCATCTGGTTGAGCAGACGTCCGACAGCGTAAATCGCATGTCGCAAACGGTGAACGCACTGCAGCAGCAGGTGGCCGCGCAATCGGAATCTGGAGGAAAGATTGACCAGCTTTCCGGCCAAATGCAGGGCATCAATGATTCGGTTGATGAACTGAAAACGCGCATCGCCAAATTAGATAAGACCCTTCAGGATCTCCAGTCGCAGTTGCAGAACATCAATGCGCAACCCGCGGGCGGACAGCCGGCGCAAGCCGGACAAGCAGGTCAGCCCGGCGGAATGCCCGCAGCAGGAGCTCCGCCAGTGCCGGCGCAGCCTCAAGCACCCCCGGTCGATCAGCTTTATCAGAGCGCACTGCGTGACTACACCAGCGCCCGTTACGATGTGGCTGCCGGCGAATTCGGCGATGTGATCAAGTACTATCCGCAGGATGATCTGGCTGGGAATGCGCAGTTCTATCTTGGAGAGATTGCCTATCGGAAGGGCGATTATCAGACCGCAATCCAAAATTATGACGCGGTACTCGAGCAGTTTTCGGGCAGCCCAAAGGCACCTGCTGCGCAGCTGCGGAAGGGTGAAGCAGAGTTGGCCATGAATCAACGGGATGCCGGTATTCGCGATTTGCGGAACCTGGTCCAGCGCTATCCGCAGACACCGGAGGCGGCACAGGCGCGTAGCCGGCTGAATGGAATGGGAGTGCGGATTGTTCCTGCAAAACCCTCTGCTTATAAACAATAACGCGGGCAATTCCGCTGAACAAACTCTATCCAGAGGCGATGAGATGACAACGAAGATCCATGCAGAACGCGACGGTGACGAGCAAAAGGGCGCGGTCGAGGGCCAGGCTCCAGGCGACACACCTAAACGGCCCAACAATCACAGCGTCCTGGCCGACCAGCTCCCGCACCGACATGCAGACGATCTGATCGACGATAACGATACGGATTCTCCCGAGCCGGGATCGAGTCCGGAGCACAGCTAAACCAGAGGACAGCGCAGAGCCCCTCACGGCGAGCGATGAAAAATCCCCTGCGAGGCGGTTGTGTCTTTGTGTGTGTTAAGGTGAGCCTCGGATGAACAGTAATCGTAATTGGAGCGCATGGTTGCGCTTGATCTATATGGCCGCCTTGTTCCCTGTTTGTGTGGCTGCCGCCTGGGGGCATGCACAGACACCTGCCATCCCCGCCGATGCCTCACAGAGCACGCCTGACGCGCAGACTGTGCTACCAGACACAAAAGCGCTCGCAGAGCAGGGATTGGCAGCTCTCAAGGCTAATCAACCGCAGCAGGCGCTCGATTCTTTTCAGAAGGCGCTGCAGGCGAATCCTGATGACGCGGCGGTGAATATGCTGGCTGCAACAGCAGCATTGAGCATCTATAAAGCGGATCTCGCCGTTCAATACGCAGAGAGGGCACGCCAACTCGAGCCGGATAACTGGAAGGTGCATACCACGCTGGTAGCGGCGTACGCAGCGGCGGGCAAGAAGGAACAGCGCGATCAAGAGCGTGAAATCCTGCGCAAGTTGCACGACGATCCGCACGCTCCCGACGCCATGCAGACGAGCGGCTTTCTGCTGGAGATGTTTCCGGTGAAACAATACAGGGTCGAAGCTGTCGAGTACTTTCATCCGGTAGGCAAACTTCATCTCTACTACCGCTTCCAGATTCGCAATCCGCAGGGCAAGCGCGTGTGGCAGATCGATGTGGAGAGCAACGACTTCGATCAAGCTTCGTGGGCCAAGGCTCACCCGGATGAGGCGGCGGCAGGAAAGCGACAGTTCCAGCTCACCGGCGAAGACGCCGAGGTGCACACGGACTATCGGATGTATTCGGGAAGTCCGGATTACGATTCGATACGCGCGCAAATTGTCGAGGTGATCGAGGCACAAAAGATGCCGTTTCCGGGAGAGCAGAAGCAGTAAAGCCTTGATGATCGCGAAAGGCAGCTAGGAGAGCTTGATGGGCATTTCCCTGCCCCGCATGGAGAGCTTGGCGCCGACCGAGTAGCCGATCATGGCGGCGGCCGGCCAGGTTCCGAGAAAACGCCCCTGTCCGTCGACCATGCCACTGTCCTGATTGAGGCTGAAGAAGGTTAGCCACAGCTTGTCGCCTGCACCACAGTGATAACAGGAACCGGGACCGGTCGGCATATCGAGAATCCAAAGACCAACGATCATGAACCAGACCAAACCAGCCAGCCACGTAAGCGTGGCCACATCGCTGGCGCGTATCTTGACTAGCAGAAAACCGACGATCAGCGGAAAAATGAGGGAAAGTGCGAGAGTCACCGCCGCAGGGACCGAGTCGGGACGCGTTAGGGTAATGATGAGCATCATGACTCCCCACGCCAGCAGCGCGAAGAGCGAATGCAGGAAGAACCAAAGAGCCTGAGAAAACATCTGCGACGGGCTCAGGCCGATTTGTTGTGCCGGGGTTGCACTCATGCACGTTGGCTCCAGACGCGAGCGATTATCACAAGCAGACTAATCGCTATTTGTAGGGGTGGGAAGAAGATTGCGGACCTGTTGCTGTCTCTTTGGCCGACGGGAACCACGGACTTACAATGACTACTATGCTGCTCGAAGGAATTTATCCTGCCACGACGACGCCGTTTTATCCCGACGGTCGCCTATACATGAAGAAGCTCGAACATAATATCGAGCGTTATTCGCGAACGCCTGTGAGCGGACTCGTCATTTTGGGCTCGACAGGCGAAGCTGTAATGCTGGGTGACGAGGAGTCTCGCGAAGTCTTGCGGGTAACACGTGAAATTGCGGCTGCAGAAAAGGTGCTGCTAGCGGGTGTAGGACGTGAGAGCATCCGCGAGACGTTACGGCTTGCGGAATACGCTGCAGAGCAGCAGTACGATGCGGTGCTGGTGCGGACACCGAATTATTACGCACCGCAGATGGGCGACGCGGAGATGCTCACGTACTATCGTACGCTTGCCGATCAGTCGCCCCTGCCAGTGGTGCTCTACAGCATTTCGAAATTTACGCGCTATGAACTGCCGGTGGCCCTGATTGCAGAACTAGCAAAACATCCGAATATTATTGGCGTCAAGGATTCGAGCGGTAGCGTGAGCCGGATTGCGGAGATTGTCGTCGCCACACGCAATGCACCACGACGGGAAGTTGTGGTCACTCCGACGTTTGCCGCCTTCACCAGCCGCATGCTTCTCGAAATTCCGATGCCAGTGGGCACTTTTGTTTCAGCGGAAACGCTTGGCGGCAAAGCCGCGGTTGCCGTGGCACCACCCGCATCAACGATCAAGACGACACGGAAAAAGGAGGTCGGCTTTCAGGTGTTGACGGGCTCGGCCGGAAATCTGCTCGCGGCGCTCGAGGCGGGGGCTGCAGGTGGAGTGCTGGCTATGGCGGCATGCGCTCCGCAGGCTTGCCAGGAGATCTACACTGCATGGAGGGAGAACGATCCTAAGCTGGCGCAGGAGAAGCAGCAGCGGATCGTAGAGGCGTCGGTATTTGTGGGCGGAGAACTCGGCATTCCGGGGATCAAGCATGCGTGTGATCTGAACGGATACTACGGCGGCAGGCCGCGCCTTCCGTTGCTGCCTCTGGATGCGAAGAAACAGGCAGAGGTCGCGAAGGCTATGACAGATTTGAGGAATTAATTGTCCCGCGTTCGCTGCCTGAGAGAAAGCCACGCGACCAGAGCAGCGAACTTTTCGTCTTGCGCCCAGGGAGGGCCAAAGGAAGAACCGAGACCGGCGAGACGACGAAGAAGCTCGTCACGTGGATGGTCAAGAGCGCGGGAAGCCATTTCCAGCAACTCCCTTTCTCTAACGGTTAATACCGCGAAACCGCAGCGTTGACTTGCGTTGAGCATCGCCTGGCGGAAAAGATCGCCATCGGCCGTGTGAATCAGAGCGTGCGACTCCAGAATATGAGTGAGATCAGGCAACGGCCTTCCCGAAGCGAGGAGAAGGCCGCAATCTTTGAGTTCATAGCCCTGTTTCCGAAGATCAGTTTGAACGGACTCGATGGACTGACAGGCAAGACGTGCTGCTTCGGCCTGCATGTGCGAAATGAAAGTGTGGGCTTCTGCAGACGGCCTCTTTTGCGCTGTGTGATAGGGCTGACGAAATTCGTAGGTGAAGGTTTTGACGAGATGCGGACGCTGGCGCCAGATGACGCGCGGAGAATGTCCGTCCAGGGACACGGCCACGAGCGCGGTCCATCCTGAATGAACGCGAAAGCCTAGGGCAGCGTACTTCATTCAAGTCTCCGCCAACCAGCTCAGGGTGTCCGATACGGGGAATTAGTCTGCCGTAACCGGCATACGGTTGTAAAGCAGGCCGCATACCCTACGCGGGAGAAATGTGGTTGACATGGTTGCAAGTTCCACATTCCGTTCGACGTTAGATATTCGCAGCTGACTGACTAGATTCTCCTTTGAGGGTTCCGGATACGGTGGGATCTCGAGGTGCTCGCTATAATTATGAGTTAGAAAGAGCGCTTTTCTTTCTAACTTGAACTCGAAGGGAATCCCGCCAAATGGCGACAGGAGATGTTGCCTTGGGTAACGCAGGCGTAGACGCCGCACATTCAGCCCCAAGCACAAAGAAAGACGCCCTAGCTCCACAAAAGCGAATCGTTAACGATTTCAGCATCCAGGTAGCCACCGTCAATGGCTCAGGGTCGCAGTCTGCGAACAGCGTTCTGCTGCGCAGTATCTTCGGCATGGGCATTCCGGTGAGCGGCAAGAATCTTTTCCCGTCGAATATTGCCGGGTTGCCGACGTGGTACACCATTCGTGCGAGCAAACATGGCTATGTCGCGCGCAAAAAGGAAATTGACGTTCTGGTCGCGATGAACGCCGAGACGGCGAAGGAAGACATCCTCTCGCTGCCGGCGGGAGGGGTTGCGATCTACGAAGATTCGCAGAATCTGAAGCAGTATCGCGATGACGTTGTCTGTTATCCGGTGCCCTTTGACAAGCTGACGGCTGCGGTCTGTTCCGAGGCGAAGCTCCGCAAGCTGGTCAAGAACATGATCTATGTCGGCGTGGTAGCCAAGCTGCTCGCGATGGACATGAAGGTAGTCGAAACCGCGCTACGGCGGCAGTTCGCCAAGAAGCAGAAGGCCGCAGACCTGAACTGGGCGGCAGTCGAGGCCGGCTACAAGTACGCGAGCGAATCGCTGACCAAGCAGGACCCGTTTGTACTGGAGCGGATGCACGCGACGGATGGGAAGATCATCATCGACGGCAATGCCGCGGCCGCGCTGGGCGCGATGTTCGCGGGCGTAACGGTGGTGACGTGGTATCCGATTACACCGTCATCATCAGTGGTAGAGCAGCTCATCGATTACCTGAAGAAGTACCGCGTCGAACCTGACGGCAAAGCGACTTTCGCTGTAGTGCAGGCCGAAGACGAGCTGGCTGCGGTCGGCATGGTGCTCGGCGCAGGATGGGCGGGCGCTCGCTCGATGACTGCGACGTCGGGTCCTGGCATTTCGCTGATGGCGGAGTTTGCCGGCCTGGGATACTTTGCCGAACTGCCGGGCGTGATCTTCGACATTCAGCGCGTGGGGCCATCGACCGGATTGCCGACGCGCACTGCGCAGGCGGACTTGCTCTCAATTGCGTATCTTTCGCACGGAGACACAAAGCATGTGATGCTTCTGCCGGGCAGCGTACGCGAGTGCTACGAGTTTGGGATAGCAGCTTTCGATCTGACGGAGCAGTTGCAGACACCGGTCTTTGTGGTGTCGGACCTTGATCTCGGCATGAACAACTGGATGTCCGAGCCCTTTGAGTATCCGGAGAGGCCGCTGAACCGCGGCAAGGTTCTCAATGCTGAAGATCTGACGCGGCTGGGTGGGTTTGCGCGCTACAAGGATGTCGATGGCGATGCGATTCCCTACCGCACACTGCCCGGCACGGACCATCCGCAGGCTTCATATTTCACGCGAGGCAGCGGACACAACGAGAAGGCGCTTTATACGGAGCGCCCGGACGACTATCAACATTTAATGGAGCGGCTGAACCGCAAGTTCGAGACGGCTCGCGAGCTGGTGCCCCCGCCCGTGGTGGTGCAGACCGGCAAATCGAAGGTGGGATTGATTGCCTTCGGAACGTCGGACTTTGCGATCACCGAGAGCCGGGATCAACTGAAGAAAGAATATGGCGTTGAGACCGACTATCTGCGGGTTCGCGCTTTCCCCTTCACACGCGAAGTGCACGAATTTGTCGCATCGCATGAGCGTATTTATGTCGTCGAGCAAAATCGCGATGCGCAGATGTTGAGTCTGCTCAAACTCGATCTGCCTGCAGAGGAAGTGGTGAAGCTGCGTAGCATTCGCCATTTCAATGGGCTGCCGATCGATGCGCGCTCAGTCACTGATGAGTTTGTGTTGCAGGAGGGAATTTAAGTGTCAACGGCAACAGTCACAAATCCGAATCCAAAGATAAACCGTCTTGGATTGCAGGTTCTGGATTATCGCGGCGGCAAAACGACGTTATGCGCAGGCTGCGGCCATAATGCCATCTCGGAGCGCATCATCGACGCCCTCTACGATATGGGCGTGAAACCCGAGCGGGTAATGAAGCTCTCCGGCATCGGCTGTTCCTCAAAGAGCCCGGCGTATTTTCTTTCCCGCGCCCACAGCTTCAATAGTGTGCACGGCCGCATGCCTTCGGTGGCAACGGGTGCGCTGCTGGGGAACAAAACGATGACGGCGCTTGGTGTTTCCGGCGACGGCGATACGGCGTCAATTGGCGTAGGGCAGTTCATTCACCTGATGCGCCGCAATCTGCCGCTGATCTACATCATCGAAGACAACGGCGTATATGGACTGACCAAAGGCCAGTTCTCGGCGACGGCGGATATCGGATCGAAGTTGAAGACGGGCGTCATTAACGACCTGCCCGCGATCGACACCTGCGCTCTGGCGATCCAATTGGGCGCGACATTCGTGGGACGGTCGTTCTCGGGCGATAAGAAGCAACTGCTTGCGATGCTGAAGGCGGCACTGGCGCACAAGGGCACAGTAATGCTCGACGTGATTTCGCCATGCGTAACCTTCAACGACCATGAAGGTTCGACCAAGAGCTACAAGTACATGCAGGAGCACGAAGAGGCGATCACAGAAGTCGGGTTCGTCCCTCACTTCGAAGACATCGCGATCGAGTACGACGCCGGTTCGACCTACGACGTGACGATGCACGACGGATCGCATCTGCGCCTGCGCAAGCTGCGCGACGACTACAATCCGACCGACCGCGTAAAGGCGGTGAAGTCGCTGATGGAAGCACATGAGCGCGGTGAAGTGCTGACGGGAATTTTCTATCTCGACACGCAGAAGCCGAGCTTCACCGATCTGCTCAACCTTGTCGATGAGCCGCTCGCTACCCTCCCCCAAGAGCGGACACGCCCCTCGCGCGAGACCCTGGCAGCGATTATGTCGAAGCTCTAAAACGATCAACCAGATAACAAAAGCCCCGTTCAATGACGGGGCTTTTGCTTTGCGGGAGCGATTTACGCTATTGTGCGACGGCTGCTGGGGTGGCAGCACGACGGCGGCGTCCGCTGAGGAGATAGATGGCGGCGCGCAGCTCGAGCAGCGGGTCTTCGGAGGGCTCGAGGCCGTCGACGCGTGGGATGGGATCGAAGATGATGCGGGCGTTCTCAGGATCATCGGACTGGGCGATCTCGGTCAGTGACAAAGTACCGAGCTCGATTTGAGGACGGTCCTCAGGCCAGTGGATGGTCGCGTCATCCACAGTGTCGCCGTCCGCGGCCACCTGGACCACGATACGGAATTCGACAGGGCCTTTTGCCACTCTTTCTGCGATCTCGTCGAAGAGGTAGTTCGGGCCTTTGGTAGCAGCGGCATCATCAAGATACGCGTTGCCGGCTGCGGGAAGGATGCGATAGCGGCCGTAACGGGAGACGCTGTCTTTGTTGGTGAACTTGAATGCGGTCACGCCGAAGTATGGTAATGTCGCAAAGCTCACCGGGTTAGGCTTGGGAGCCATTACGAATTCAAGTGCCTTAGGATGCGAGCCGAGGAAGGCTTCGATCGGAGTTGGCTTGGGACTATCGGCATTGGTCGCGGCAACTGCGTGGAGGAATTCAAGGAATTCCTGACCAGTGTGGGTGGGAAAGGCATCGGTGGAGTGGCTGACGATGTCGGTGTGCTTGTGCTCACCGAGGTGAAAGCGGATTGCGAGCCCGCGTGGGCTGGCGTTGGGGTCGTTGTCAGGAATGACCGGAATGCCAGTGGAATTGGAAAAGCGGATAGTGACTGGCGTGGGTTGCTGGATATGAGGGGCGCGGGTGAGTGTGGACGCAGCGGCTACCGGGGTGAATGTTCCGGTAAGCATGACACCCTTGGCGTGGGCCGGGCGATAGCCGGGATGCAATCCGAAGATCGTATCGAATGCCTGAATCAGCTCCTGGCTGAGCGCGATAATCTTTTCGTCATTAGGAAGTGGCATGGCGGGATGTCCTCTCGAGGGTCTTTTGATGCTGCTTCACTGTAAACATAGCAGTACTCAGAATGATGAATTTGAGCAGCCAGAGTGACATATCGATTCACCGAAATAGACTAGATAGGATGGACGGTTCCTGTGAAATTTTTCCGGTCCGTGCTTGCAGCATGGGCCCTGGCGTGCTACAAACTTGTAAAACGCATGGCCACCGCCTCTCAACCCGTACTTCGTGTCATGCCGGTCAGGCTCTCCGCCTGTTGTTGTCGCTAATTCCCTTCTCACGTCTTTCCTGAAATCTGAAAACCCCACGCGACCCCTTCATCGCAGTTAGACCCTCTCCCGGGAGATGAATTTATGGCCACTGAAAGTTCTACCCCTCGTTTTTCCCTCGATAGCTGGGCTGTTCTGCTCGCACTAGTCGCGGCTCTGCTGGTTCGCATTGGTGTTGTAAAGACGGTTCCCTGGTAAGGAGAGGGTCATGGCAGATTCCGTTGCACTTCCCCGGTTACAGACTCCATCGCTTTCAGCCCGTATCTTCGGATTGGTTCCGGGAATCCTGCTGCTGCTGGCGGTGGGTAACGCGGGCAAGTTCATCGAGCAGTCGATTGCGCGCTACGGCAAGGCCCATCACCTGTTTTTGCCCAATATCGAGTACGTTCTGTGGGCGATTTTGCTGGGGCTGGCGATCTCGAACACGGTAGGCGTTCCCGCGATCTTTCGTGCAGGCGTGGCTACCTATGAGTTCTGGCTGAAGGCAGGGATTGTGCTGCTAGGCGCACGCTTTCTGCTGGGCGATGTGTTGCGGCTGGGCGGCCTGAGCCTGGGGCTGGTCTTTATCGAACTGGCGTTGGCCTTGACCTTCATGACTTATCTGGGGCGCGGCTTTAAGTTGTCACCCAAGTTGACGACGCTGTTAGCTGTGGGCTCGTCGGTATGCGGCGTATCGGCGATTATCGCGACGAAGGGCGCGATTGACGCCGATGACGAGGATTCATCGTACGCGATTGCCGCGATTCTCGCGCTGGGTGCGATCTCGCTCTTCCTCTTTCCGGTGGTAGGACATGCGCTACATTTGAGCGATCACGCGTATGGCCTGTGGGCAGGGCTGGCGGTGGATAATACGGCGGAGGCTACGGCGGCGGGCGCGATTTATTCCGATGCAGCAGGCAAAGTGGCGGTGATCGCCAAGACCTGCAGGAATGCGCTGATCGGCTTTGTGGTGCTAGGTTATGCGATCTATTGGGCGCAAAAAGGACAGGCCGCCGAGGTGAAGAATAAAGCGGCATTTCTATGGCGCAAATTCCCGAAGTTCGTTCTGGGATTTCTTCTGATCTCGCTGCTGGCAACGGTTGGGATCTTCACTAAGCCGCAGCTTGGAGCGCTGGGAAATCTCTCGCGATGGGCCTTCCTGCTTACCTTTGCCGGAGTGGGATTGAGAACAAACCTGCGCGAGATGGGCAAACAGGGCGCGAAACCGTTTATCGTCGGGGCGATCGGCGAGGTAGTGATCGCAGTACTCACGCTGGGACTGGTCTTTGGCGCCGATAAGTGGTTTCACCTGTGACAGAGGTACTCAGGCAGGAATGGCTGAACGTGCGGTGAAGAAAGCTACGCCCAGGCATGCGGCGATGAGTACGCTAAAGATGGCTGGACCTAAAAAGAAGTAGCGAGCCGCGATCGGCGCCTGGGCCAGGAATTCCAGGGCCAAAAGGACGAAGATTGGCCGTAGCCGCCAGGCATCTGTTTTGGCGAGGCTGCCGAGCTGCCAGAACAAGATGCAGTGGGTGAGCAGAAAAATCGACAGAATCAGGCCGTATCCGAAGAGGAAATCCCAGAATGTGCGCAGGCTGCCCATGGCGTTGAAGGGATTCGTCTTCATGGTCTGAACGACCATGGTTTGCACGCCGGGAGCGGGTGGAGAGAAGGTTCCCATGGTGTGTCCGGCGAAGAAAATCAGGACGAGAATGGAGGCGATGCGCAGAAAGAGCGTGGGCTTCATGGAGTCTCTCCGTCAGCTGTTCCCTGGATTCGCACAGATATCGGTAAGCAACAGCTTTCAGTAAGCTACGGTTTACTGAAAGCTGCGTCAAGAGAAATCGCTGATGAACTGAGACGAACGACCGCAGGGGCTATGCCTTCGTCAGTGCGCGGTCGATAGAGAGAGCGCCTGCTCCTTGGACCATGATGAGGATGCACAGTACGATCGCGAGAAGGTGGAATTCGTAACCTTCACCCTTCTGCGTCCCCGACCAGTTCATGAAGACGCCGTTGACCAAGTGAACCGTGAAGACGGCAACGAACATCACGACGATGACGCCGAAGGCGGCAATTCTTGAGAGGAAACCGACGATAAGGCCGAGGCCGCCGAGGAATTGCGCCATGATGGCAAGAAAGGCGAAGACAGCCGGAATCCCCATATGAACAAATCCCTGCATCGCGCCATGGAAGCCATAACCGCCAAACCATCCCAGCGTCAGCTGCGCACCATGCAGAAACATGACCAGGCCCAGAACGAAGCGGGCGAGGGCGAGAGTGTATTCGTTGTTCGTTGCTATCAACCGCTGCATTCGAAATCCTCCAGGCTAGCTATGTTTGAGGCCGAAAGAAGTGGAATCAAATAGATGTCCGCTAATGTGAAAACTGACAACAAGGGTAGCAGGAAGGACTTCGAAGCGAATTTCATCGTTGCCAAAAGGTTGCCCGGCAATGATAGAGTGTCACGCAGTAGATCGATTTAGTAGAGGAGTTGCTGTGTTATTAGGTTTGGACGTAGGTACGGGCGGCAGCCGCGCGGTGGTGGTAGACGATCGCGGCAAACTTGTAGCGTCGGCGTCGCGAGAACATGTGCCTTTTCGCAGCCCGCATCCGGGTTGGGCGGAGCAGGATCCGGAAGACTGGTGGCGCGCATCGCAGGCAGCAATCCGCGATGTGACTGCGGCCCACGGAGTCGGGAAGATCACGGCAGTAGGCTTGACCGGGCAGATGCATGGCGCGGTGATGCTCGACGCCAAGGGCGAGGTGCTGCGACCCTCGCTGATCTGGTGCGATCAGCGGACCGACGAGGAGTGCGACTGGCTGCATAAGCGGATCGGGCGCGAGCGGCTGATCGAGTTGACGGCGAATCCGGCGTTGCCCAACTTCACGCTGACCAAGCTCCTGTGGGTCCGCAAGCATGAGCCGGAGATCTTTGCCCAGATTGCGCATGTGCTTTGTCCTAAAGATTACGTCCGCTACCGGTTGACCGGCACCTATGCGATGGATGTGCAGGAGGCCTCGGGGACGCTGCTGCTCGATGTGGCCCATCGGCGCTGGTCTTCGGAAGTGGCGCGGATTGCTGGCATTCCTGTGGAATGGCTACCGCAGCTCTTCGAGTCTCCCGAGGTTTGCGCGAAAATATCCTCGCAAATATCAGAATCTATTGGACTTATATTAGGAACGCCGGTAGTGGCGGGAGCTGGAGATCAGGGCGCCGGTGCGGTGGGGATGGGCATCCTGGAGCCGGGGTCGGTGTCGGCGACGATCGGAACATCGGGCGTGGTCTTCGCGGCAACGGCGGCTCCGACGCGCGATCCGCACGGGCGTCTGCACACCTTCTGCCATGCGGTGCCGGGGCGGTGGCATGTGATGGGCGTGACGCAGGCAGCGGGGCTCTCGTTGCGCTGGCTGCGCGACACGATCAATCCAGAAGCCAGCTACGACGCGCTGACGGCTGAGGCGGCAAAGATTCCCGCAGGCAGCGACGGGTTGTTGTGGACGCCATATCTGCTCGGCGAGCGGACACCGCATCTCGACTCAAGCGCACGGGCGGCCTTCGTCGGCCTGACAGCGAGCCATGGGCGTGGGCACCTGGTGCGGGCGGTACTCGAAGGCGTGGCCTATTCGCTCAAGGACACCTTCACGCTCTTTGCCGAGTTGGGCATTCCCGTAAAGGGCGTTCGGCTGGGCGGCGGTGGTGCACGTGGACCGCTATGGCGCGAGATTCAGGCCGCCGTCTACGGCTATACCTCGGACATTCTGGTGGCCGAGGAGGGTGCGGCCTTTGGCGCAGCGCTGCTGGCAGGCGTAGGCGCGGGAGCGTGGCCTGACCTGGATGCGGCGTGCGCTGCGGCCATTGAAGTAGCGCAGCAAATCGAGCCTGACAGGGCCAGCGTGCAGCGGTATGCTGAGGGGTATCAGGCATACCGGAAGGTCTATCCTGCGCTGAAGGGCATTCGCGGATAGGCGACGGCGAGCGAGGGAGGCTCGGCGTGCTACTGGAGATGGGCAAGGCGCTATCGTTTTTCATGAGCATCCTCTCGCTCTATGCCTTGCTCACCAGCGCCTTCCTTGTGCCGGGCAGCCATTGGGATGAGCGGCTGGAAGGCGCGCTGATCAAGATTGTGCTGGCAGCCTGTATCTGCTTTGCCAGCGGTTTTCTCTTCAGCCTTTCAGCGAAGCCCGAACCGCCTGTGATGCGGACCCTGCCAGTGAAAATGTTCTTCTGGGCGCTGGCGGGCATGGCCGTGCTGTTCTTCCTTTCCTGGTATCTCGAGGCGTATTACGTCCCGATGCTTTGGCGAAATCAACCGCATTGAAAAGCAGCTAAAAAGCGGTTAGCGATAAAGCGGCTAGCGGAAGAACGGCTAGCGACCGGTTAGGTGCGTCTTAGGTGCGTCGCAATCGCCTCGGGCAAGACTCATCCACAGGAACGATGCTGGATCGATTGATCTCGATTTATGCTTTCGCCGCCAGCGTCAGGTTACGCATCACCGCGCAAAAAACTTGGCATGCTTTCCCGTTGGATTCGCTAAAATAGAAGTAGGAGCACAAAGGGACCGCCATCGCGGTCCCTTTTCATTTTTTGCGCCATGGACCGCATTGGGCGGTCTCTGCTTTCTCATTAAAGGAGCCAGCCTTTATGTTTCAACCAGCGCACAGCGCACCAGCCCGCACCGTCCGCGAGTGCACCCACACCCTGCGCTCCGGACTCAAGTGCCGCCAGTTTGCACTCCGGGGTCAGCTCTGGTGTCACAATCACCGCCAGCTCGACCGCCGCCATCGCGACGCCCACGCCGAAGCTCTCGATGCCTTTTACGACTCGCTCGAAGCCATGGATCTGCTCAGCCTCATCCGCGCCGTCGAGCACGAGCTCGATCAGCTCGCATCTCGGCTTCCGGCCTACTCTCGCGCGAGTCTTGCCGCGCAGCTGCTCGCCGCTCGGCTTTCGGAGCTAAATCATGGCTATGCCGACACTTGCGCGCAACCTCTTTCGAATCAAACGCATCGGCTAATTGCCTTGAAATGAAACGTTTACGCGCAATCCCAACAAAATCAAACGGTTAGGTTTGGGGTTCTCAATAGAATCAAACGCTTAGGGGCGGCGTCGAAGATAAATATGCGTCCCGGCCGCCACTTAAGTGATCGAAAACGCTTCTCTGCGGTTACAAATTCGCCATATTTGCGGAAGAAACTCCCCAGAGCGGTGTTGCTTCTTTTGAGGCCGTGTTGTTTTTCATAAGCGGAAGCAGGAATGAACCAGAAATTCGATCTCAATTCGAAAAACCCACAGACTTCAACGATGGGGCGAATGCCGTTGATGGATGTTGTGGAAGCATCTCCGACGAGAGGGGAGTTGTTCGTTCCCGCGATAAAAGAGGTAAGTCTCGCACTGACGCTCTCCGATTTTTCTGCAAGCTGGCGGGGCTCACAAGGTTTTCGTTCGGAAGCGATCAGCGCGGGCACTGTGTCGATTTGCGAGTTCGACCAGGCCCGGTACTTCGAAATGCAAGACAGCGCAAAGCTGGCCGTTGTAGTGCTACGAAATGAAATCCTGGAGCAGGCGAGAGAGAATGGCCGGCATAAGCTAACTGAGCTTGAAGCACACGATGTGCTTCAGGATGTGACTTTGCGCCGGTTACTGAAGCTCGCCGTTCGCGAAAAGCGAGATGCATTTCCAAGCGGAGCACTTTTTCTCGATGGCGTGGCCACGGCTTTAGCCAGCTATCTCGTGAACCACTACTCTACTGCCTCTTCAGGCGCACGGAACTCCGCTGGAGGCATGGCACCTGCGGTGCTTCGTCGCTGCATTGAGTTCATTGAAGCGCATCTTGAGAGAGATCTTCGTCTGAATGAGCTGGCAGGTGAAGCGGGGCTTAGCGCGTCCCACTTCACTCGCAGTTTCCGCGAGAGCACCGGTAAGACTCCTTATCAATTTTTGCTTCATCGACGCGTGGAACGAGCCCGGACGCTGATGCATGATCGACGCGTGTCGCTCACCGAAGTAGCGCTGGCGAGCGGCTTTGCCGACCAGCATCATCTGGCACGCGTTTTCCGCCGCATCACCAGCTTGACGCCAAGCAGCTACCGCCGCTCGTTGCGCTGACGGGCTCTTCCCTAGCGCACGACTGAAATGCCGTCGCGATTTCTCTTCTCCAGATCGCGAAACACTTCAAGCCCGCTGCTGGCATTGAGGTGAGGTGCGTACATGTGAACCCTCATCGCATCCTTCAGCAGCTGAAGGTACTGCTCCCCATCAGCCTCGGTCGGCTCCTTCGCTGGCGGGAGCGGGTCGTCGATGTTTACCGTGGGCGCATAAGTCTCAAAGAAAACCTCGTGGTAGTAAACCGAGGTACTGAGAAATCGGCTTGGCTCGGCAGTGCGATTGTGAAACGCATGCAGCGCGTTCATCGGAGCGATCAAAGTATCTCCCGGACCGCAGCGTACCCACTCCTCCTGACCGGCCTCGTTGATCCGCAGGAAATCAGTGTGTCCTGTAATGACATAGAAGACCTCGGCATAAGGATGGCTGTGTATCGGAATGCCTTTGCCGGGAGGTAGATCCATCTCGTAGACACTGGTGGCGTATCCGGTATCTGCGCCGGTAGCCTTCCAGGTAAGTCGAACACCGGCGGCTTCCTGCGTGCGGCCCTCTTTAGGTCCCAACTTTTTTACACCCTTGCTTGCAACAATTGTTTCGAAGTCCAATTTCGTTTTCCCTTCGTGGTGAGTATGAGCACTGGATCCTGCCCGCGTATTGATCACAACAGCTCATGCAACAGCCGGAGTATCCAAAACAACTATGGTGTGGACGATCTGATCGTGGAGACGGGCGTGGATTCTCGTCGAAAGCTCTGCGGATATCGCGGATTAAAGCAACTTCGGTCGTGAACTAAGGCAACTTCGATTGGCGCCTCGCCTTCCTAGAGGAGGAACGCGTCGTTTCGACCAGTGCGATCGCACGTTCGTTATGAAGCAGGGGCGCCAGGTTTTCGCGATTTCCCTGGCTTGCCAGTGGCGAAGGAGAATCGCGTGACAGCCACTGGACCCTGCTTATCCATTCCAACTAACATAACCGCTTGATTGCTCCACAGAGGGGGACTATGGCTACGCACACAACCACCAACAAAGAGGTTCAGGAAACATTGCACTCCGTCATGGAGAGTCTGATTGATGAACAGGAAGGTTTCCAAAAGATTGCGGAACATCTGAAAGACGATACGTTGAAACGGTATTTCCTTGCGGAGTCACTCAAGCGGTCGCAGTTTCGAGGGGCGATTGAGACGATGCTGCACACGGAAGGAGATCACGATCCCAAGGAAAGCGGCACGGTGAGCGGTGCGCTGCACAGGGCGTGGGGTGACATCAAGGCTCATCTGGGCAGAGGCGATCACACGCTGCTCGAGACCGCGGAACAAGGCGAGGATGCGGCAAAGAAGGCCTACAAAGAGGCGCTCGACAAGGAACTACCGCTGCCCGTGCATCAGCTTCTGTCATCGCAATATGTACATATTCAGAACTCGCACGATTACGTAAAGGCGGCAAGGGATCGTACGAAATAAGAATCGCTGATGGCACGAAACGTAGATGCGGTGGACACGTAGATTACCCAGTGTCCACCGTAGACGACGATTGTTGCAATCAGGACGTGATCGTCAGCCGCGAGATCAAGTCATCTTTGAGCTCGCACAGAAAATGGCCAGGTCCGTTGAAGCCGTTGCCAGACACGCTGATCTCGAGCTCGGTCGCTTTAGACAGGTGCTTCACAGCGGTGATCTCGATGTGATTTTGCGTGCCGATGTTTTCATTTCGATCCCATCGCGCAATCTCTGAACGACCGTGGAAGACTCTTCCGAAATCGATGAGCAAGGCGTCATCCGTGAATGCTTCGAGGAGCGCCTCGCTGTCACCACGATTCGTTGCGTTGATCAGCAATTGCAGAGCTGAGTGGATCTTCATAGTTGCCTCCCGTAAGCCGCAGTTGAGTTAGATCATGCCGCCGTTGGCGCGGATGTTCTGGCCGGAGACCCACGCGGCCTGATCAGAGACGAGCCAGGTCACAACATTGGCAATGTCCTCGGGCGTGCCCAGACGATTGAATGCCGCCATACCGGCCAGGCGTTTCCGGTCTTCCTCCGACTTGCCCTGGTTAAAGAGGTCGGTATCGGTCGGGCCAGGAGATACAACATTGACGCGGATCTTTCGTGGCCCCAGTTCTTTCGCGAGGACGTGACTTAACTGCTCGACTGCGCCTTTTGTCGCCACATAGGTTCCGTAAGTCGGCAGCATGAGTGCGGTTGTCGAAGATGAGAAGTTAACGATCGCTCCGTTCTCATTGAGTCTCGACGCAGCCAACTGACAGGTGAGAAAGGTTCCCTTCACGTTGACTGCGAATAGCCTGTCGAATTCCTCTTCCGATACCGCAGCGATAGGTTTGTTGAACATCAGGCCGGCGTTGTTGACAAGAATGTCGGCCGCTCCGAATGCCGCTTCTGCCGCGTCGAAGATCGCGTGTGCGCCGCCGCGAGTGCTCACGTCTCCCTTCACCGCGATCGCTTCGCCGCCGGCTGCGATAATCTTGCCGACAACGCTCTCCGCCTCGGCTTTGCTGCTGGCGTAATTGACGACGACTTTGGCGCCCTCGGCGGCGAACCTTTGCGCGATCGAGGCTCCGATGCCGCGCCCTGCCCCAGTAATGATTGCAACTTTTTTGTTAAGAATGCTTGCCATTTGTTTCTCCTTTTCTGATTGTTAGAGTTCGGACACAGCAATTCGCTTCATGCATTGATAGAATGGTCAACATGTGTGCGGTGCATCTACGCAATGTTGACCTGAATTTGCTTTTGCCCCTGCAAGCCCTTTTGGAAGAGCGAAGCGTGACTCGCGCCGGGAAGCGAGTGCATCTGAGTCAGCCGGCGATGAGCCGGGCGTTGGAGCGGCTGCGCGAAGTGCTGGCCGACGACCTGCTCATTCGCTCTCACAAGGAATACCAGCTCACCGCGCGGGGAGCGGAGCTTCTGAACGAACTGGATCTTCTCCTGCCACGGCTGGAACAGCTATGGAGCGGCAAGGAGTTTTCGCCTCAGATGACAACCGGTCGTGTGCGCCTGGCGATGACCGATTTCGCAAGCGCGCTTGTCCTTCCCCGACTAATGCATGAACTGGGCCAGATGGCGCCCGGGCTGCAAGTGGAGATCGCTGCGTGGCATGCTCGCTCGTTCGAGGATGTGATAAGTGGAAGGATAGATCTCATTTTCAGTCCCCTAGCAGCACCGCCGCCCCTAAATGTGGAACTGCTCTTCGATGAGAGATTCGTCTGCCTGATAGCATTGGAGCATCCGTTCAAGGGAAAGGCTCTTTCGCTGAAGCAGTATCTGCAGTGCTCGCATATTTCGATCGAGACACAAATCGGCCAGCAAACGCTTGTCGACCGTCCGCTGGGCGAACTGGGATACCGGCGCCAAGTCGGGCTGCGGGTACCCTTCTTCATTCCTGGAATTATGGCTTTGGAAAATACTGAACTCGTACTCACCAGCCCGCTACGACTGGCGCGTGAAATGTCGTCGCGTTATCGCGTACGGATGGTCAAGGCGCCGGGTGAGATCCCTGGATTCCAATATTCCATGGTGTGGCATCCGCGACTTCACAGCGAAGCATTGCACTCGTGGTTCAGAAGCGTAGTGCAGCAGGCATGCGCGTCTCTCCTGGAGAAATAAATGGAGAAACAAAGTCAGAGCACTTAGGCGCCGTGTTCGGCTTCGACGGTGAAGCCCATCTCAGCAATGGAGGCGCGGATGGCCTCGTCGGTCACAAGATCGGGATGGAAAGTGACGGTGACTTTTCCGTCGGGATAGGTGGAGTGACTCGACAGAATACCTTTCTGCCGCTGAAGCAGCGTGTCGAGGCCAACGGCGCAGGTAGGACAAGTGAATCCCTTGACGCGATAGATTATGGTTCTGGACGTGGTTGATGCGAGGGCCGAGAGAGGTGCGAATACTCCGGTGCTCGATAGAGCGGCAAGCTGAAGAAATCGTCTGCGAAACATAGTGGTCTCCTTGAGCGCTTTTATCGCGCGGTGGCGGTTCCAGGCTCATATTTCCACGGAGTCTGTGTGCTGGCCTGGTCGGAAAAACGCGTATCGGTGTATTCGCTGAAGTCGAGCTTCTTGTTGAGCACTCCGGTTTCGATCATTAGATCGCGAACCATGTCGAAGTCGGCTCTGCGAGGAGCGAGAGGGCTGTAGGTGACGCGATCCATGGGCTTGGTCAGAGCCCAGCGAAGCAGAGCGGGTTTCTGGTTGTAGTAGAAGCGGCCTACGAAGTCGGCTGCATCTTCGCGGTGGGGTTTACTTGTGTCGAGCCACAGGCCGGAGCGGGCGATGCCGTCGACCAGAACCTGAACCACGTCGGGCCGGCGATCGATCAGGTCCTGGCGCACAACGAGTATGCAGGACATGTAGTCCGGCCAGTAATCGCGCGCCTGAAAGAGAACGCGGCCGAAGCCCGCCATCTCCGCTTGCGACGGAAAGGGCTCGCCCATCACGAAGGCGTCAATGGCATGGGCTGCGAGCGCGCTCGAAACATCCGGGGGCGCCATCTCGACCATCTTGATTTCGCCAGGCTTGATGCCGTAGACCTTCATCGCCCTGAAGAGCAGCAGGCGTTCGTCGGAGAAACGGCTGGGAATTGCGATGGTGCGACCGCGCATGTCGGCGAAGGTCTTGATGGGTCCATCTTTCCGGACGACAACAGCGCTGCCATAGCGATGACCGAGATAGACGATCTTGATGGGAACGCCCTGCGCTTTGAGCGCCAGCGCCAGCGGCGCGACGATGAAGGCAGCCTGCACTCGGTTTGAGATCAGAGCCTCTTTGATCTCGGGAAGGCCGTGGAAAAGACGCGGCATGAACTCTTCCCCGGACAACGAATATTTTGAGATGTAGTCGGTCACCGGGCAGGTGAGCTGGCAGGTAACCGGGATATAAGCCACCGTGATTTTGCGCTGCTCGAGTGGTCGGTAGTCATTGAGAAGGGCAGCCCAGTTCACATTGAGGTAGGCATGCAAGCCTGAGATGAGCACGACCCACCCGATGCCGAAGAGGAGAAGTTTGGTTTTAAGGCGCATCGCGAAACCCCCAACGAACGGAAGGGATTTTTTCGAGCCTGCGGAAGGCAATATCCAGAGCGAGCCCGATCAGCCCGATGACGAGCATGGCGGCGACAACCAGGTCATAGCGATTGCCGGAGTTTCGTGAGTCGATGACCAGATAGCCCAGACCGGAGTCAACGGCAATCATCTCGCCCGCGACCAGAACCAACCATGCGATACCCAACGCGATGCGCAGGCCAACCAGAATCTGCGGAAGGGCGGCGGGAAAAATCACCCTGGCCAGCAGTTGAATGGGAGAGAGGCCAAAATTGCGGCCGGCCCTGCGGAAGACAGGAGGCACGAGGGAAACGCCACTGATGCAGGCAACGACGATGGGGAAAAAAGCGCTGAGAAAGACGAGGAAGATGGCGGGACGATCTCCGACGCCAAAAAAGACGATCGCTACCGGGATCCAGGCGATAGGACTAATAGGCCGCAGGATCTGCATGACCGGATTCACGACCTGATAGGCCGCGGGGTACCAGCCGAGTGTCAGTCCCAGCGGTATGGCGACGATGGCAGCGGCACCGTATCCAATGGCCACGCGCCGGAAGGAATCGGCAATGTCCTTCCACAGAACATGTTGGTGAATCAGCTGGGCGAGTCCCCGGACAACGCTTGTGGGCGAGGGAAAGACTTTCGTGCCGGTCCAGACGACGGAGTAATGCCACAACGCGACCAGTAGAAGCGCTGAGATCAGCGGCCAGAAGAACTTTTCCCACGGGCGAAGTTTGGTGAGCGAGTTCATACGTCGTATGCCAGACCGATCTGCCGGAGCAGCTCGTCGCGAAGCTGGAGATATCGCGGAGAGCTGATGTTTCTGGGGTGCGGGATGTCGATGCTGAGAACGTCCTGTACTCTTGCCGGCCGCGAGCTGAGCACGACGACGCGATCTGCAAGCTGCACGGCCTCGTCGATGTCATGGGTCACGAAGAAGATGGTCCTGCGCTCGGTCTGCCAGATACGAAGCAGTTCGCCACGCATGATGACGCGAGTGATGGAATCCAGCGCGCCGAAGGGTTCATCGAGGTAAAGAATGTCGGGATTGACGGCGAGGGCCCGAGCGACCTGCAGGCGCTGCTTCATCCCACCGGAGAGATCGGAAGGATAGGTGTGCTCGAAGCCCTGCAGGCGGACCATCTGGACATAGTGGGCGATACGCTTCTCGCGTTCGACGCGTGGCAGCTTTGAGAGACCGAAGCCGATATTTCCCTCGACGGTAAGCCAAGGGAAAACTCCATGGTCCTGAAAGACGAGAATGCGGCGAGGGTCCGGACCGGTAACGGCTACACCGTCGATGACGACGGAGCCACTGGTGGGGGCGATGAATCCAGCCAGCGCATTCAAGAGAGTCGATTTGCCGCAGCCGGAGGGTCCGACGATGCAGATGAATTCTCCGTCGGCCACGTCGAGACTGATCTCTTCGAGCACGGAGATAGGCTGGCCATCGCGTTGGAAGACCATGCCGAGGCCTTGCGTCTGCAATTTTGCATCCGTGAGCCGTGGAGCGACGACGACTTCAGTCAATGACAATCAGTCCCCCGAATAGCTCCAGCGAAATGACTTGACTCGCTCGAGTGATCGCATCCCCAAGTCCAAAAGCAGTCCGATGATGCCGATGATGAGCATGCCGGCAACGACGAGATCATAGCGGTTGCCAGCGTTGCGGGCGTCCACAATCAGGAAACCCAGCCCTGAATTTACCGCGATCATCTCCGCGGCTACCACGACCAGCCAGGCGACGCCCAGGGTGATGCGCATGCCGACGATGAACTGCGGCATGGCCGCTGGGAGCAAGACGCGAGCGAAGAAGTCGGGCGTGCTGAGACCGAAATTGCGGGCGGCATTGATGTAGACGGCGGGTATGTTGTGAACGGCGCTCATGGCCGTCAGGAGCAAAGGGAAAAAGCAGCCGATGAAGATGAGAAAGATCGCGGAAAGGTCGCCGATTCCGAACCAGAGAATTGCGAGCGGAATCCAGGCAAGGGGGGAGATGGGACGAAGAATCTGCGCCAGAGGATTGAAGGCCATCTCTCCGCGACGATACCAGCCAAGGGTGAGCCCGAGCGGAATGGCCAGCAGAGCCGCGAGGGTAAATCCCCAGGTCACGCGAAAGAGAGAGGCTACGACATACTTCAACAGTAGCCCGTGCCGGAGCAGGTCAACGATGCCGAGCACAACCGCCCACGGGCCGGGAAGGAGCTGACCCGGAGCATGACCGATGGACAACTGCCAGAGGAGCACCAGCAATGCGATAAACAGGACCGAACAAAGCCTGATAAGTAATTTCAACCTTCTCGGTTCCCTTCCTGTTTTCGTGCGGCTTCGGAGCTGGGCCTGGAGCGCGTTGCCGCGGATTGCATCCACGCTATGTTAATGATGTCCAAAGAGGTACGCCTCAATCTAAAGGTCGAGATCAATCTCCACCTTTAGACTGCTTTAATTCAGCAACCACTCAGAAGATCCGCTGAACAACGGTGGGCTCCCGCGCCAGCGACGATTTTGTCTTGCAGTGCCTTCCGAGCATCTTATAGAAAGTGGAGTGGGCAGTTCGCTGCGGCTTCCACGTCTCCAATTCCCTCCTCGCGCATGGCGAGACGCCCACCGGGAGGATCGTATGTCGTTAAAAACTGCCAAATTTCTCTTAATCGGAGAGTTCTTTTGTCTCGCATGCTCCATTTCGCTTGCTCAGGAAGTTGTCCACGCGGTGACGGGGGTAGCAACCAGAGTCGATCCGGTCGCGCATACTCTCACAGTCACGACCAGCGACGGCGCCCTGGTTCTTCAGGATGAATCGAAGAATCATCCGCGCTTCGATTTTGACAAGACACTGCAGGCGGAGACTACCGATTGTGCGGCCTTCAACAAACCGGGTGATCCGGTGATCGTCTACTATTTGGAGAAAGGATCGCAACAGGAGGCGATAGCGGTAGAAGACCTGGGGCAAATGCCGCTGAAGAGTTCGTCCGGCGAAATTACACATTGGGATCACCATCACCATGCGGTAACGATCAAGGCCGCGGACGGAAGTAAGCAGACCTTTCAGCTTGATGGCAAAACTGCCGTGGAAACACCGATGGGTGTGGTAGGCGGGGACAAATTCGAAGGACAGAATGGCGACCGGCTCTCGATTAAATATCTGAGCAAAGATGGAAACAATGAAGCGGTCTTTTTGCGAGAGAGCTGAAAGCGCTGCCGAACCTGGGAAGCTGCGCAGGCGACCGGTCATGTATGTTGTCAGACCTGGTTAACGCGTGAAAGTATGCTGGTCGGCCATAGCGGCGGCAGTTTGCCAACTGACCGCCCGATGCCGGAGCGTCGAGGGAGCCGATCCTCTCCGGCTGCGGATGGTGACAACGGTGTGTAGGAATCTGGTGATCCCGAGCTTCCTGCATGCGTCTTTCAGCTGCTCGTTCTCCGCAGAGAATGGATCGGGACCGGCCTTCCTCAACAAGTACTGCGCGAGCGGCTCTTCATTGACGACGAGCAAGGCGACATCGAGCTCCTGCCCGTCTACGCCGAGAATTTCTCGCAGGCGAACCTCGGCGGGAGCGCCAATGCGATCGGAAAGCAGGAAATAGCCGTAGAACTCTCCTCCATCGGAAAGATGGCCCGGTATCCCGCGGAGCAAATTCGTCGACACGCGCTCGCCATCAACTCCACCTTCTTTGAAGGGGAGCGAGTTGACGAGCGATGGGATGTAAGGAGGGTGTGAGACGATGCGATCGAAGACTTTCGATTGAACCGCCGCAAACAGATCGCCGCAATAAGTAACGACGTTTTCAATTCCGTTGAGCTTTTTGTTGAATTCGGCAAAGCGAAGGGCGCGCGGATTGATGTCGATTCCGGTTGCGAACCGGGCAAAATTCTGAGCCGCCCCAAGGCATACTGAGCCGTTGCCACAACCCACGTCCAGGAACCTTTCGCACTTCGTCGATGGAACAATTTGCGCGTACCGTTGCGCGCTCAAGTCCCAGGAGCGATAAACATGATCAGGTCGCAACGGTAGCTTAACGGGGGAGCGATCAGCACTAATGAGAAGGTTGTTGACCGGCTCAACGCGTACCGTGGCCCAGCAGGCCGCGCCTTTATCGTCGACCTGCACCAGCTTCAATTCCTGCAGCTCAAGAAAACACCTGGAGCCTAGGTGACGAACTACGGAATCAACGGGAATCGCTTCCTCGCCCATAAAAAGATGCACAAGTATGTCGAGGCCGGATATGGCGGTGACATTTCTCTCCGAGAATTTGGGCAAGACAAGCCTGCCCGGGCCGCCATCGAAGACATATTGGTCTCGAATGTTGTTTTCGTTAAAGCCGAAGCCAAGAAACGAATCTCGGACACTCAGGAAAACAGTGTCGTCAGCAAAATTCAAGCAGTTGTCTTCCGCAGTCAACACAGCAGAGTTCGTCACCTTGTTGTACCCACTCTCTTTCGTACATTCATGAGTGCTCCGAAGCGGTGGGTCACCTCGATTCGCCTGCACCGCCTCTCTACTTATCGGCCGGGTGGTGGGTTTCGTTGCTAGACAAACTCAGGGGACGCTGCGAGATCAGTTGGGGAGGGCGTTGACGGGCATAGAGCATAACGGCCAGAGAGCACGTTGGTTGTCTATAACTCAGCCAGTTTTCATCGGGCAGTTTTCATCGACCTAGTGTAAAGTGGTGCGGTGTTGGCCGGCCGGTAAAGATCTTTTGAAGAGGTGATGTCATGCGCACTCTCTCCCGCCTGTTCCTGTTGTTCCTTCCGGCAGTATTGTCCGCTTCCCTTCTGACAGCTCAAACCTTTCGTGGAACCCTGCTTGGCACGGTAACCGACGCGAGTGGCGCGGTTATTCCGGGAGCGTCGATATTGGTGCAGAACATGGATACCGGCACCGAGCGGACGACGAAAACCAATGGCGACGGCGATTTTACTGTTCCCGAGCTGCCCGTTGGCCGTTATAGCGTGACCGTGACCTCGGCGGGGTTCAGTCCCTACCGCGCGGAGGGTTTGGAGGTAGTTGTAGCCGGCGAGGTGAATCTGAACGTGACGATGCAAACGGGGACGCAAAAGCAAGAAGTTGTGGTGTCAGCCGACGCGTTGCAGGTACAGACGACCTCGAACACGCTGGGCCAAACGCTGACCACGAACGACGTCAAGAATCTTCCCGTGAACGGACGCGATTACACCAAGCTCATCTACCTGTCGCCGGGAGTATCGGGATCGCCCGACCAGATCACCGACTCGCCTGGCTCCTTCGGCACATTTTCCGTGAATGGCGCGCGCGGGCGCTCCAACAACTTTCTTCTGGATGGCACCGACATGAACGACGGCTACCGCAACGATCCGGCACTGAATGAGCCGGGCGTCTTCGGAGCTCCCGCGACGATTCTGCCCATCGATGCCGTCTCGGAGCTGCGCGTGCTGTCGAATTATGAGCCTGAATATGGACGGAATGCAGGCGGCATCATCAATATCGTAACCAAGAGCGGCACAAATGATTTTCACGGAACGGCGGCGGAATACTTCCGCAACAATGCTCTGGACGCGCGCAATTATTTCAACGACCGCGGGCAGACGCAGGCCCCGTTCCACAATAACCAGTTTGGAGGGTCGATCGGCGGACCCATCATTCGCAACCGCACCTTCTTTTTCTTTGACTACGAAGGCCAGCGTGAAAGCGTGGGGACGGTCAGCCAGGCGTGTGTGCCCGACCCGGCGGTGATTGCCGAAATGGGAGGTGCGAGCAATCCGGTGATTGCGGCGCTGCTGGCACGCAATCCGTGGCCCGCTCCAAACCTGGGTGGCGTGACCACCGGCCCAACCGGGTGCAGCGCGCCGAATGCGTCGGTGATTGCGCCTTCGAGCAACCTGATCACCAGTCTGATTGGAAAGATCGATCACAACTTCAACCAGAGCAATATACTCAGCGGGCGCTACTATTACGGCGACAGCACGCAGAGCTTTCCGCTTGCACTCTCTGGCGGCGGAATTCTTCCGGGCTTCAACACGTTCACGCCCACGCGCGTGCAACTCGTGTCGATCTCACTGGTTTCGATTCTCTCCTCGAACAAGGTGAATGAGGCCCGCCTGGGCTGGAATCGATTTGCCGAGGGGTTCTTTCCTGATGATCGCAGCTTTCATCCGAGTTCCATAGGGCTCGATGTCGGCACGGGCTCCGCCGACGAGGGCCTGCCGGTGATTGCAGTGGGCGACTATTCCACCATAGGCGCGAGTAAGTCTGATCCGCGTCAGCGCTTCGACTCCAACTGGCAGGCCTTTGACAACTTCTCGTGGACAGCGGGCAAACATTCAGTAAAGTTCGGCTACGAATTCCGGCGCACCAGCATTACGCAATTCCTCGGGACGAATTTCCGCGGGAAACTGATCTTTGACAACCTGGCCGACTTTCTAGCCGGCAACGTAGACGACGGAACTCAGTCGCTCGGTTATTCGCAGCGCCACAGCTACCAGAATAATCAGGGCCTCTATGTGCAGGATAGCTACCGGGTGCTACCGACCCTGACGCTGAACTTTGGTCTGCGCTGGGATTATTTCGGCGTCTTCCATGAGAAGAACGACCTGCTGAGCAATATCACGGCGTTCGATGCTACCGGCGGCACTCTGACCCTGACTCAGGTTGGCCAGCCGGGGCTGAGCAAACTGTACGATCCCGATTATAAGAACTTCGCTCCGCGTATCAGCTACTCGTGGGATCCGCTCGGCAAGGGACGGACTGTCCTTCGCGGCGGTTTCGGCGTTTTCTTCGATGCGTTTTCCCAGGATGTCTTTCTCGGGCACCTGCCGTACAACAGCAGCTTCGATCCCGGCCCGGCTTATAACCCCACCGGCCCGGCGCCGATTTTCTCAGTCAGCGCCAATGGCGGTACGATCGTCTCCGGCCAGCCGGTCTTTGCAGCGCCCGGAGGAACCCCGGCGGGCGACATTTTTTCTGTCGATCACGGCATTCGCACGCCGTACATGATGAACTACAACTTCAACGTGCAGCAGTTGCTCACGCAGCGCACTCTGCTCCAGGTCGGCTACGTGGGGTCACTGGGGAGGCGGCTGCTGCGCTTTCGCGATATCAACCAGCCGAACCAGAGCACGATCACGGCTACGGACATCGCTTTCGCCCAAGCCAATACGTACACCGATCCGCAAACCGGAAATACAGTATCCTGCTTTCCCGGAGGAGGACCGGGTTGCATTCCGACCTACAACTCGGCGAGCCGTGTCTACGCGAATAATCCTTACGGCGCGTTCTACATCAATCAGGAAGAGGCGACTGCCTACTCAAACTACAACTCTCTGCAGGTCAGCCTGCGCGTCTCCGACTGGCATGGCATCACCAGTATCCTGAACTACAACTGGTCGCACTCCCTCGATAATGCGAGCGACAGCGAAGACTTCGTTCCCAATGCTTCACAACCGAACAACAGCACGCGTCCTGCTTTGGAATATGGCGACTCCAACTTCGACGTTCACAACCGCTTCACCTGGATCTTCGGCTATCAATTGCCGGCGGCGAAAGGAAGCATGGCCCGGCTTCGCAGCGGCTGGGGATTCGACAGCACGGTCACTCTGCAGGATGGGCAGCCCTTCAATTTGAACTACAACTTTGAAGACGATTACAGCGGAAGCGGTGAAGGCTTTGACCGCCCCGACATCGTGGCATCGCCGAAATATACAAAGAACCCCGCTGTATTCCTCAATCTCTCATCGTTCGCCGTTCCCTGCTCTCTGACGCCGTTTGCATTGGCGAATGGCATTAGTGGAACGGCGCAGGATTGCGTCCCCGGGACGCGGCACTTCGGCAATTTAGGCCGCAACTCTCTGCGCGGCCTGCCTTACAAGAACTGGGACTTTGCCCTGTACAAGAACACCAACTTCAAAGAGCACCTCTCGCTGCAACTACGCGCCGAGTTCTTCAATATCGTCAATCATCCCAACTTCTCCAGCCCGCTGCTGCCCGCATTTATCGCTGATGCCGCACCCAATGGATTTGCTCAGAACGGCTCGCGTGAAGTGAGCGCCGGCTACTACGCCATCACCGCCACCGGAGATGTCGGCATAGGCAATCCCTTCCTGGGCGGAGCCGGTCCGCGAGGTATTCAGCTGGCGGCGAAATTTACGTTCTAGGCAGTTTCGCGGCAAAAGAAAACAAGTACTTTGCATCTTGATGGACACAAATTCGAAAAAGAGTGAATTTGAATGGGAAACGTTAGAACGCGGTGAGTAACAGCAGGTCTGCACTGTTTAGAAAATTGCGCATCAGCGGATCCTAAGTGTTCATGGGTGCATGCTTTCGCATTGACTAGGTATACAATCCATCTGCTTGCCTCGCGAACATGTACTCGTATCTGACCGGCCGCTGAAGTGATTGCCAGGCTTTGCATTTTATTTATTGGTTTAAAGGCTGAACAGTTATAAGGTGGTTTGCGGTGCTCTAGCTATTCGGTACTTTCTGGAGCCCCTTTGATGGTAGTCCTGCCTTGTTTGTCTGATGTCTCGATCTGTCATGGTAATGCTCGCTCAGCTATCTGCTACGGGCGGAGAGAAACCCGGTTCGCCGTGCTGCTCGTTACCCTTATGCTGCTGGTCTGCGGAAGCTGGGATCTCGCTTTCGCGCAGACGCAACCCGCCACATCTACGGCGCTTGTTGTAACTTCAGGCACCGGGCCAGTTACAACCGTCACCTCCGGCACGGTAGTAACGTTGACGGCAACGGTTACTTCCGGGTCGGCACTGGTAACTGTCGGACAAGTGAACTTCTGCGATGCTTCGGCTAACTACTGCACGGACATCCATGTCATTGGTACAGCGCAGCTAACCAGTCATGGGACGGCGGCGGTCAGTTTCCAGCCGGGTCCGGGGAGCCATCACTATAAGGCGGTTTTTGCGCCGACGAACAAGTTTCAAGGCAGCACCTCCGTTACAGAGGCGTTGACTGTGACGGGAGGCGCTCCCACGACAACGACGCTCCAGGCTGGGAGTCCAGATTCCGAGAAATATAGCTTGACAGCAACGGTTAATGGAACGGGCGGCACCGTGCCAACGGGTACGGTTTCATTTTCGGTATTCGGCAATGCCGATGTCCTGGGCACGGCAGCTTTGACTGCCGGCCCGTCCGGAGTTAATTTTCTGACTCTGCCAAACTCCCCGGCCACCGGAGACCGATCCAACAACATCGCGGTAGCGGACTTCAATGGCGACGGAATGCCAGACCTGGCAGTGGTAAACCAAGGACCGCTCGCAAGCACTACGGGATCTATCGCGATTTTCCTGGGTTCGGGCAATGGGAATTTCAAGCCCGTGGCGGTCAGCGCTGCCACTGACCAAACTCCAATTGCCATTGTGTCAGCCGACTTCAACGGGGACGGTATCCCTGACCTCGCGGTGGCGAACGGAGGCAGTAACACAGTAACGATCTTGATGGGCAAAGGGGATGGCACGTTTACCTCAATGCCGACCGCTCCCGCCACTGGGGAAGGACCGAATGCTATGACCGCCGCGGATTTCAATGGCGACGGAATTCCCGATATCGCGGTCCTCAACGGAACCGGCAACAGCATTACCATTCTGCTGGGCAACGGGGATGGCACGTTTACGCCGGCCGCGGCCAATCAGCAGACGGGCAGCGCTCCTTACTTCATTGCCACAGCGGACTTCAACGGCGACGGCATTGCAGACCTCGCTCTGCTCAACAACAACAACGGCACAGACACCCTGACCATATATCTGGGCAACGGGGATGGTAGCTTCACGCCGGTGACTACAGGTCCCGGTACGGGCACCACCGCTGCTGCCATCGCCATCGGCGACTTCAATGGTGATGATGTCCCGGATATCGCAACTGTAAATTCAGTCGTAGGCGGAATGGCATTTCCGATGTCAACGGCTACGGTCACTGTCTCGGTACTCCAGGGAAAGGGAGACGGAACGTTCCAGGCGGGGAGCACGTTGAGCTTTCAGAGCGCAACTGGAGCACCGGCTGACGCCATGCTGGTAGCCGACTTCAATAGCGACGGCAATGCCGACCTGGCTGTTGACCTCCTGAGCGGTGACGGATTGAAGGTTCCGAGCGTTGTAACCGTGCTTCTCGGCGATGGGAGCGGTAACTTCAAGACAACGGGGATATCTCCGAACACGGGCTATCCTCCCGCCCCGCTTGTCGCTGGCGATTTTAACGGCGACGGCGTCCCCGACCTTGCAGCTCTCTCCCAGGAACCAACCGTCGCCAACTTTCCAGGCGTGCTCGATATCTTGTTGTCTGTGAATCAGACGGCAACAGCAACAGCGACTGGAATCTCCCTGCCGCCGGCCGTCGGTACCGAGAGCGTGATAGCTACCTATGCGGGCGACAGCAACTTCGAGACCAGCACTTCAAACGCTGTGACACTAACGGCTCCGCCGGGAGTTCCAACCGTGACAGTGACGGCGTACAGTAATCCGGCCAACTATGGAGACGCGATTCCATTAACTGCAAATGTTAGCGGCAGCGGACCAACGCCGACCGGCACGGTGACCTTCTACGACAGCAGCGCGCAACTGGCTGCAAGCCAACTGCAGAGCGGGGTCGCAACTTATACCACCCCCACATCTTTTTCAGTGGGATCGCACTCGATTGTTGTGCAGTATGCGGGCGATGCAAACTACAGCCCGGGCACTTCACCAGTTCTCGTTCTGGTCGTCCGAAAGGCCAACCCTACGGTGACTGTGACGCCGTCGGCGTCAACTATATTGTTTACGCAACCGCTGAGTGTCTCCGTCAGCGTCAGCGGTGTCGCAGGCAACCCGATTCCACAAGGTTCCGTAGTTCTGAGTGGTGGCCCCGTAAATTTGATCGCTCCCGTCTATACCTCTGCATCGGTGACTCTGGTCAATGGAAAGGCGACCTTCAATATCCCAGCGGAATCCCTCGGTACAGGACAGGTCCAACTGAATGTTAATTACACACCAAACGCTACAAGCGCCGGCTTATATTCGAACTTCGGAGGAGTGAGCTCCATACTGATTACTGGAACAACCGTTCCGGGAATGACCGTAACGCCGTCATCCTACGCGATCACCAATCAGCAGAGTGTGAGTGTGACGGTTGATGTCGTGGGTGAACTTCCCGTGGGCCCCACCGGAACGATCACGCTTGCGAGCGGCTCGTACACCGAGCAGATGTCACTGCCATACAATCAGCTCAAATCAACGTTCGAGGCAACTTTCAACATTCCGGCCGGAACTTTGAGCACGGGCTCCAATACATTAACTGCGAGCTATAGCGGTGACGGCGAATATGAAGCAGAAACGGGAACAACCACGGTCACCGTATCCCCCTTGGTGGTGGCCGTTGCCGCTCCCTCTCCAGTGGCGCCCGGAGCCAATGCAACTGCGACCGTAACACTCGCCACGGGCACTTCTTATAGCGGAACACTGAATCTGGCTTGCAGTTTGACCACATCTCCGGCCAACGCTCAGAGCCTGCCTACCTGCAGCTTGAATCCAGCAACCCTCGCGGTAGGAACAGGCACAAGCAAGACCACAACTTTGACAGTGAAGACCACCGCCGCCAGTACCGCTCTTATGCATCCACTTGGCATTGACCTGAGGCGGATGGGCGAAGGCGGGCTGGCGCTCGCGGGCGTTTTCATGTTCGGCACCGCATTCCGTCGCCGTCGATGGATGTCATGGATGATTTTGTTCCTGATCGTCTCATCGGTCGCGGTCGTCGGCTGCGGTGGAGGAGGTGTAGGTGGGAGCGGTGCCGGCGGCGGCAACTCAAATCCGCCACCACCCTCGACAGCTGCCACCACTGCAGGAAGTTATGTCTTCACTGTGACCGCGACAGACTCGGCGAACGCAAGCATCGCTTCTTCATCGACGGTTACCGTTACGGTACAGTAACGCTCGCAGGTGCAACGTTGTTCTCTCGCAATGCGTCATTCGGGATGCTGCTTCCCTGATGGCACGATGAAGATGGCGTCGACAGCTTGAAAAGCAAAAGCCGTGAGCGGCCAGATGGACGGTGGCTCACGGCTTTTTGTCTTGCAACCCGATTGCGGGAGCGCCTCGTTCGGCCGATGTTACTCGACTTCCTGCTTGGCCTTGTAGCCGTCGCGGGCGATGACGTCGTACTTAAGCGGCTTGTGCTTCTCGTCCTGCATGTGGAGCGGTTTGCCCTCATCGTCGACCAGCTCGACGTGGAGCTTGCGGTAGGTTCCGTCCTGCTTGGAGTTCGTCGGCTTGTAGGTGAGCACGTATTGATTGCGGATGGACTCGTTGATGGCGGCGAAGTCCTCGGGCAGCTCGGCCTGGAAGCGCGGCGCGAAGAACATGCCTCCGGTCATGCGCGCGAAGGTATTCATCTGATTGTCGGCCTGGAGATAATCCATGTCACGGATCTGCCCGCCCATGCCGCCCCGGCCTTCGGTCATGAGGCGCGCCACCTGACCGGTGCTGATGGTGAAGATGGTGACGTTGGGCGTGGCCTTGATCTTCTGCAGAACCTTATCGAGGTTGATCTTGGAGAAGGTGTCGCGTCCGGAGGAGACGAGCACGACGTACTTGCGGCCCTCGACCCGGCTGAGCCGGTCGAGGGTGGTGTAGAGCGCGTCAAATAGATTGGTCTCGCGCCAGGTAGGGATCGTGAGCGAGTTAAGAGCGTTCATGACGACACGCTTGTCCTGGGTAAAGTCGGTCAGGATTTCGGTGTGCATGTCATAGGTGATGACGGCGACGTAGTCGTCGGGGCGCAGCTGCTCGGCGAAGGTGTAGGCAGCGTTGCGCATGTCATAGACAAAGGCATAGCTGGTGGAGGCGAACTCGACCAGAAGCACGGCGGTGATGGGCGCTTTGATCTGCTGGAAGTTGGAGATCTCCTGGGGCTTGCCGTCCTCGAAGACGCGGAAGTTCTGCTGTTTGAGATTGGGTACGAACTGGTGAGTTTTCTCGAGGATCACGCCAACGTCAACCGTGACCACGGGCACGTCCACGCGCAGGGAGAAGTTCTGCAGTCCGGGAGGGTTCTTCACCGTGGGCTCTGGTGGCGGAGGGGGGGCCGGGGGCTTGTCGGCGTCTTTCTTCTTGGGGATGGCGATAGCACCGTTGTCGCCGCCCGGGCCGCCAGCCTCGGGAGCGGACTGGTCGGAGGGCTGGCTCTGGGGCGAGTCCTGGTCGGGCGGCTGGGATTGGGGCTGCTGTGGCTTCGGAGTGTATTGTGCGCTCGCGGGCGCAGGAGCCTGGCCCAGCAGCAGAAGGGCACAGAGGGTGGCTGCGGAAACGCTCTTCATAGCTTCCTCGATTGTGGAACCGCGAAGGTCTTTGCGGCAAGTGGCCGCAAACGGCTACTCTAAGAGACGTGCAAACCCCTGTAAAGGACATCGGCGCGGGAATCCTGATTCTGGGGATGATTTCGGCCGCGTGGGCTACCGCCCAGACAGCCGGGACCCAGACGCCGGTGACCGCTGCCACGCCTGCGCTCTCGAAGGCTCCGCCATCCACCAATATATTCCCGCTGGACCAGATTCGTCGCGGCCTGCGCGGCGTGGCATATACGGTCTTCGAGGGGACGCAGCCCGAGCCGATGGATGTCGAGATTCTGGGGGTATTGCACAACGCGATAGGGCCGCGCCAGGACATGATTCTGGCGAGACTGCACGGCACGAAGCCGGAATATACGGGCGTGGTAGCGGGCATGAGCGGCAGCCCGGTGTATATCGACGGAAAACTGGTGGGCGCGCTGGCCTATCGTATCGGCGAATTCAGCAAGGAACCGATTGCGGGAATTACGCCGATCGAGGAAATGCTGGAAGTGCGGGATGGGGAAAAGCAGGGAGCAGGGATTAGGGATCAGGGAACAGAAAAGCAGGAAACAGCGTTCAGCGATCGGGGTGCACAAGAGCACGGACCGGCCGCGACACCGCAGGAGATGATTCGCCCGATCGATGCGCCGCTGGTCTTCAGCGGATTCAGTCCGGAGGCACTGGCGTTGTGGAAGGAACATGCTCCCGGGCTGGGGCTGACGCCGGTAGCGGGGATGGGCGGCGGATCGGACACAGCCTCGCCGGTTATGGTGAACGCGGCTGCGCAGCCGAATCCGATCGTTCCGGGATCGGCGGTGAGCGCGGTGCTGGTGCGCGGCGACCTGGAGATTTCGGCGACCTGCACGGTTACGTATGTCGATCCGAAGCGGTTGTTGGCATGCGGGCATCCGATTACGCAGTACGGGCCGGTCTCGATGCCGATGACCAAGGCCGAAGTGGTGGCAACACTTCCCTCTCCTTATAACGCTTTCAAGATCATCAATACGACGGATACAGTCGGCACGTTTACCCAGGACCGCGAGACGGCGATCATGGGTCGCTTTGGCACGGCGGCGCACATGATTCCGCTGACCGTGCGGCTGGCGCAGGATGGAGCGGATGAAAAGCCGCGCACGCTGCACCTGCAGGTGATCGACCAGGAGCAGCTCACGCCAACGGCGGTGATGGTGACGGTCTTTCAGAGCCTGATGCAGACGAATGGCTACTCCGCAGAGACGACTTACCGGGTGCGCGGGACGGTCAAGCTGAGCGGGTATCCGCCGGTGAAATTCGAAAACCTGGTGGCTCCGAGTGACCTGGCTCCGGCGAACCTGGTGACGGCGCTGCTGCTGGGAGATCGCTTCACGAAGCTCTATGCCAATGCGTCGCGGCGCACTCCGATTGAGAGCGTAGATATTGATGTAGACGCGATTCCGGGACGGCGAACGGTACAGATTGAAAGCGCATCGGCGAGCCAGAGCACGGTGCACGCCGGCGATACGGTTTCAGTTGAGGCAACGGTGCGGCCATGGCGCGGAGACCTCAGGAATATTCGCGTTCCGGTGAAGCTGCCGGCGACTCTGCCGCCAGGATCAATCCGGGTACTAGTGAGCGATGGGGCGACGCTGGACCGGCTGCTGCAACCTCCGCAATTCAGCGGGCCTAGTCTCGATGTGTCGGCAACCATTGCCCAATTGAACAGCCTGCATGCGAGCGACCGGCTGTATGTAACGTTGCTGGCCCCCGA